>Ga0209208_10009585_pt1 | contig 12708 bp, 4 predicted proteins | sample S1TSphfallax_3_FD_187694 | JGI IMG/M metagenome (GOLD analysis project Ga0209208, IMG submission 187694) | Host-associated microbial communities from peat moss isolated from Minnesota, USA - S1T2_Fd - Sphagnum fallax MG (SPAdes) (version 2) | ecosystem: Host-associated > Plants > Peat moss >...
TAAATTTCAAGTAATCTCCCTTCCTACTACCCTATATTAGGTGTTACCTTCTTATGGCACCAACTGATTTCCTACTCTAAAGAGTAAAACCTTGCATACATTCTTATGACTTTTTGTAAAAGAAATGCAAAACTATTATACAAAATGTAAAAACACATTATGCAAGCTTAAACTATACTACCTTCCATCATTTTTAATAAAATAAACTCACACAAAACACATTAGGGTTTTTTAACCATTTTCCATTGAAAATAACACACAAATACAATACAATACAATACCAAACTATTCACCCCTCTCTAGTGTTACACAACAACACCTTTCCCAAAAAGAGCTTTCAATTCCAACTCCAAAACTACAACTCATCGAATGCCATAGAATCCCTCCAAATCCTTCTCCAATCTTCCTTTTCCACAAAAGCACACAAGGTCCACATCAACCCCATGAAAATAAGTCTTTATCCTATTCCTTCTTAGAAATCTCCTAGGTGATTGGTTGGATTACACCCAACCACTTTTTAACATCAACCACTTACTCCCACTAGCTTCATTGCTTTGGTAAAGCATGGTAAATCTACCACTAGTAACTAGCTAGTTACTAAGATGCCTATGGCACTAAGTAGCCTAAGGATTTTTACCCCTTAACATGTGCCAATGATCTACCAAGCCAAAAGTGGCTAATTGGTTATGTAATAAGAAAAAATAATTATCAAAACTTTAATATGAAAAATGAAAAAGGAAATAAAAGGAGAGGTTTTTAATTTTGTATTACATATGAAATCCACCATTTTGTATTAACATTAATAGCAAATGTTCATTTTGCAATTGGTCCTTGTGACTAATTTTTAGTCATATGCAACATTTGCAATTAAAATCTTAATAGTTGCTTTGGAAAGTATTATTACAATAATCAATATTACAAAATGCTTTTTAGTTCACTCTAGGTTTCACTAGATTTTTAATGAATTTGGACATTTTTACCTAGTGAAATTGTTCAACCACCTAATGAACAGGGACCAGTTGCTACAAACAATGAATTATTTCACTAGTACCTAATGAAATAAGATTATTCTCAAGTGAAATACAAATTTACAAAATCATTCACTTGTTAGTTAATTAACCAACATGGAAATCAATTAAAATTTAATTATTTAATATATCATATTATTGATAATTTCATGATTTTTTAAACCTATGATTTATTGACATGTGTCATTACCTAGGCTAGGTTGAAAACCTAGTTTAGGTAGGTAGGCCACATAATCAATTTAAACACATATTCTAAGAATTGGATAGGAGAATATTTGGTCAACATACCATTGTTAACCACACAACAACACCACTCATGAGGTTTGATCCCTTAACTTTTGGAATGGGGGCAACAACACCCTTAACCATCAAATCACCCCACTTGTTGTGATAATATGTTACATTACATTCTATTTATCAAATAGTTCATATTAAACATTACAAAAACATAAACTTTGAAAATTCATATTTTATTCAGATTTTGGTAAAAAAAATGATTTGAGTTTACTTTTTTTTTTAATTCAATAATGTACATAATTACATTTATTTCCTTTTGAAAATTTAAAATCATTTGAACAAAAAAAAAATTGAATATCATTATTCAATAGCATTTCAATGACCATTCTTTTGAAAAAAATTAATTTAATAAATGGATAAGATTTTTTAAAATATAATAATACTACCTATGTTAAGCTACTTTCAATTATTATATGACTATTTTTCATTAATTTAATTTATTTCACCTTACATTGTTTATGGTTATTTATGGTTATTTTCAATTACTTTTGGTTATTTTTTGTTATTTCACCCTAGGCTACTTTTGTTTATTTTAGTTTATTTCGCCTTAAGCTGTTTTCGGCTATTGTAAGTTTTTTTGGTTATTCTATGTTTTTTTGTTATTGTAAATTATTTTAATTTACACTATTTGTAACTATTATAAATTAATTTTGGTTTGGTGGTTATTATATTAATGGCCATTACTACTTATTTTATTGGTGGCTATTCTATTAATGTATATTGGTGCTTATGCATATTCTATTAATGTTTATTGGTGCTTATTCTATTAATGGTTATTGGTGGTTATTTTATAGCTGGCTATTGGTGCCTATTCTATTTATGCCTATTGGCACCTATTCTATTAATGGTTATTGGTGGTTATTTTATAGTTGATTATTGGTTGCTATTCTATTAATGCTTATTAATGGTTATTCTATTGGTGACTATTGGTGCATATTCTATTTATGCCTATTGGCACCTATTCTATTAATGTTTATTAATGGTTATTCTATTGGTGACTATTGGTGCATATTCTATTTATGCCTATTGGCACCTATTCTATTAATGTTTATTAATGGTTATTCTCTTGGTGACTATTGGTGCATATTCTATTTATGCCTATTGGCACCTATTCTATTAATGTTTATTAATGGTTATTCTCTTGGTGACTATTGGTGGTTCTTTTATTGGTGGATATTGATGTTTATTATTAGTTATTATATTACTAGCTATTACTAACTATTATATTAATGGTTATTGGTGGCTATTATATTAGTGGCTATTGGTGGCTATTTTTTTAATGCCTATTGCTAGTTATTAATGTTATTATATTAATGGAAATTGATGGTTATTTTATTAATGGCCATTGGTGAATATTGGTAGTTATTTTATTAATGCCTATTGATGTTTATTTTATTAATGGTTATTGTATTATAAGTCATTATTAATTATTGTATTATAAGTTATTGTTGGTTGTTTTATGTTATATCACAACTATTGCTGATTATTGTATTATAAATTATTGTTGAATATTCTAGTTATTATATCACAGGTTATTGATAATTTTATATTGTAAGGTTTTTTTAATTATTTTTTATAGGTTATTATTTTATATTCTAAGTTATTTTACCTTATGTCATTATATTTTATTTTAGAATATTTTAAGTTATTATACTTAGTAAAACATAATTTATAATAACATAAAGTAGAATGACTTTGAATAACTTAAAGTATAACTTGAAATAACATATATTAATTTAAAATAAAATAACCTAAGGTATAGTTTAAAATTAGTTGCATAATTTAATTTAAGATAACTTAAAAGCTTATAATAAACTTGTTAACATACCTTAAGGTAAAATAACATATATTATTTTAGGGTACAATAATTTATAATAACCTATAATAACATAAAATATAAGTTAGAATAACTAAAGTAGCTTAAAATAATATAGGGTATATCATAAAATGATCATGATGAACCCCCTATGAACCCATGATCATGCACTGCCCAAGGAGTAAAATAATATCCAACATTATGAAGTCTAACATATAAGGATTGGTAATTTTCAAGCTTTGACAAACTAGGACATTTTAACCATTTTTTCCAAGACCCAATGTGAGCCCTTATTCCTATCATTATCCAAGGTTTCATTATTAGTTATTTTTCCAATTATTAATAATTTAGGATAGGTAAGCAGTGTATTTAGGAAATTTTAGCCCATATAAGCTTTCCAAGTTGGTCAAAGCTTGTTAATTCAATTTTTTATAATCATGTAATTTTAAATTTTGATAACTTTAATTACAGTATAGGGTGTAGGGTGTTCCATCATTTTGCATCTTTAAATTAATGGGTTCATTCACACACATTCACATTGCTTAAACTAAACCTTGAATCAATGAAGTTGAGTTAATTACTACATGGGTCATTCACTTTCAAAGTTGAACATTCTAATATCATGTACGTTTATGGGTATTAACCTTTAGCGTTAGCATTTTGATAGAAGGTTCCAACGGTTCAAGCATCCCGTTGAAGCATAAAAATCAAAACATAAGCATGTTTTGGGCATGATATGTAAAATCAAAGAATTAATGGACTAGTTAGTTTTATATGAATCATCATCAAAATGGCAAAAGCCTTAAAAGGAACTCAAGAAGAGGTTTATTTAATAATCCCTAAATACAACATGAAATCATAGTTGAATAGAATGTTCAAGCACATAAATAGAACTTCTCTTCATGTTACTATAAATTCCTATAGGGTATAGAATGTCATGACCATCATGTCCTTAAACCATAACATAATAGATATTCATTATATTTGTAAGAACCTCATGATATGATGGACAATGCACACAAACAGTTCCACTTTACGATCATCCGGAATCTAGAACAATGAACGATGTAACCATCAATAGTGGTTTAATCCAAGTTCTACGCACCACACTAGAACAATGGCTTCATCCCCTTGGTAGATGCCTTCATACAAAATCTTTGGATTACCATCTACAATAGGTTCGACCTTTAACACCAAAACAAAGGAGCATGCATTGCCACCCAACCTCTGGTGCCACAATCTGGTGATGCGCTCAAATTCTAATCGAGGGTATGTTTTTCATTTGATTGATTCTTCATGCTCACCAATTGTATCAAGTTTAAGTCAACAGGTGATTCCTGCCCTTCATCATTCAGTGGTGCAAGTCGAAGTTCACACTTTCCGAAATTATTCACCATGCTAACAAACTAATTATTCCATGAAATCTTGTTGTTTTAAATATAGTTGTGATTAGGGTTATGAAGTTTGGTTGACGGCCTCAATAGTGGTAACCAAGCAAAATGCCTAGTTTTGACAAAATTGATGAAAAACATAAATTGAATGGTAGATTAGGTGTGATGGAAATCTTGTGGTAGGAAACTTTTTTTTTTAATTTGACTATGTACTACATAAATAAATAGTACATGGGAGATTTAATAGTAATATGTATGAGATGAATGATTAATACATGGCTTGGAGGGAAGGTTACTAATGTTCTAGAGTTGACTTAACCAAAGAACAAACAAAAGATGTTATTTTCTTATTATTGATAAATTATCCTAAAGGTTAATTATTTTAAAAGGATTAAGATAAAAAATTAAGATGTTGGGGCCAAATGGATAGAATTGGCAATGATCAGGATCAAGGCCCATCAAAATAACCAAGATAAGGAATATGATGGATTCCCCAAATTCATTGGTGATGAGGATTATTATCTTACTTTGAATGGAGGATGGAAACATTTTTAATGTTTTCATTGAGTACAAATATTCTCATTTTAATTACCATTGGAGAATGAAATCATCTTCAAGTCCCATTGGTTCATGAAAGGAAAATAAGCAATTGATTAGAAGGAGGGATTTCCCAAAACTCTAATTGGCCAAAGGAAAACAAGTTCAAGGAAAGTTTTATGCGTGGTTCCTTGAATCTATGATGTTTTGTTTGTGTTGAAGGAAATGACTTATAATTCAAAGGAGAGTTTTGGCAAGAAAGAGGTGTTAAATTGAAGAGGAGGAGGAAATGTTATCATAGAACAAATTTTTTTATCCTTGAAAATAATCTTTGGATTTTTTTTTCTAAATTCAAGATATCTTGAGTCCAGAAATTGATTTGTTTAAAAATTGAAACAATGTTAGATTAGTACTCAATGCATCATCATACAAAATTTCAACCTCATTGAATTTTTTGTTAGAAAGATATAATTGTTGGAAGTAGAAGGGGTTTATTTTCACACAAAATTTCAGCTTCATCAACCTTTTTGTTGGAGAGATATAATTGTTGAAGGTGTAGATGGGTTTTGTTGTCGTTTTTTTTCCCAATGTTGTTAAATTAGTTATTGGGTTTTGAAGCATATTTCTTGAATGTCAAAAGAAAAACATAGGACATTTTGTATGAACGTTGTTTCTGAGATCAATTCCCAACAACCCTATGTATGTTAAATTTGACGGTTGTATGAAAACGTTATGGCAATTGGATTGAGTGGGGATCAAATTATCAAAAAAGGTGAATTTCCAACTAAAATACAACACAAAACTTCTTCACATCTTGACATGATAAGTACATTGATTTTTTCAACATCTTTTGCTATTAATTAAATGGACACAACACCATAGGTGATTCATTACTTTGCATTGAATCACATCTCAACTTTTTAGAATACAACTACTTAGTAATTCCGTGCCCAAATGAATTTTGTGAATTGCATGTTGCAACCCTAGCCTTGGGCTCACGACTAAAGCAAGGATTTGCAAGGGTGCAAGCCAAAAGGGAAGCTCGGGAGTCACATCTCATGCTCCTAGAATGTAGGAAAGTGTGATGGAACGAACCCTCACACTCCCAAGTGAGCTCCCATTTTGGGAGTTGGAGTTCCGATGGACTTTCAAATTTTCAAAGAGCAATTGCAGGGGTCAAACCCATTAGATTGAAGAGTTTGTTATATCATTGAAAATCTTTTGGAATTTAAATATCTAAAATGGACTCGCATGACCCATTTGGACATTTTAAACACAAGTTATGGCCAAAAGAAAGGTTGATAATCAAATTGTCAATTTGACTCCCAACCACTAAAAGTCAGGAATCACCCCGATTTCCTTGCGTTCAGGTGGCGTGCAACATACCATTAGAAAGTTCTTGATGAAGGATACAATTTTGCTTTAAACCTCATCTCAATCGGAGGTTTGCACACAAAGTTATAGGCCCCCAAAGTCACAGGAATCCCAATTGTGAGAATTTTGGGACTCCCACTTGGGAGTCCTAGGACAAAATGACATTTGGGTGTTAGTCCCATGGCCAGGCACAAAGTATACTATAAGTGGGAAGTAGGTGGCTTCCCCCAAGTCTAAGCCATGGTGAGTCTTGTGAGTTCATGTTTACCCATGATTTCTCCATGCACCCAAGTGCTCCAACTATGCATTAACCAACTTATGATTTGGTTTATGCAAGTCTGTGTAAGTAATTGAATTGCTTGTCAATCTTCTTAATCCCCATCCCAAAACTCCAGCATGCCCCTCTACCCCCGAAGTGTTACGAACCAAGGAGTGGGCCCCAACTCCTTTTTCCTTCTGTTGTCTTCACCTTTGGATTCACAATTGAGTCCATCAAGGAGCTTGGGGGTGTGTCATTGCATGTCTTTAAATTGAAAGGTGTGCAAAGATTCCTCACACCTAAGTCCTTCAAAGAGGATATAATAAAAATATGATTATATAATATTTATCAAAACCACTATCATTTTAAAAATCTATAATTAGATTATTGGCATGATCTACCTTTTCTTAGGACAATAATACCTTAAAATGACAACACAATAGGACTATGAATTAGTTTATTGTTTTCTACCAAATCCATAATCATATCTAGATTCAAAAAGAGGATTACAAATTAAGACCACATGTTTGTGTTCAATAATGAATAGGAAAAGAAGGTGCAACAAAGGATAAATAAAAACATTATAATCCTAACATTTTCAATCACTTGTAAATTAAGAAAAAATGTTGTTTAAACTAGAAAATAGAAGTTTAAATTATTTTTATGTTAACTTAGCTTAACAAAACTAAACAAGGAATTCCCATTAAATTACAAATGCAAGGCATGATGGTTGTTTACTTTTTTTGGATTAAAAAGGAAAAATAAGATTGTGATGGCAAATATAATGATAAGTAGTTAAAAGTCCACATCTACATCCTAATTTTAATGATGCATCAAATCTTGAGAAATAATATCACCTCTAAAAACAACACATTCAAGTTTAAAATTTTGCAAAAGAAAACAACTCATGTCTTGTAATTATTTCATTTTTTTTAATTAGTTATTTGAAATTTCAAAAGATTTAACAATTCACAAGAATGTTTGGAAATTAATATGTTTATAAAATTTGACACACAAAGTTTATAATGGTCATACAATTTGACCTATATGAATTCAAGTTTTTTTTAAATGGCTTTCAAAATTTAATAAACCCTAACCAATATGCATGTGTAGCCCTTGATTGGCATGTTCAACACATTTGTCTTGAAAAAAATTTCAAATGCATAAAAACCCTTCCTATCATAGAGTCCAATAATAAGCAATAAAAGAAATTAAACTATTTCACAAGATGTGCTTCACACAACGAAATATAGAAAGGGGTAAAAACATAATCAAAGGAGCTACCCAAATGAATTGACACTCCTTAAAATTACATTTTTATATGTTTAAAAAATCATAAATGAAACATAATAGTTTGGATTTTCATTTTTTTGGGGGAATATTTTCCATTAATTGAAAATTTTACATGTTTAAAGCTTGACACAAATCAAAAAAAAATTGCATGTTCAAAACACTCAAACTTCAAGAGTGGATAGTCCTTGATTTTTTCAAATGTTTGTTTTTTCTACTAAATGTGCACCATTCCTTCTAAAAATTAAAGAGGATTTTAACATTGATGATTAAAAGGGCAAAAGGACTTGAACCAATGAAAATTGTTTTTATAATCGATTTGAACACATTTGGTTCAAAAGTGTTTTTGACCCTAAAAATTATGGATTTTGAAAATGTGCCTTTAAGAAAATTTGTTCATGTTTATATGATAAAGGGCATGAATGCATAATATACATGATATAAAATCAATTTGTAATCAAAACATATTTATATCTAGAATGCAATGTTAAAGGGGGTACTCGTAATATAAATTTTTAAGTTATAAACCAACACAAAAATGACACATGTCATGTGGAGTCTTTGGAAAAGAACTTTTACATTGGCGCCCTTAGCTCCTTTGACCATGTTTTCACCCAAAGGTCATGTGCTTATTCATTGTAACCCAAAGCCAAATTTGTGTGATGAGTATCAAGAATTTAGATAAAAGATCATATGGACTTGACTGCATAATCAAGGTGTAAACGAGGATTAAGGTGAATTTTGACATATTAAGAACTCAATTTAATACTAATAATAACATTTAAGCGTGTCAAATTCATGAATAAGGAGTTCAAAAAAACAAGGGTTATTCATTTATGACATGGCTACATTTTATAAGGGATAAATCAAGATTAAAGATTGTAAAGTTTGATAAAAAGGACTTAGTTCAAGTCTAATAACCCTTAAAGCATTTTAAATTCAAGAACAAGAGTTTAAAATGACATGAAGTGATTTGGACAAAGACTATCAACTTAGGACTTGATTGCATTATACAAGGGGTAAACAAGGTTTTAGGAGTATGCATTTTAGCATAAAGACTCAATTTAGGATTGGTAATCCTTAAAACACATGCCAAATTGAAAAGTTGTAATATATTTTTAAATAACCATGCCTTTTAAAAATAATATGATTAAAATTCCTATGAGTTTTTATACTTGAGTGAATATTGTTGTGTGTAGTAATTATTAACAATAAACCATATTATTCAAGCATGCATTCTATTAGCAAAAGTTCTTTACATTTAGTTATGGAACTATGGCTTATGATGTGAACAATGCAAATATCAAATATTGTCTCTATATCTATTATCTAACATCCACTTACACAAATCATAGATTGTATGCAATTGATTGCTTGAACCAAGATCAATACAATAATCTTTTTCATGTATTTTGCTAGTGCAATGTAACAACTACAAAAGTCATCTTGTATGTATGTAATTACTTGTGATGAGGTCACAATGCAACCTGGCAACAATGAATAATTTTATATCCAATTACAACTAATCAAGATTAATGAATAAGGCGTTTAAATTGATGGGTCCATGATTAATTCTCATGTAAACTTTTGAAAATAATAGGTTTTATATATAATCCACTAGTTGGTCATGATCTAAGTCTTCAACTAGATAAATTAGCACCCTTGGATTTATGGATGTGGCTATTGTTTAACTACATTTGGGATTTGAAGATGGTTCCAATCATTTAATTTATATATAAATTGTCAAGAAATTTGGGCATGGCCATTTCATAACAAAAGAAGAAATTCAAATGGAACTTACAATATATTCTAGAAATATTCCTAAAATTCTTGAAGGGGATTTCAATGTGGAAGGTAATTGGCAAGAAAGGATTGTTGAGTTATTGGTTTTGGACTAAGTTATGCAAAATTGACTCACAACCTCATTTTTTTTTTTTGTGGAGCTATTGATACCCATTGCCACCATATTCTCCAAAGAAACAAGCATTTAAACTTAGTACACTTTTAAAAAGTTTTCACCCAATTGCCACATTTTCACCTTCCTTTGTGCTTTGCAATTTGGAATAGATGTAAAACTAGGGCTTGAGCTAAAAAATGGAATAGATGTTAATTCATTTACTAGTTCATAGAAGGTAAAATAGTAAAGGGCCTCAATACTAGATCGGTGGGGTAGATCTACCATTAATCACACTTTGCCACCTTTTGAAAACATTCTGAATGTCATATCCATCCATTGCCTTTAATTGTGCCAACACTTGTTCATTTTATAATGCAATTTTTTCACTCCCTTCCTCATGAGATGTCTCAACAATTTTCAAATTTTTTGAAGCATTTTTAAATTAATATTTTAAAATGTCTTTTGAAACAAAATGCTAGGATAAATGGTTTCTTCTTTTCACCATATATACTATCTTCTACACATGTTAGGTATCAATTGGGTCATAGGTTTTGTGTCTTTTGAATACCAGAGAAAACTAAAATATAACTTGTAACCATGGTGTTCAAAATTCAATTTCATCACAAAGCTGAAATACAAATTTTAGGTCAAAGTTATCACAAAGGTCAATATCAATTGGTTAAGCTGAAAATTTCATCAACAAATCCCAATCCAAATTTGCCAAAGCATTAAAAAAAGCAATGGACTTTTGTTTTCTCTTCCAAATAGTTCAAGAAAGTTAATCAAAATTTACAAACTAGGTTCCAAATAGTTCACAAAGTTCAATCAAAGTTTGTTTTTGGCTTTCAAGTAATTTAGAAAGGTTAAACAAAGTTTGCCCAAATTTCCAAGCAATCATAAAAGCTAATTCAAGTTTATAGATCTTCAAGATTCACAAAGGCATGGATTAGGTTTTTTGGCTTCCAAGTAGCCCAAAAAGGTCAAACAAAGTTTTTTTAAATTTCCAAATAGTTCACAAAATTAACACCAAATGTGTTTTGCTTCCAATTAATTCATTAAAAAATTAATGAAAATATGCCCTAGGTTCTAATTTGCTCACAAATCCCAATCAAAGTTTATTTTGACTAGCCCAAGATGCTCCACACTTCATTCGAACTTCTAATTGAAAAACTTCACTAAAACATCTTCACTAGAAACTTCTAAGACTTAGATAGTTGAAACCTTTGCTAAAAAGTTTCTAATTGAAAATCTTTGCATGTTTAAAATTATTTTGCTCTTGAAAACAATGGAGCTTTCAAAAACTTTTGAGCTTTTGAATATTCTTGTTTCCTCACAAAAATAATCATGGAATCTCTCCCACAAACATTTGTCATGAAATGGTCAACACTTGATAAGTTTCCAAACAATCCACACTTTCATGAACCTTAGTTCCTTATTGTTTTCACAAAAACAAATAATGGAGACCAAAATAAATTTCATTGCAAAATCCAACTTTGTTCCTTATTATTTTCATGTTACTTCATCATCCTTGTTATGCATTTCATCTTGTGTTTGGCCCAAACTAAGTGTTTCAAACCATAATGTGAATATTTTATGAATATTTTGATTAGTTTTTCTTTAAATGTTAAAAATATGCAAAACTCAATTTTAAAAAAATGTTATGAAGGTTCCAAATAAACCCTTGCAAAACTTGGCAAGCCATTCATAGTTTCAATTTTGTAATAATTTATTCAAATAAAATTGGTGGTCCAAATTCATCATCATCATCACTTCCCATGTCATCATGGTTATTTGAATTGGGCTTATTTATCGAGTTTTTGCATTTGATCAACATTTGTAATTCTAATCATTCCCTCCACCATGTGTATGGTGATATTTTATATCATTTGTTTTTGTGATTGAAGGCATTATCACCTTCATTTCATCAATCACATTGCATGATTGAAAATATACATTTTATCTTCATAAAACCAACATAAAACTTCAAAGACACATATTTTTTAACACTAGTTCTAACTATTGTTATGTTATATAAACCAAATAGTTTCAAGAAAAAAATCTTTTGGGACATTTGTATGACAATTGATTTGAAATTGTAATGTTTTTTAGAATCAAGATGATTTTGAAGATTTCATTTTTAGAATTCATAATTTTTAAAGTAGAAAACAAAAGATGGTTAAATTTCAAGATGTATTGGTATTTAAAACTAATGTTGGGCAATCATGAAGGCAATTCTTGAAGTCCACAATATTGATTTTTCAAAAAAAACTAATTGTGATACATAACAATAGTTTAAAACCTTGAAAAAATCAAATAATCACCTTCACAACTATTGGTTTTTATTAAACTCTTTCACCAAAATTGTTAATTCATTGACTTTTTTGAACAACTAAAATTGGTGGTTCTTTGATTCAAATCCTTGTTAAAAAATAATTGGAACTAATGTTTCTATGATTTTTATTTATTCAAAAACAAAAATTGACAATTATTAACAGAATCAAATACCCCACCCAACACTATTAAAACCATTGGCCTAATGCAAACGACTTTCACTAATGTGTTTTTAACATGTTATGAGTTGAAAATGATAGTTTGAATACCATTTTTAGTGGAGGGTCCTTACCTCAAGCATAATTGCCTAGTGCTATGGGCTAGAATGTTAAACATCCCCATTGAACTTTGACAGGTATAAAAAAGAAAAGCATGCAATGCCTTGTGCAATTTCACTACAGGGTTTGACTAGAAATTTTAAAAATCAAATTTTCTTTTAAAAAAGGGTTTAATTGGTTTTTTCATTGGAGCCCTTACACTTGCTTTAT
>Ga0209208_10009586_pt1 | contig 12707 bp, 5 predicted proteins | sample S1TSphfallax_3_FD_187694 | JGI IMG/M metagenome (GOLD analysis project Ga0209208, IMG submission 187694) | Host-associated microbial communities from peat moss isolated from Minnesota, USA - S1T2_Fd - Sphagnum fallax MG (SPAdes) (version 2) | ecosystem: Host-associated > Plants > Peat moss >...
ACATTGCACAACTAGGAAGTACCACATAGAGTCCCATCAATGCAATACTCATTGATTGAATGCGCCTTAGAATAGGTCAAATTTACTCAAAGTCCCTCCACCGACTACTCACATTAACACAATTGCTACCTCATTATAAATCATTGCAACAAAGCCTAAAAAAGAGAGGAAACTTGAAATTTTGGGTTTACATACAAATTATACTCATGGAAATAGTAGTTCATTTAGAGTACTCCTTCTCTCGTTATGTGGAGGTGGTAATGTAATGTAACTTCTTTGCACCATGAAAAGAAAAAAATTCAAATATAGTTTACAACATACTCTCACAACTTACTATTTGTTGTTGGTGTGTTGAAAGAAAGACTTTGATGAAATTGACATAATGATAAAAAGTTTCTTCCTAAGACCATAAACAATGTTAAGTTTAGTTTCCAAAGAAGGGGAAGGATATTCTATCCATTTTTGCCATGTTGTTATTTTTTAGATGTAAATTCAACTACACATAATTGAAACATTATTCATGTTTGTGACGATGTTTCTTTTCTCAAAGGTGGGTTACATGCATCTTGTAACAATGTTGCATTTGAAGGGGGGCACTTGGGAACAATGTTTGTTTCAAAGGTCAATTATATGCATCTTCACAAAAAAGTTCTCTAAGGAGGTCACCTATACATTCCAAGGTTTCGTTTCATAGGTGGGCTATATGCATCTTTGGCAACATTGTTCATTTTCAAAGGTGGATTATCTATGTCCTCATTACAACAATGTTCTTTCAAGAGGTCAACTTTTCATCCAAAAACAATTTTCAATATAAAAGTTATAATAAAAAAAGGAGTGCATATGTGATTGAGTATGTCCATCCAAGCATACAACATGCTTGAGGTGCACTGCAACATGTAGAATATACATGTCGCAACCCTAGCCTTGGGCTCGCAACCAAGGCAAGGGTTTGCAAGGTTGTGGGCTAAGAGGGAAGCCGAGAATCACACAACATACTCCTGGGAGTATGGGAAAATGTGAGGGAATGAACCCTTACACCCCAAGGGAGTTCCGCTTTGGGAGTTGGAGTCCTAGTCAACTCCCGAATCTTCAAAGGGAGATTGCAAGGGCCAAAACTCAATGGCTTGAATATTTTTTTATATCATTAAAAAACTCTTGGAATGTAGATGTCTAAAATAGGCTCACATCACCCATTTGGACATCTAAAACACAAATTATGGCGAAAAGAAAGGTCGGGAGTCAAATTGGCAATTTGATTCCCAACCATTAAAAGTCAAGAATTGACCCGATTTCTTTACGTGAAGGTGGCATGCAACATACCGTTGAAAAGCTCTCGACGACGGATACAACTTTGCTTTAGACCTCATCTCAATCAGAGGTCTGCACGCAAAGTTAAGGGGCCCCAAAGTCGTGGGAATCCCAATATTGGCAATTTCAAGATAAAAATCCATTTGGATGTGGGCTTCACGGGCAACCATAGAGTATACTATAAGGGGGAAGGTGGTGGCTTCCTCCAAGTCCGGGCCATGGTGAGTCTTGTGAGTCCAAATTTGCCCATGGCTCGTCCTAGCACCAAAAGTGCTTAAACTATGCACTCACCACCTTATGTTGATTTTGTGCAGGTCCGTGTGAGTAGTTGATGCTTGTCATTTTCCTAGTCCCATCCCGAAGCTCCAGCATGCCCCTCTACCCTTCCAAAGTGCTACGAGCCAGGGAGTGTGCCCCGACTCTTTACTTTTCGTTGTTTTCTGTTTGGACTCACATTTGAGTCCCTCAAGGAGTTGGGAGCACGTCACTTGATACATCAAGTTATAAATTATAAGACTTTGCACATTCCAATATATTTACAAACTTAGCGTTTTAAGAGCACAAAGAATGAAATATAAGAATCCAAATTGTCTATCCTTACCATACACTTCCCTTTTTACTCATTTCACATGCATTTACTTTGTGTCAATACAATAAGCAATTGGGGTGACAACAACTCCCAAATAATGAAATATTCTTCTCACACCCCCCCTTCTCTTCACTAACATGATTGTTATGTGTGGATTTTAAACCTCTCCTCCACATTATTGGTAGCAATCCTTCCATTTAACATTGGGGAGGGAAAATTGCATTTGAATTTTGAATACGAATGGAGCTCAACATCGTCCACTAAGAAGAGGCTAGTCTTATACAATCGACATTGAATCCAAAGAGTTGATTCTTAATTAGCCATAAGAAAGGTTTGTCCTTTGTAAAATCCTTAATTGAACTTTACTTTGTTATGTGATCCTTTCCACTAAGTTTACAATATGTTGAACAAATTTATTCAGTTTTGCAAATTATGTAAACACTTGCAAGATAATGCACCAAATCATGTGAAGGTATGAATCATGGGTTATTCACAATGTTTTAAAAATTGGACAACTTGCAAAGGCATAATGAAAAAGAACCATTTTTTCGATTTCAATTTCAAAGACTATTGCATGATGATGAATCTATAATGATCTCATTAATATTAGGCACTTAATGTAAAAGCCCTAAAGGAAAGTTGAAACCCACATTCTCATATGTTATTTGCATTAATTTTTGGACCCAATTCAAAAGGAGAAGGATTGTACAATTTGGCTTTTGGTTAAACAACATAGTTAAATTTTGAGAACAAACAAGTCAAGAGATAGGCATGAAGAAGTAGACTTTTTCCAATTATCAACATTTCAAAAGTAGAATGAAGTTCATGTAATCACAAAAAAACCAAGTTAGGCCAATTTGGAAGTCCTTTTATTTTTAGGTTTTTATTAGAAAATTAATTAATATGAATAATTTAATTATGAATTTCCAAATTTAAGGCTATCAATTTATGACAAGGCCATTTTAATTAGGAATACAAATTTTTAACAATTTTTTAAAAAATCCAAAATAAACTTCAAACCATATATTAATGCATGCATTTGATAAACATTAAAAAAAAATTATAGTTGTGAAAACATTTCAAGTAAAGGGCCTAAGAAAATGATTTGGCTGTCTTTTGTCCTTTTTTTACTCCTTGAAGTGGTTCCTGGTGGTACCACCCAAGGATACTTTCACCTTCACTTAACTTCAAGTTTGTGGAAAATAATCTTGAAATTCCAACTTACAATTTGTCCTTCTAACATGTGGTAAACATTTGCAGGTAACATGTATGTGGTGCATGGTCTTGTCATTAAGCATTTGTAGCTTTGGATCAAAGTTATTGACCTAGATACATTGCATCTTAAGTAGCTATCAATGGGTCTTCATGGGACTACCTACATTTTGGATCAAACATGGTTTTGTTATAGTTACAAAAGGGAGACCACATTAATAATATTAATGTTCAAATGTCATCTTTACATGTGCTTAAGCCAGTTGTCATCTATGTGCAGCTTTCTTAGAATCAGTCTTGTTTAATGCCAAAGAACTCACAATTTTATGATGCAACTCTTGAAGTGATAAGACAAGAGATTCCAACTACATCGGCTAATTGCATGGTGGCATAAAACATGTATGATGGAGAATTTTGTGTTATATAACTTTCAAGCATATAGCCAACGACCATCACTTATTGTGCATATGTGCATGAAAAGGAAAGATATTGGTGGATATTGATGGAAGAATAGGGATGTCATTTTGAACTAACTTTGAACTTTTCATATGATAAAACAATATTTGTGTGTGTGTTGTTTTCCTACATAATAGTGTGTGTAAGGAATGAATTTGCAAATTCCTTTGCGTAAACAAGTGTTTTTATTTCACCCCCAATGCCCCTCAATGGATCCCCACACTCCTCAACTTTGTAAAACAACTCTAACTCACTTGGACATTGACCAAACCACATGCCAATAAATTACCCATCTGAAATTTCAATTTTGGACTAACTCAGTAACATAAACTTCTCCCGCCCCCTTAAAGGGATTCAACTCGAATGTAGACTTCCCAAATAGTTCAAGGCTTCTTTGTTTGAAGTCCCCCAACTCTATGTGGAAACCGAACCGCAAGTCTAATACTTAAAACTCATTTCAAATAAACATCAAAGCCCCTCTTGAACCCTCCACCTATTTTAACACACCTTTATGTTAGGCATCAACTTCTCACCTTGGGAGCCAAAATTCGGATTAACATTCAAGTCGTTCCACCCATGCCAACATGAAGGCCACCCCATGCTTGTCTTGGCATGTGACCCAATTAGCTGAACCCACTTTTGGTCTTGCCAAAAGGGCATGTCATTCTATAATTGTGTGGACATTGCTTTTTGTGCAAGATTTTTAATATGATTCTTCTATAGGACCTAGGCAACCACATTTTCTCATGAACTTGATTCAAAGCATGTACCAACTAAACACCAAACACGATTATGATGAAAACTTGGTTCATTACCAAAATATTCATGTTGACATGGACTAGGTAACTAACAAAAGTAATAAGGTTATTAGACATAACCAATTATATGAAAACATGTATTAAGTAACTAGGAAGAGCACTAAGGTTACTAGACATAACCAATTGTATGAGAGAACCAAGCTTACAGGTTATGAAACACATAACAATTGACCAAGACCAAATGTTCAAAAAGGTATTAAAAAGATATGAAAATATTAAAAGGTACCAAAATATGTGATGTAATTGGGATCTCTTATCCGATGGGATTCTCCCATGTTAATGAGATGTTCCTTACAATGGGTGTTATTCTCAACAATTGGTTAGGGTAAGCTAGCTGACCACCATACTAAGTTTTTACAATGAAAATGGTTGGTCATAGTTCATATCACCCATGTGCCTAAAGAAATTTGTAGCCCATGAATAAGTGCACCAAATAGCATTTAAATAATCAATTTCCATGAATGAAGTAAAAAACTATCCACCCCCAAAGTAAAGGTAGTCTTTCATTTTTAAAATAACCCAATGTTCACCTTGCACCCCCATTACCATACATTTTGAAACCTAGGGTTGGATAGGAAAAAAAATTGTTCAAACATTTTGTTCCCTAGGATTGGACAAACCAACCATTGTTGGAATAATACATACATTGCATGTACCAAACCTCAAGGGGGATTCTTAGTGTAAAATTTGGGAACTATCACTAAAAGAAAAAACATGTATTTTCAATTGGTCTCTTCAATTAAAATTTAGTCGCAAGTGACATTTGCAACTAAAATCTCATTAGTCGCCTTGGACAAGTCACATGAAACATTAGTTGCAAACGACAAAAGGTATTGGATGAAAGAAAAAGTAAACAAATAGAAATTCATCCTTTAACTTCATTGTATACATATTGTCACATGTGATAACAATGCAACTATTTTGGTCACAATTGAAGCAAATGATGTGTTGCCATGTGTTTTGATATTGAATTATTTAAAATATAATAATTATTACTATTTTGAAATAATTTAAGACGTGCAATTCAAATGCTTGGATGATTTTATATTATGACACATGGCCCAATCTAAATATGCCACGTGGCACCTTTAAGATGAATTTAATACAAAATATTAATATTAGGTTGATAGGTGTATAGGTAGGTACACAAATAGGTGCTTACAAATTTAGGCTACATATTTTCCTACATACCTACTCAGGTAAAAAGGTAGGTAGGGAAGTCTACATTTGTAGGTTAAATACCTATTAATATAAATAGGTACTTAGGTAGGTAGGTACATAGGTTGACCTACGTGGGTAGGTCATAATATGTACGTATAAGGTAGATAAGTAAATAAGTGAGCTACATAGATAAGTAGGTTGGGGAGGTTAATACTTTAAAATTGTGCATAACTTTTGTTTTGTTTTGGGTTAAACCTTTTGATTGATTCATTGCATGTGCACAACTTTCTTAATGTGAAATTTGATGATCACACCTCTTATTTATATAATGTTCAAAATAGGAATGAAAAACAAACAATATGGGATAAGTTTTGAAGTTGCAACTTCTTCAAAAATTAAAATGCAACTCCAAAACTTTGCTCATGCCTTTTGTTCTTAGTTTTTAGAATTATAAACAATTCAAGTACATGGTTCATTATATAATTAGACTACCATTTAATTAATAATGATTAAATTTATCATGTATTTAAAATATAAATTATACACTACAAATATTAAGTATTCATTATCAACTACTTAAATAAATAATAACTTCTTAATATTTAATTAGCTAACTATTTAATTTCTCACAAAATATCAATACATAACTCAAAGATAAATACATAACCAAAATATTTTATTATTTTTTAATATCTAGTCTAATTATAGATAATATAATTAATGTAACAAAATTTAGTTCCTTTAATTTTTAAATTAAATATATTTTTTCTAATTATAAATAATGAACGAACAATTATTACTAAAAACATTATTACACAATATTTTTATAAAAATAGGACTAAAATAGTTACATTAATAACTATATAGTTACATTTATTATTGTAACAAACTTTATCATAGATAAGTAATTACAGAATTTTTTTTAAATAAAAAATTAAATTACTTTATAAAAATTCCTGAAATTATAATCATTACAATAATTATTTTAACTACATTATATCTTTCAAGAATTTTACTTCAGATTCAAAGTTATAAATTACAGATTTTGAATAATTATGTTGAATTAAAAAATAATTAAGCATATACTATAATTAATTTCTTATCTGAAGTAATTACAATGATTTTAAAGTAATATAACATTAATTATGATAATTACTTTATTTTACTGTAAGAATATAAAATATATAATGTAAAAGTCTATGTTTTAAAAATAGTTATTTAGTGTATCTTATAAGTAATAAATATAATCATTTATAAATATTATAAAAGTGATTCATTATGGATAACTAGTAGTAAAAAACCTTAAAACTCAATCAATAATTTTTGGAATTGAAATATTAATTTTAGATTCCAAAAAAACAATTCAAAATTCAAATATCATTTTTTAGATGAGATATGTCTTTGAATTTAGACTAAAAAATTCTGAATTGAAATATTAATTCAGAGAATCCAAAATAATAATTTGGAATTGCAATTTCAAGTTTCAAATAAAATAAGCTTTTAAATTTGAATTTACGAACTCAAAATTGAAATATTAATTGTTAGAATCAAAAATAACAATTTAGAATTCAAATATTAAATTTTCGATATAAAATAAGCTTTTTGAGTTTAATTTTTCTTTAATTTCAAATTTTTTTTAAGGAATTGAAATAGCAAATTTCAGACTCAAATATCAAATTTGAAATTCAACTAATTCTTTAAAGAATTGAAATAATAGTTTTCAAAATTGAAATAGAAAATTTGAAATTCAAATAGTTTTTTTCAAATTGAAATAATTCAACAAAGAATTCCAATAAAAAAATTTAGATTCAAAATTTTTTAAATTATTTATATAAAAATCGAATTCTAGTGGCAATTTTCAGAATTGAAACACCGATTTTAATGTTTCAATATAACTTTCATAATTTGAATTATAATTTTATACTCAAACATATATAATTGAATAAAACTAACAATTTTAAGAATTCATATTTAAGACTTCAAATTCAAATATTTATTTTTAAATTAAAATAAAATGTTTCAAAATTGGAATAAGAATTTTCAAGTTCAAATATAATTTTCAGAATTGAAATAAGAATTTGAAATATTGAAATATGAGTTTTAGATTTGAATAACAATGTTCAGAGTTCACACATTTTGGTTTTTAGATTCAAATAAGATGTTTTAGAATTGGAAGAACAATTTTTTGACTCAAATAATGATTTTTAATTAAATAGAAAATCCAAATTCACATAAATATTTCTTAAATTAAAATGTCAATTTTAAAATTCAAATATGTATACATTTCATAACTGAAATATTAATTTTCAAATTTGAATAATAAATTTCAGAGTTCAAATATATATTTTTAAATTCATTATATGAACAATATACATACATACACATAATTAATATACACACAAATATGTATTTATGATATATGTAATATATCGTAAATATAATTTTAATGCATACATAAAAATACACCCCTATGTCATTGCAGAATACCTTTAAGCTATGACTAATTTGTTGACTATTACATCTAATGGGACATCAATATATTCATGTTTGAAAATCAACCTAAAAGTGATCCAATTCATACGATGAAATTTCCAATAGTTGCATTATAGCTGTAAAAGTGACCAAAATAGTTGAAATTTGATCTTATAATTGTAAATATTCCCAAACTTAGTCATAAATGACTACAAATCGCATGTAGTTGCAAACGAAGTGATTACATTTTGGTTGATCTTTACTACTTTATGTACGTCAAATGACCATTTTTAAGGGTCATTAAATAATTCTCCAACCTATTTTGTATCATCTAATTAGTATGTAATTTTTTTATATATACATCTTAAAGCCACCGTATATTAATTATATTCAAGTACTTCATATTATTACATAGCCTATATTATAAATAAATAAATTATTTATTTGACTAAAATGCCTTTAAAAAAAATTAATTAACTTATAATTTTTACCCAACAACCAATATATTGCACCTTATATTCTTACTCACTTATAAAATACATTTGTTTGAATGGAATACGTCGTCTACAATGATAGATAATCTAAGCTTGTGCCTAAACCTAAAATGTGAATGGTCATTTACACCATGGTCACCAACAACCACTCTCAATTTGTGTTCATCATAATTTTTTTCATGTTTTTGGTTTTTCTTTCAAATAGTAATAGCAATTTTCAAGCTACGTTTTTCATTTTCATCACATTCGTCTTCATGTTCTTGGTCTTTTTTTTCAAATAGTAATTCTAGCCTAGATAGTTGTTGGTGTTATGCTTTTGATGTTATTGCTTTTCAATGTTGTCTGTTTGTGTGAAGTTCATTCTCTCCTAAACGACACCAAGTGTGGTGTTCAGGTTCATTGCGATCTTGGAGTGGTCATATAATAGCTCCACTTTTTTCCCTCGTTCGTTTTGTTCATAATCTTGTCATGATCCTTTTGTTTATAGCCTCACCCCTTATTCATCATTGTTGCATTCATTTTCATGTGTTCTTGGTCCATCTCTTCAACAAGGGGTAAAAGCTCTGTGTTTCCCCCCCTCATCTTATTGAATAGATGCAATGTTAAATGGTTCATTTTTGGCAAATAAAAAATCCATAATTTTTTTTTAAAATGTTAATTTATTAAAATAAAGGGGGGATTACATGTTGTTTAATGAACTAACAAAAATCATATGAAGATATACCTAGTTAGACATCTTTTTCACACATATGTTACAAGGGAAAAAATGATCAATCCAACAAAAATTCACCCATGTAATGACTTTTGAAAATAAGGTCAAAATGTTTGTCATGCAAAAGTCCATAACTATATTTTGGCTAAAGCTTTTATAATGAAGTTTTCAAATATATGTTTTTTTTTCTTTCATCTATCAAATATTAAGTCCTTATAAGATATATTTTCAAAAAATGATATTGAAAATTTTATGTGTATGGGAAGTGTAGATGGTTGGGATAGTCCATATATATATATAAACTTCAAAAGTCCATTACTACATAATGGGTGCACATTTATTGTACACAAATTATATAATTTAAAAAAAAATTAAAGTTGAAAGTCTTAAACCAAGTCCCAATTTGGCATATAAATGGTTTCATGGCATGTTAATTCACTACACCTTCAAAAATTGCAAAGGGACACAAAAAGTGGGCCACCCAATCTTGCATTCATCTTGTTCATGGTCATTATAATCGTCTTGTTCTTGGTCTCCTATGTCTCACAACTACAATTGTAGACTTGGATTCTATAAATTCAACCTTTGCATGTTTCTTTCTTGACCTTTGTTTTGTTCGATCAACTATAATCCCCTCATCAATAATCCTCCAATTTGGTTTCCCTTCCCTTTCCCTACATTTTGATTCCATAATTTTCATTACATTTTCCTTTGTAATTATCTTTCTTTGCAAAATGTCTAAGGTGACCACATGAGATTAACTATAGTCAATTAATGATGCCTTCCCTTTTGTTTTCCTTGGAAGAAGGTGGGGTAGTGAAAACAAGTTGTAGGTCCTCAAAGCTTCCTAAGTTTCTATTGTTGGATTGTACTACTCGTTTTGTTGCTTAAAAATCAAGGGTTAAACTCTAGGTTGATGGTTTCATCCTCCAACTAATCCTCACCAAGGTTCCTAGGTAGGTCAACATAAAATCAATATTTTGGTTTTGATTGGTACTACGCAAGAAGCTCAAACTTTGTAGCTTCAATAATTGTTGTTATATTCAAAATTTGTGTTGCAACAATATCATCCTTTCCTTCTGTTGTATCTTGAAATCTACATCATTTGAATTGTTTGGCTCTTGGTCTCATGCCTTGTATGGCTTTGTGATGTATATCTCACTAGGTTGGGTCTTTGCATCCATAGCTTTGAGGTTAAAAGGTCAAATTCCAATAGCCTTAAATCCTCATATAAAGGTCCTCTTATTCAATGTTTGATCAAATACTTTGTCCATCCAACCTACAAGTATGATCTTGTTGGATACTAGATAATTGTTCATTGCCATTGCCCGATCATTCTCTTTTTTGAATGTAGTCTTGAATGGTTTAAAACATGATACATCTAATAATTATAAAGTGTGGCTAGGTAATGTAAGCATATCCAAGCCAAAATTTTGGGCATGTTCTCTAGCCTCCAATGGGATTTGAGAACCATGGGCATTTAAGATTAAAAGATGACAATTAAATTGAGAAGTCCCGCCCCCCTCATACTAACCTCTTGGAAATTAAAGGAATTCCTTTAAATAAGATTGAAATCATCCAAGCTTTTTATTCCATCAACATATAGTTGTAGGGTTTGTAGTTCTGGATGTAATTATCATGCAATGTTTCTCCCTTGAATATGTAAAATGCTAATATAACCCCCCCACCATAATAGATTGTTCACCATTTTTAATATTTTGGAATCATGTTGTATACTTGTTGGGATCCTCATTTGGTTAACATCCTAGCTTTGCTTTGCTTTCTTCCCTGAATTCTAGTATCATTAAAGTTCCAAATGTGATTTGTGTTATAATTATGCTTAATGTATAACATTTGCAAATTGGTGTAAAACATTTGGTAAGCACTATTGGTCAAGCCATAGGCTATGTAAACCTGCAACCTTTCAACTTGTTTGATGTTGAATTCAAGGTGGCAATGTTTGAACCAATACCACTAACTAGCACCAAGTATTCCATTGTAGAATGGAGTAGGTCTAGTTTGGGTGAGTTCAACCATTTTCATGTTTAATTGTTGCTAGGTGATAGGCAACCCCACTTCTTGCATTGTGAGTACCCACCTAACAATGGCAACATTTTCTTCATTTGTTAGTACCCCTCCAAATCTAATCCTTTTGCTCTTTATTCTACCATTCAAATGATTTCGAAGAAAAGACAATGGTATACCCCAATTCCTACTTGCCTTTCTCATTGTGTTTGTTCCCCTTTCCATTACCTCCATTGCTTCTTTTAAGGCTTAATATGTCCACCTTCTTCTTATAACTTTCACAAGCATCCTATTAGCCCTAGTTGTGTTATGTGTGTTTGCTACTACATGTTGGATGCTTTTTTTATTTGTAGTTGATTGTTTTGGCACACTAAATCTGCACTTACGAGGCACATTGGGATTCATGGCTACTTGTTGCCTCCTGGCCAAAACCTTCAAAAACTTAATAATGTTTGATCTGGCTTTACAACCTTCCACATCTTGTGATTAGACCATGATTTTAAAAAGTATGTTAAATTATGGTAGAATTAAATAGAATGGGACTCTCATACACGGTTGGATTTGATTAAATTGTAAAACTCAATAAAATGTTTGTAGACTAACTCAACATCATTTGTTGTTGTGTAGGTTGTTGGAATATCTCATATTTTGCTAGGATGGAGTCATTTGAAACCTACCTCTTTTGGAACTTGATGCCCCATAACTTGGTCTTGTTAATTATTGTATCCAACATACCTTAAAAACTTCCTATACTTGAAATTGTAAAGTCTATCTATGTAATAATCAACCCCATTCTTCCCTCCTTCACCTTCTTGAATGTTTAGCTTATGATTTTGGCACACAACTTTAGATTGTAGCTCTTTTGCCTTGCCCTTAAGCTCACTATCAAAATGCTTCAACTAATATGTAGGTTCTATCTTGATTTTAACCCCCTCATTAGAATGTTTTAATTCATCTATATGTTCTACCTTGATCCTAACCTTGTCATCAAAACGTTGATTTGTAGCCTTTATTTTCACCTTGCTATGAGAATTTTTACACTCATCTACATGTTTTACCTTGATCAATGTTTTCTAATCTAGATAGTTTGCTCTCAAACATGGTGTTGCAAGAAACATTAGCTTTATATTAGTAAGAATTTTCTTTTCAAAGTAGAGATGCTTATAAAGCTTAAAATGAGAATGTGCTTTGAAATGTATTCAACTTTGCTCTATGAACTTCTGAATGTTATTGGATTTGCTAGCTATAATTCTGGAGGGAATTGAGTGCACCCAAATTTGGGGGAACTTGTAATTTGTACCCTTTATGGTGCTCATAAATGTCTCTAGTTGGTGTTGTGTTTATGAGTTTAACCCTAACCCTTTTGTTTGTTCAAATGCCCTTTGCTAAACTGAATACCCCAAGCCCCTTTACCAAACATTAACCCTGTTGGGTGCACACTAGACAGCCCCTCATGAAAC
>Ga0209208_10009588_pt1 | contig 12707 bp, 9 predicted proteins | sample S1TSphfallax_3_FD_187694 | JGI IMG/M metagenome (GOLD analysis project Ga0209208, IMG submission 187694) | Host-associated microbial communities from peat moss isolated from Minnesota, USA - S1T2_Fd - Sphagnum fallax MG (SPAdes) (version 2) | ecosystem: Host-associated > Plants > Peat moss >...
ATTGAGTTTCACATATATGAAAGTATAACATCCATTAAAAGTTACGAAGACCTGATGTGTAAGATATGATTTCAACTTTTCATTATTTAGTCATAACTTATCAAAATTTTAATGAAAAAATATTTTAATTTTTTTGAAAAATCAATCAATTTAGAACATATTTTTCATTCATTTTTCTTATATAATTTTTTTTCAAAATTTATGTATAACTTATCATAAACTCATTCAACTCAATGAATGAAATGCTCTATGATTTCAAAATATAATTTTTAAAAAAAAATTTAATTCTATTTGATTATTGAAAAGAGACTGTTTTTGGAATTAAACTTTTTTAGGACTACTTTTTTTTAGCATACTTTACCATGCTTGGACCCCCCAAGTCCTTCAAGTTTTTGTGCTGCAAGGAATAAATTAGCAGAGGCCTGCTGGTGGAAAATGGTTTTCACATGCTCTTGCTCAGCTTGCTATATTTGCTGATTCTCATTTTGTTTCTTCAGAATCCTTCAATGGCAACTCCGCTTTCTTCTGCACTTCATCTCTGCCAGAGAATAAGAGAAGAGTACTCCCATATTTCTGTGGGGCACTTGTGTCCTTTAGCTATCAACAAGCAACAGTGCATGCTTCTCTCCAATAAGGTATTGGAGACTGAGAACACACTGAAATCAATGCAGGTTAAGCTATATCAACAAGATACTAGTTCAGGATTTCCAAATGTTGGTCCAGCAACTGAGGAACTTGTCCATGTGCTAAGGGCAGCTCACACGACAATCTTCAAAGACTGCTTTTGCAATGGCAGATGGATGGAATCAGCTCTTAGACAAGGTGGCGACTTTAAGGAAACTTTTGCAGAAATTCTATATGACCTGCAATGGTACATGATGGTACTACGCAGCATCTCCCTGAAGTGGATATTCCAAGACAGTTGGATTCCCCCCAGCTGGCTTCTTCAACAGGTAGATTGTGACAGGAATCTGAGTGAACGTGACAATGACAGTCTGTTCAGAGCTGCAAAGCAGGATCGGGAGGATCTCAAGGTTCGCCTAGGAAACATGAAGGGGGATCATGCTTGTCATGGCGAACGCTGTACTGGAATGGATATAAACATGCAATGTCTTGCATCACAATTACTCAATAAGATGGAATTCGAAGAGCAGTTCCAAGCTTGGCCTACACAGGAGAAGAAGAACTACCACGAAGAGCTGTATAATGTTAATGGAATCAAGTTGACTGAATGGCCTTTTGTTGTGTTGGCAAATCTGCAAGATCTAGATAAAGGTGTTCTGCTAGGTGCAGGGTCATGTGGGCGTGTACATGAAGCAAAGTGGCTTGGAGAGTCATATGCCATGAAGATCCCCAAACGTCCATATACCAAGGCTCTCAAGCGAGAGATTGCAGCTGTTGCTGGTGTTCACCATCCTCACATTATGGGTCTCGTTTTCTGTGCTGAAGATGCAACGAATAGTGTATACGTTATGGAACGCATGGATAAGTCACTCTCCGATATGTTGACAGAACAGTCAAGTGACAGCCAACTCTCCCAGCTTATTGGACGTGTAAGTGTCATGCTTCAAATCGCCGAAGGGATGAAACATCTTCACAGCAAGGGTCTAGTGCATCGTGATCTCAAGACAGATAATATTCTCATCAAGTGTGATGGTCCTGGCTCTGAAAGTTTAATGCCAGATCCAGTGGTCAAGCCCCTCTGGATTGCCAAAATCTCTGACTTTGGCACCACAAAAGTCAAAATGGATAGTACCGCATATGCAAACCAGACAACAAACATTGGCACCACCATGTTTATGGCACCGGAAATGTATGAAGTTGAACATGCTGATCAGGAGCCAGAGAGATTCCACCCCAAGAAGACAGATGTATACAGTTTTGGCCTTATTTGCTTTGCAGTGCTGACTGGGGAGCCAACTCCCTTTCCGATCGACGAACTTGGGAATCCTTCTGTGAAGACATTCAAAGATAGGGTGCGAGAGGGGAAGAGACCACAGCTGCCACATTACTGTCCCAGTCTGTTGTCCAATCTAATCCAACAATGTTGGAATGCCAACCCTGATAAGCGGCCCAACTTCCAGGAGATTTGTACAAAGTTGAGGCACATCAAAGGTTTACTTCTTACGGGTATGGCAAAATTTGTGAGAATGGACGACACATTTCTGATCTGCAATGAAAAGGAATTGAACCATGAACTTGAGATATATCTAACTTTGGTTTGATACCGTTCTAGAAATTTGAACATTGCATTTTTGTTTGTGCAGAGGCAGTGGAACGCCTTGAGAACAGTTTACTGTTTATACACACAGTTCTGGATATGACAATGGCCAGCCTCGGCATTGGAATGAGCACTGGCACTCCCTAATGGAAGAAACCCCCTTCAATTTCAAGGGTCCTGCACTACAAGTTTTCTTTGATTGGAGCCAGCATTGAACCAGCCTGTAGAAACAGGCGGGATGTATGCACTCTGCTTACAACTTCCCCCAGTTCCTCACTTCAAGACCTCGACATTCCAAAGTCTTCAAAGTTATTTACATACATGGAATTTGATGAAGCCTAACAATATGGGATAAAAAGTGAAGTGCTATTCAGAAAAGCTTAGAGAACACCTTGGGTACTCATCAACTTTCATAGTTTCAGCATTCTTACTGTTGATATCTTCAGTCAACAGACTGTTCTTTTCCTAGTGTCTGCATGATGTCATCGAGTGACTCAACAAGCATGCTCTTGAGATTGGCATCGGTGGGTGATTCTTGCAACTAGTATGAAATTAGGTTTAGGATTTTAATAGGTCATTAGGTATGTTAATTTTTTAATTATAAAACACATATTTAATTCATTCCAAACTTTAACTTTAATTATGGACTTAATTTAATACACAAAGGGAGGCCAAAACACATTTCAAATATCTTTTCATGTAATTTGCATAAATTTTCAACAAAAGGCTGAATTTAATACCAAATTCAACATGCTGGGGAACAAAACATCTAATGGCCACCAAATAGGATGTATTTCAACCATCTTTTCATGTAAATAGATAAATTTTCAACAAAAACTTGAATTTCACACCAAACTCAACATGGTGCAAATGTTGAAATCGATCTAGTGGCCACCACATGGGAAGAATTGTCACCATGGCAACACACATTTTCATAATTTTCATTAAAAACTTAAATTTCCATTCAAATTCAATATGATTGTTTAATGGCTTCCGAATTATAAAAATGTCAAGCATATTTTATTAATTTTCATAAAATTTGTACAAGAACATATAAGTTCAAACATGTTTTAAGTCAACTCAAACTTATAAACTCAAGTTTAACTAATGTCATGATCACCATATTTTGAGTAATTATTTTTGTCTTCCTGTGGCCAATTACAACCAATATCTTCAAATTAATTTTTTTTGAATTTAGTATAAATTAAACAAGTTGGCTAAAATCAAGGTTAGACCTTGTTGACAACAAATCATAAACTTAAGTACATGAGTGCAAATTGTTTTTCGTATTTATCACTAATGCCACCAAATGGCGACAAAAATTTCATTCACCCATAACATTAAAAAGGAAATTTCCACACATCACCTCTATAATAGTTTTTCATGCACACTTAAAATGAGAATTTAAAACAACCAATGTTTATATTGACAAAAGGTCGCCATGTTGGAATGTTTATAAAGAGGATAAACATTAATATTTTCCTCGCACACAGGAAAATTGAATATATTCTAGAACATTAAAATCCCATTTAGAAAAAAAACTAAACCTATTGTAATGACCATAAAATAACACCAACAATTTTGTTTAATTTTCATTAAAAATTTGATGTGCAATTACAATGCATAGGAGTTATTGTCAACTACATCAAGATTAACTTTTTCCTTAAATGCATGGGTCACATTAATAGTTATCAAGGAATGAACTATTATATTGCTTTTAGCTAAGAAAGAAAACATGACACAAGATATTTCCAACCCATTGTTTTGGGGCTACACAATTACTCTTTTACTTGGTCAACCAACAATTATGATACAATTCTTCATCATTTTCAACTCCCTTTCTCATAGGAACCCACCATTGAACATAGACCTTCCTATAATTCTCATTTTTTTGATTTCTTACAACATCACTTTCAACCCTTCCCATCCACACAAGATAGATTCTAGGGTCTATAAGCCGCACAAGAACAAAACTACCAACAAACAAGTCATAAAAAGGCATGTATGCAACAATGTTCAAAAAAATGTGCATGTTTCTAGGGCCATAGTATGGAAGGATGACAAGATCTTTAGGGTCAACATCTACAATGGTAGGAATGGATGTGCATTCATAATTAGCTCTCTAATTGCTAGAAGGCGAAAACCTTTCGATAAAAGATAAGTCTATCATGGGAAATGTTTTAATAATAGCTCCAAAATGTTTTTGTAATATTTCACATAAGGACCTATAACTCTAAAATACGAATCATCCTTCAACATCCCAAGCTTCCATAATTCGAAATCCTTTTATTAATGAACATTTCCTTATCACATGCCCTAGTTCATCATTTCCCCATATTAGGCAAAATGGAACATGCCATCCTCTTTCCACAATTGTATGGTCGGGCCATTTTTAGGGCTCCATAAAGCATTAATAGGAAATATTTTGTATTGCATCACCAACCATCCTACTACGTCCACAAAAAAACCAAAACACATGCATCTTCGTATGACCAACAAGGACATCTAGGCCATCCTTCAAATATCCATTGATCCAAAATTTGAAATCAAGGATTTCCTAAATGAGTTATGGAATGAATGGATGATCTTGGGAAACCATGAATGTTTTCATTAAATTCACCATGACATAATTATTCCACTCTTTCAATTTCTTCAACAAATATCCAAAACTTTCGTCAATATTTTCATGTGTGTGCCCAACTATAAGAAAACCCAATTGAAGTTGTTTTAAAACTTCACAAGTAGTTATCAAGGAAAAAATGTTAGGAGTTGATGATTCTTGTTATCTTTCACACAATTGTCCATTTGAAAAAACAACTTCCTTGGCAATGGTTTCACATCTACAATTTTATTCGCAAACTTCAATGCATTCAAACAATGCAAACTTCCTTGTAAAATTTGTTGGAAGAATGCATTTTGGGGTTCAAATTCAAACAAAACTTGTGACTCCCTAACTAGTTCCATTTCAAGGCTATGAAATAAGTGCAGAAGCGACCTAATCATGAAATTTAGATCATTGGGTCAAAGCTCATTAAAATATTGAATGAAAGTTTTGTCCCCATGTCCATGAGCAATCATTTCAATCAATGTCACTAACAATTGCCCCAATTTGGACACCATTTTGTTCCTCATTTGAAGTCAAGGCAAAGTTGTTTTAAAATGGTCCATCTTATCATGAATTACACATAAAGAATCTTCTTTAAATTTCACAAATTTAGCTCTCTAGGTGTGATATAGCTTTGTTGGCAAACTACACAAATGCATTTATAATTCTAACCAATAGAAAATCATGTTGTCGATCAAATATTCTTTTAGAGAGGTGAAGGATGTAATTACATACTTGACTTTTGGTTTAAAAGGTTAAATGATTCCTCAATTTGTGGTTGCTTCTAAAGTGGAATTTCAGTTTTAGTAGTTCATATTCCAAATTCCTATATGGATGGTGAGATAGTTTTTGATACTTAGTGTATATTTATGAAATCAATAAATTGAGAATCTTATGTTTTTCTTGCACTTGAGGTTTACTTTTGTTATCTATTTTTGTGGGTGGAATTCATATTTCATATTTCATAATAAGCAAAGTCTTCCTACTCAAGGTTACATGTTGAATAATTATGTCTTGGTATGTTTCCAACTAGGACTATTATATTCATTGGTGGCCACCAAATAATGTTTTTTAAATAAATAACTCTTTTCAATTGTTCAATGTTTTATAAGCTTTTTTGTTCAATGGTCCACCAACGGTTTATGAGATATAATACCTAAAGGTATTGTAAATTCTTTTGTTGATACTTTGCACAATTCAATGACATAAAATTTACTAGATATTTCAAATTTGGTTTTCCGTATTTTGCCAATGAATTGTTTATTTGATGATGTTATGTAATGTTTTAGTTATGCACCCCTCTTTTTATGGTTTTATGGTTCTTAAAATTTGGTGGCCACTAGGTTTATCTATTATCATGAATGTTAATTGTTTTCATGGTGAAATAAAATTCTTATGCAAATTTGTTGTTTGAACATTTTGTTTGGTGCCCACCAGGTTAAAGATGTTATTATATTTATCTTTAAACTTTCAAAATTCATTATATTTATTTTCGGACTTTGAAAAAGTCCAAAATTAATTAAATACATGTTATAACTATTTTTTTGTAAAAAGAATTCAATCTTCAACCTACTACTACTAGCAAACTAGTATGAATTGATTGAAAAACTTCTTAATACTAACACCTATAAGGTATGAAATAAAATAAGAACTCATTCCAAAACCAATCTAGTATATATTATTATTATGTACATAATAATCTAATATGTTCAAAACTCAATGCTAATCCAACACTAGAAGGAAACCAAGGAATGAAAGGAAAAAAAAAGGGCGTCTAACTTACATACCCATTTTTAATGCAATAAGTAAGAAGTTCATTTTGAAATTAACCTTTTTCATGTCCCAAAAAAGGTTTTTTAACATGGAAAAAGGTTAAATTTGGAATGGACATGATGGGTAAAGATCAAGGATGTGAAACATTTTAAAAATACAAGGCCAGACTCTAACTATTTTTTAGTCCTAAACCTTTTAATCTAGGAATACCCCCACCTTAGGAAGATAAATATCAGTGTTGTGGGATTCTTGTTTTTAAGAGATATTCAAATTTTGGTTTTTTTCTTAATAAATAAATTGGAGGTTCTTTTCATTTTAAAATCCTATAGTTTCAATTTTGACACAATTTTTCAAACTCAAGAACCTCTAGGCTAATTCAAAATCGAGTTTAGTTTCATGTAAACATTGCAAATTCAGTTATGCTAAATATTGTACGAATAGAAAGTTTTATATCAAATTAAAACTAAGGCTAATATATAGTTCAACAACTAATCAAAAAATTAATAATTAACTCTAAAGTTGAGCCTATGTGTAAACTTTTCCAAAAAAAAAACTTACTTAAAGAACCTACCTTTATTTTAAAAAATGTTTTTCACAATTCTAATTTAGAGTTTGGATTTAATGAAAGACTAATTCCAATGTTACACAAACTAAATAGCAAACATTGGTTCAACTATGTTTACAAAACCCAAAATGTAAAGAGTTCAACATGTTGATCTAGAGTTAAAGAGATTCCACCCCAAGAAGATAAATGTATATAATTGTGGCCTTACTTACTTTACAATGTTAACTAGGGAAGTCAACTCCCTTTTCGATTGATGAATTGGCGAATCCTATAGTGAAGGTATTAAAAAATAGGGTGTTAAAAGTTATCCAACAATGTTGGGTGGGCAACCTTAATAAGCAACCCAACTTCCAAGACATTTGCACAAAGTTGAGGCACATCGAAGGTTTACTTCTTACAAGTATGGTTATATCAATCTATGTATCTTGTCAAGCTAATGCACAAATGACCTAAACCTAAATTCAAAACTCCCAATAATTACAACATGTGTCATGGAAGCAATTGGTGTCTCCATTGAAAATGTTTGAAAAATAAGATTGCTCACGTTTCAAGTATAAGTTCCCCAACCACCTAGGATGGCACTTAAGGATTTGTAGATCATCACACATCTTATATTATCTCATGATTCAGGAGCTATTGTTGATAATTTGAAGTGTAATTTTCTAAAATTCAAAACAACAAATAAATGCATGACCAGATTTTTTATATACTAGGAAATGGGTCTGAAAATAGACCAAGCTAAATTTGAAATCTTAGCCCAAGGCTGGTAGGCTAAGGAAATGGGTCAAAATTTTGAAAAGGTTAATTTTCCCAACCGAACAAACATGTAAAAAATTCAAAAAGGTTTATTTTATCACCCTCAGCCCAAGATTTCAAATTTGGAAAGGTCTATTGCTAGACCCTTTCCCTATGTGAAATCTAGTAGTGATTTTTCATTCCATTTCCTTGTCTAAATAAAGAAAAAAATTGATAAAATGTGAAGAAAAATGCAAATATGCAAAAATATATTACTAAATTTGAAAATTGTACTACCTGAAATGTGGAAGGACCAATACTGGTACTAGGTCAGGCCTTCCACATTTTGGGAGGTACAATTTTCAATTACTACAAAATTCAAGTAAATAACCATCTTAATAAATATATTTAAAAAAATTTGCAGGGTCTTTATGTGGGAGAAAGGAAATGATCTTCATTGCAAGTTATGTAAGGAAATCCTTATTTAAACCTTGAACCATGGTCAAGCTTATAGAAAAACACTAAATCAAATGTATATGTACATACAAAAAGAACAAAACTTGAAAACAACATGAAGTATTGCTTTTTTATTGAAAGCTTCAATGACAAAAAATACATGTTATGCAGGAATTTAGAAACAAAAATTCATTATATTCTACAAAGTTGTTCACTATATATAAATTCACAAAGCAACTAATCAAGCTTCTACTTATTTGAAAACTGAAAATGACAATCCTTAAATTTTTAAATAATTCAAATTCAAAAAATGTATACATTCACTTTTTGTGCATGATTAGTGCATGCTCTAATAATGGACACCCTAAATATAAAGCTCGCAAAAACAAGGAAATTTAATGTCACAAAACTAGTTACAACATTCCCATTCATGAAGTAGGTCAAATAACTTTACAACATGTAGGCTAACATTCTTCTTAATTATATAAATTAGCAAATCTTCTAAGAAAGCTTCAAGTAGGCAACATAACTTTGCAAAACAGTAGTCGAGTAATGTCTTAGTCAACATGTCTACAACATGGTGGACGGTATTGATGTGAAGCACATTTATATTGCCCAAAGCTTGGTATTGTTCTCTAATTAGATGATACTGGATATCAATATGTTTGGTTCTCTTATGAAACTTTGGGTTATGAATCAACCAAATGGCGTTCTTATTGTTGTTGAAAAGCTTTGTAGGGGTTGGTGGAATGTACCTTAAGTCATTCAAAAGTTGTTTTGTTTAAAGCACTTCTATGGTGGTCATGTTAAATGTCACATATAATGTTTCAGTAGTTGATGATGTTGTGCCATTCTACTTTCGATCCCCCCACGATATTGGTCCTTTTGTGATCATTACGAAAGATGCAAAATTTCATGTCTCACGAAAGCAAACCCATGTCCTTCCACCCCCTACCCTACAATCTTCGTGTCGTCAAATCAACATTGTGCTATTAGTTGATGGTCCCCACACATTAGCAAATGTTGTCATCACAGACCCCATTTGAATTGATTTGGTTTCATGAACTATTCTTTCTTGTGTGATTGTGGCTACAGTTGCAACTCAAGCAAAGGATGGTTTTTATCGCGATCAAATCCCAATGGACATATTTTTCCCTTTAGATATGGAGGTTTTCGAATGTTTACACTAGCAGGTGGACATTTTTTTCATTGGTGTGCAACATCACATGAGGAACAAAGGGCATTAGAAGCCCTCTTCTTTTAGTTTTGCAAACATTTTATGAGCAAAAGGTGTCAATGGCAATATAACATGCATATGTAGTTTTTATTTTGAAACATGTTATTGTAGGTGAAGGTATTTCAAGCTAAGCGTCCTTTCAGGAAGTCTTCCTCTTTCCTTATTTCATATGCTTCTCATCATAAGAAGGGGTTCGAGAACTTGATGTTCCCTTTGTGGTTCACCTTCTTGGGTGGTTCTTTTGTCTTCTTACACATGGGTCCTTCCATTTTGTTCCTTGTATTCCCCCTTTTTTGGGTGCTTTGGTTTATTTATGATTGGCAAGGTTTCATCATTATCACCCATAAGGAACAGAAAACATGTGAATTTGTTATAATCATGAAGCAAATGATGAAAGCATTAACACGAGCTACTATATTTTGTATTCATATGTGAACTGTAACCAAATTGAAAGAGATGAATTAATTCCAATCTTTATTTCAATGGAGACACCACATCTTCTAAAGTGAACATCAATGGAGGCAATGATATGGTGCCACAATCATGCATGTCCAAAACTTGTGTACCATAGTAATACCTTGGTTGCTTCAACACTAATTGTAACATTTTTAGAAATGTTGAAATTTTCAAAAATTATTTTTTTTTCAAAGATTTCTTTTTCTTTAAAAAAAAAAGAAGATATAAAATCTTCAAGAATATTTTATTTGTTGAAATGAAAATTCAAAATTAATTAACTATTTCACAGACGTGTCAAAGTTGCCAAGGGAATATGGTAATAATAATATGTACCTTGATGAGTTGTGTGAATTTTCATATTTTCTGGGCTCTAGCCATCTATATGAAGCAAATGGTGTTAGAAAGCAAGTGCACTTTGTGACAAGCTCGCCTTGCAAAATCAATCACTAGAAGGCCCTTTTCTAGCTTTTTAAAAGGAGGAGAATTCCACGTTTCTTATGGCTTGGGAATTGGGATAATGTGAAAGCCAATTTGATTATTGAAAAATCAAGATACCCAAACTTTGGGGTTTTAAAAACTTATTGAAAAGGAAAGATATCCCATGTGTTCTTGGCGTACCCTCCAAGTGTTATCCACCATTGTGATCTCATCGTTTTATTTTTAAATTCAATATACTACGAGGTTAAGCTCGTCACCACTTGGCTTTATTTTCAACATTTAGTGTTGTTAAAAAAATTCAATTGATTATGTTTTCTCTAATGTTTCATGAATATTTCTTACCCTTCGTGATCAAAATTTAGAATGCCAACCTTTAGGCCAAGACATTTTTTTTATACATCTTATAGATTTGTACATCTCATTAGTCTCATAATAATAAAATGAGCTTGACTATGATGGGATTTAAAGTGGAAAAGAAACCATTATACATATGGCCACCTTGATTAGTTTTAAATGTTTCAAGTAATATATAATATGCAAATTATGCAAACTATGTGTACTTGTTTGTGTAATAATTATTGTTGACCCAAGCTTTAAATCAAATAAGAGTGTGAAATGATTTTTGTGAAAAGAATCTAAAATTTCCAAGCCCACAAAGTCCAAAAAAATCAAGCTAGAAAAAGAGTTGTCATCAATGTGAAATCTAATAATTAGGCAAGACACTAAATACCCCGCCCACCCCCCCCCCCAATCAAGCTCTAACCACCACTATTCTCAAACACCTTGACCCACAACCGAAGCTGCCATTTGGCAATTAGTTGGGCCTTACCCATCGCCATTTATAGAATGTCGTTGAACTCATTTCTGAACATTCATTGTCAACTGTGATCAACTTTTTGATTATAGAACACTCCCATGTTCTATGTGACATTTTGCACGCACATAGATTTGATAACAAATTAAAAATAATGCCTTAAAATTTCTAGGGGTAAAGGTTTGAAAGAATCAAAAGTAGGGGTGCAACAAAAAACCAACGAAGTTTAACTTCTTGGGTTATTTAAGTTTGGGAAGCTCATATTTTACTTGAATGCAACATAACAATTGTGCAATTGACAACTTTAATGTTGTTTTACATTATTTTTTTAGTACATTTAAGGTTTAGTGTTTGCAACAATGGAGTCATTGTAAAAAGAACCTCCATGTGATGTCAATGTTATTTCAACAAAGGAACTCTCCTCCCTTGCACTAAGCAGTGTCACAATTGATCAAAGTTGTCTTGCTCCCATTATCAACGTTATGGAGGAAATCGACAATTTTGGAGAATTTGACAACATTGAAGAAGACAAAAGAAACATATGAGAACCTTGAAACACACACGATGCCACCCCCAAGGGTCATCAACAAAGGCCACTTGATTCAAGAGTTGATGCCCATACACACATAGGAGGATCCTTACATGATCCAGTTGCTTGGGCGTCAAAGTTATATTGACATTGTTTTTAATGCACCTATAGGATGGGAAGCTAGGGTATGTTCTTCACTTAGGTTTGGTTCCTCCTTGCTTTTCTATCATTTTGTATGTGTTGGTCTATTGTTGCTTGTTATTTTGTGTTTGTGTCATAACCCTAGCCTTAGGCTCGCGACCAAGGCAAAAGGGCTTATAAGGTTGCGAGCCAAGAGAGAAGCCCAAAAGTAACACTGCATGCTCCCAGTAGTGCAAAAGAGTGTGAGGGAATGAACCCTCACACTCCCAAGGCAACTCCCACTTTGGGAGATGGAGTCCCGATGGAATCCCAAATCTTCAGAGGGCAATTTTACGGGTCAAAATTCAATGGTTTGAAAAGTTTTTTATATCATTGGAAATTTATTGAAACTTAAATGTCTAAAATGGGCTCTCATCACCCATTTAGACATATGAAACACAAATTATGGCCAAAAGAAAAGTCGAGAATCAAATTGGTAATTTGACTCTCGACCATTAAAAGTCGGGAATCAACCCGATTTCCTTACGTGCAGGTGGCATGCAACATATCGTTGGAAAGCTCTTGACGAGGGTTACAACTTTGCTTTAGACCTCATCTCCATTAGAGGTGTTCACGCAAAGGTATGGGGCTCCAAAGTTGTGAGAGTCCCAACCTTGGCAATTTCGGGAGTCCCGAAACAAAAAGTCATTTGGATGTGAGCCCCATGGGCAGCCACGGAGTATACTATAAAGGGGGAG
>Ga0209208_10009589_pt1 | contig 12706 bp, 9 predicted proteins | sample S1TSphfallax_3_FD_187694 | JGI IMG/M metagenome (GOLD analysis project Ga0209208, IMG submission 187694) | Host-associated microbial communities from peat moss isolated from Minnesota, USA - S1T2_Fd - Sphagnum fallax MG (SPAdes) (version 2) | ecosystem: Host-associated > Plants > Peat moss >...
AACTTCACATTTCATATTAACTATGCCATCAAGAAATTATTATGATTATATATTAAAACAACAAAACATGCTTCAAGGCATTTATAATAATTTAATTCTTCTAATAGTTATGCCATCAAGAAATTATATTCACTTGAAAAACAATAGTTTCAAACAATGCAATATTATTTGCAAAAGATTTACAAAAGTCCCTAACAATGCGATGATGTTTGCATAAATATATGATAGTGCACAATGTTGTTTATAGAAGTCCCAACAATGTTCCTTATAAGAGTTCCTCTAATAGGTAAGATTGCCATCAAGAAACATAAATACATTGTTAATCATAATCAATACAACATTTACAAGGAATTTTTTAACATAGAATTAAAATTTGAAGTTTAAACTTGGGTAATAATGATTGCAAACCACATTGGATTGGAGGGGAATTGAACCCCGTTGACCATAACCCCTTACTATTATGAACTCCTTATTTCACAAACTCTTCACCAAGTTAAAGAAAACTACATACCATTTTAAAATAAAATGCAAATAGACAAACAATTGGACATAACAAAGATATATTCATCCATTTCCAAATAATCAATTTTACTTCATTAATACCTTGCAAAATTTCTATTGGAAGTTCATATAGATAATCATTTCCAATCATTTTATGATTCCTTGGTGGCGTCAAAATTTTGATCACCTTAATCAAACATGAACAAGATGCCCAAATCCTCTAACAAGACATAAACTACAACAAAAAGCGTCCTTGTACACCAAATGATTTCACTAGATTTTGAGTGAAGTCACTGGTCATAATGAACAAAACCTAGTGGGGAAGTAGTGAATTCACTTGTCTAATCAACATGGACTAGTGAACTACACCCACATTTTGTAGTAGTGATAAAAAGATTCATTATTTCCCCACTTTTGGTAGTAAAGTCATGTTACTATATCATAATGACCTTTATCAAAAGTCATCCCCCATTGATTTGTAATTTTTTTTTTAACCTTATGAACTAAATTGGTACACATAATTAACCAAAAGGATGCACCTTCAAAATTTTGTCCTCTACATTGATAATAAGGTTGTGACCAATCTCCAAAGCATCAGCCAATTCATCACATGTGTCACAAGACACCATTTACCCAAAATTATGTAGGAACCTATTTACAAGAGTATCAAAACAACCACATTCAACAAATTAAAAAAAGATTAATTGACCAAAAGTTGGAAAGGCCTACTACCTTTTAGTCCATACTACTAATCTTCGGCATCCCATCCATTGTACATGGCATTTCACACAAACCTTGTGTCTTGGGATTGTAGTTGTTTTGCCACCTAATGACCTATCCACTTGACATTAACACATTTAGTCCAATGACTATTTGAACAAAATTTACAAAAACATGCCAAACCTTTAACAAACAACTATGTGAAGTTGTTTTTGTTAAGTGAATAGATAGAGTGGATCTTCATGATCACACATAAATACAAGAAACACCTTATCCATGTCTTCAACCTAGACATGCAAAAGATTCTTTTGAATGGTTTGCATGAACTACAATATGTTGATTAGGCCTAGTTGATAGGTGTTTTTGCAAGAACATAACCACTTCCTTGACGTTTTGCAACTTGGCACCATGAGCAGTCAATTGTTTTTTACGAAGGAACCTTTTCATCAAAACCCTTGCCCCATCATGGAGGGCTTTCCCATGGCCAATACTAAAAAAAATCCAACACATCTTGCAACCCCCAGTCATTTTTAATACCATGATACAAATTACCATGGTTTATTATTCTTGAATTGGGATGCACAACCATCATTCCACACCCTTGATGCCATTGTGGGGCAACATGTCCATTGTCTACCATGTATTGCCAATGCAATTTAAAACAATGTTGAACAAATTTAAAATCATGTTTTACATCATCAGAGATGTAGAAATGATATTCAATTAGAATTTGTGAATATTCATCACATATATCTAGTGTGGGATTATGACAAAAATAAATATGTACCAAAACCAATATCTAATATGTATGCCAATGCATGCTCTAGACCTCATTTTTCACTTCAAACCTATAGTTTTTAACATAATCAACAACGGACACCATTGTGTTGGTTGGAAAAGATTTGATATAGTGTTTGAATTATTTATCTTCCCACCACATGTTTCAAAATTGTGTTTCACAAAGTGTTGTAATTTTGGTTTCAAGTAATCAATCAATTCATCCAATGTGTACATTTGTATACCAAGGTCAAATTCTTCAATGCCTTACTAGACCTTGCCATCGTGGTCTCAAGAGCAAAACACCTCCATGGTATTAACATCACATCTGAACCAATAACTTCCTTTGGACATAATGGTAATGTATTTGTATCCACACCTTGGACATTCCCCAAACAAACATTTTTGTTTATGCTATTCATCAAACTCGTTCTTTCAACACATTATAGCCTTCTAGAATTTAGTCAATCCCTTCTAAATTGTACATGGTTGGCATGGATGACCCCCATGATTACACACATCACAAATGTAGTCACACAATTGATTCTCATGGACAATGTTGTTTGTCCTCATCAAATTCAATGCAAGCCTCAACTTGTATGGCTCGACATGGTATATACAACAAGTGTTCTTATCCTTCATTGGTTTGACAAAGAATAATTTGAGTGATTTAAATAAGCTTTGCCCAATACTTACCTCAAGGTGCACAACGTGGAATTAAAAAAAAACTTAGTCTACATACATGAATACACACACATTAATTTGGTGGTTTGGTATGGCATAATAATTTAGGCACATATAGTGATATGGTACAAACAATCCTTACACAAGACTAGATAAAAATCTCCTATATGATACATTCACACACCTAATATAATACTCCGTGTACAAACACAAAAATACATCATATGTAAATCATTTACACTTACATGTTTGAAATTTTTACATTTACATTTATATTGTTATCATGTCATTACTACAAAATGTAGGTGCAGGTCATTAGCCGCCATTCACTATACTAATGAATTCACTCAAAATCCAGTGAAATCATTTGGCTTACATGGACACCTTTTGTTGTTGTGTGTGTAATTATTTTATTACATTTACATTTACACAAATGCAATGTAAATATTTGTCAAATACATTCACATGTGGTTGTGTAAATGTTTTGGGGGCATGTAAGTGTAATTGTATATATTATATACTTTCAATCGTCACACCTTTTTGCAAATCCATACTCATTTTAATTATGAATGCATCCCAAAAGCTTTATTTTATTTTGTTTGCAATGGAGCACTACTTTGATTTTCCTTCACAAAAAATCATAATATTTTGATATTCTCCAAACATTAACATTTTTTTTATCAATATGGGATTATGGTGATGTTATTCCAAGGAATATATTGAATGCACATTTTGTGTCAAGGACATACAAATTCATAAGAAAAAAGGTTAAGGAAAGGTGTAAATATAACTTTCAAATAAAGAACAGAACAAAATTATACGATTTAAAAACAATAACACAAGAATTGATAACAAGAACATGAGATGTGCAAGATAAACGTGAAAATGAATTTTTATTATGCTAACATATGCAAACATGAACATGAAAATAACATGACAAGGTTATGGTGTAAGATTGTGTTTATGACTCATGTTCAACAAATTAAAGGAAATGAAGGGTTCTAATTTTATTTATACCCCTTTGGAAACCTAGCTCAAGGAAGCTTCCAAAGAGGTTTCAATGTGTGTATCAAGTAAATATTTTTTTTGAAAACCTTCCTAACTCATAGTCAACTATGAATTAATTGAAAGTTAACTGAGATTTAACTAAGAGTCAATTAGGAGTTGACTAAAGTTAATTAGGACTTAACTAAAAACTAATTAAGAATTAATTATGATTTAACTATGAGTTAACTAAGATTTAACTCAAAGTTGACTGAGAGTTGATTGGGAGTTAATTGGGAGTTAACTATAATGAATTAAGAGTCAACTAGAAGTTAAGTGGAAGTGAACTAAAACTTAACTAAAAGTGAACTAAAATAAACTAAAAGTTAGGTACATGGATGAACATTCAAATGAATGAATGAACTCCATGGCATTGGCATTTGTGACATTTTGCATCACTTCATTACTTGAGAAGAATTTTTATTTTTAAATTTGTTCATCACCATTTTTGACCTAAGCTTTTACAAGAACTTAGGCACTTATTGTGATTTGTATTAATTATTATTTTTAGTTGCGGTGCATCCCAAAACACAAATGTTTTAATGATTATTTTTTTCTTACAATGGGCCATTTGGTTGATTTATCACCAAAAAATTATGAAGTTACCCCCTTCCCCCCAAATAGAAAACACATTTTTTACATTGTTTTCCATTTACATTGTTTTACACGGCCATGTAAAACCATATAAGTGTTTTTTTTTTAACACTTACATTTACATTGTTTTACACAACATAAAATAGATTTACACAATTTTACATTTACATTTACATGCCTCGTGTTTTACATTTACACATACACAAACATAAATGAATATTAAACAATTACATTTACGTGGACATGGAATGTAAATCCTAAACCATTCACACACGCAACATTGGTTAAGACTTCAAAATTCAAGTTAGGCTTGGATGTTACAAATGTTAACACTGAGGTAACACCACCAGGGATGCCACCTCATCGACAATTTTACATAACACTACAATATATGTGAATGCACCCAAAAATCAAGAAAATCTAACCATAGACTTAACAATAGGTGTGAATGATACTGAATGTCCAGTCACACAGAAAGTAGGTAGGTTTTTTTCTAATTTGGCCTAGCTTTGTGAAAAGGTGCAATGAAGTTTGCTAACACTTGTTAATATTATGCTTGTTAATTTTTTCCTCCTTATGTCCACACTTACATTCCTTTCTTTTCCTACATGTTTGGTGGTAGTTTGCCATGCTATTGTTACAACCTTGCCTCCATTTCAAAGCTCCATATCTTTCATGGGCAATTTGTGTTTTTGGATCATCGATGCATGCCTCTTCATTACTAAACTATTATATTCATTGTCATTAGCACCGTAACTTCTTTAGATGTTCTCAATTAGGCTACCTTGGTCTCTTGAGGGGTTTCATTTCAACGTCAAAATCTTTTGAACCTTTAATTGTATTTTTATATTTTTAATTTTTTTGATCTTGTTCCCTAATGGTGAACTAATTTAATAAATTGTCAATTTCATCAATTCTTGCAAAAGTGCAATTAATGCAATTCATGTTACAAGTTTTGTGTTAATGAATTCTTTAAATATTATTTATGCATTTTAATTTTTTTTAATACAAAGGAGCAAAGAGCAAAGACTTTATTTGGTTTTATCAAATATTTTATCTTCGTCCCCAAGCTAATCCATGTATTCATATGCATCCATGGTGTCATGAATTTGCTTTTGCATAAGGTCCTTATTGTTGCATGAAGTTATCGTTACTGCACAAGGTGGTTGTTATTACATTTTGAAAATGTCTACAAGGCTTCGGATATTTTGTCACAAAGTAGTGATGGCAATGGACTTGTCATCTCTTGCAATGTTAGATTGTCAAAAGAGGGAGTCAAATGAAAAAAAATCTTACAATGCAAAGTTGCTAGGGGAAATAGGTGGGCATGTTGTGATAACTTAACAACATTAAGTTCAACATCAAATTGTCAAAAGAGAGATCATGGGAAGATTGCCACATGAAATAAATTGGCATGTTGTGATAACTTAGAACAAAATTATATTGATTTTTTTCATATGTTTGTTAACATTGTGTTCTAATTTTCAAATTAATGGTACTTAAAATTACATGTGTGAACAATAGGGTAATTTTTGTCTTAACTTCAATTTACAAATGATGTAGTTCCAAGTGACCTTTTTTTTAAAAAAAATGAATTCAAACAACGTGTTTTTCATCAAAAAAATTTAATCACAATAATTTGTATTCTATATAACTACTTTCAGTTTTTCCAATGATATCTCCTTTTTTTTAATTATCTTTTTTTTTTTTGGCAAATTTTAATAGGTTTTCATGCAAGGTAAGGCCCTTGATTGACAACATTACTAAAAGAAAGGAGTTTATTTTAAAGTAAACATACCTTTATACTAATAATTTTATAATGTTTACCTCACATGCATGGATGGGACCATATGTTTGGTCTCATGTTCTTTATCAATATTCCTTTTATGTGTCACAAATGATGTCCCATAACCTATTAGGCAATAGAATTCATTAAATGCATATTAATATGTTATAATTCATTCTAAATATTATAAGATATTTCATATATTTTAGCTCATCACTCTTGGAAAAAATACATTTTCATCTACCATCATTCATTTTCATCCATAAAGGTGTTCAAGAAAGTTCTTTAGACAATGGATCGTTTGGAAGCCTTTTCAATAAAATTGTGTTCAAGTATTTTTCATCCATATTTCATGGCATTTTTATTTATTTTTGGGTGCATATATTGAAAGTTAAGTCTACATTTTTTAAAATTTGTATTTATGCATTTGGAAATTCCAATTTGGTTGTGGTAGTTTCATGCCCATGACATTATGTCTTTTTTTCATGTAAAAATTTGTAATCCATTTCTAACATCCAACTTCACAATTAAAAACCAGATCATTAAAAAAAGAATATATGATTCACTAGGTGGGAATGATTGACATATTTGATACTTTTCATAAAATCATGGGAGCAATATTTTTTTGGGTGAAATTTCGCCATTGGGCCTTTTCCTCAAAACAATAATAATATATCCCAAAAAAAATTAAAAATACCAAAAAATATATTTAAACAAAATTCATGTTTCTACACATTATTTCAAACATATAGCCAAGATATAAAGAGATTTCAATAAATTTCTACTTTCATATTTTGTCTATGGCCAAACATGGTTAAATTTCCTTGTAGATGATCATTAATATGGCAACATCACAAAATTGCAAAGAAAAAAAAAACTTGGAAACAATTCAATCTCAATGATAGATCATGTTTTATTGACGAACAAAAACGAGGAATTCATGTAAAGGCACATGACAATAATAATAAATTGAGCAAATGGAGAAAATGAATGGTATGTATCAAAATTGATGAAAAATGATTCTTTAATTCTTTAATGTTAAAATATAAATAATTTTATAATGTAGGTTGAAAACATTGAAAAGCAATATTTAATGTGCTATTAAAAAAAAAGAAATCAATAAATTATTCTACATCGAGGTGTTAAGTTTGTTTGAAAACTACGATAATCACAAATTATTAACAAACATGCTAGTTCAAAAGGTCGTGTGGCATAGCAAAATGAATAAAGATGAAATATGAAAATTATGATATAACACACATGGACAATAAATTTAAAATTTTGGTATGTTGCTTCGGATAATGGAATTTGGGGAAATGATTTTTGTTGGAAAACATTTTTTGGATCAGGTAAATGAAAAAAAATCAAATTTAGATTTGCATGGAAATCCATGTGCAATAAACATTTAATATCCATGGGAACATTGATACAATAGAGATGTTGGGGAAATTTTGGAATTAAAAAGTTGAAATAGTTGACATGATTGTTAAGAACTAGGGGGAGGTGAGGAAATTTAAAGTATTGGGGATGTTGAAGATTAAAGGAGGTCAATTTTTTATGAAAATAAACCAAGTTGGGAGAAGAGTTGGTGAATATTAACAATTTTTTTTACTTTAAAAAGTGATTCATGTAGAAGTGGAATAAATAAGCTTGAAGGGAAATCAACTGTGTGATCGGGGTGCATTGGAATGTGTTGTTAATTTTTTTTAAATGTCATTTTTGTTGATTTGGTGTGGTTAATCAATGTTAATTTATGTCATGGCATAATATAATGATTAAGGAAAAATTTCTATGTGTACAAAGGCCATGAAAAATTACATGAAAATAGGTCTAAACCAAAGTTCAAACTTAAATGTGTGAAAATGTTTATTTAACAATTTTTAATTATAACATGGAACTTGGGGTGAACCAATATCTACACTACTACTATCACAACTTTAATGTGGTGCGAGACCAACCCTTGAAATTAGTGAAAAAATGTCCTTTCAAAATGAAGGCAAACTTGAATGACTTCGTTTTGAATTAGAGTGTGAATCTAAAACATAGTGTGTGGTCCATGAAATAAAAACACATTTTCACAAAAAGGTGAAAAGTGTGTGGGAGTTACAAGAACCATTTTCAAGATTGCCTAAAGGTATTATTATGGGTTTGGTTCCCAAAACTAGACACCATGAACACAATTAACATACTACACCCCAAATACTAGTTGAATTAGATTTTAACCTAGATCGCTTTGTTGAAAGACTTTTATTGTTAACCATTAAATTTTCGCTTCATTCATACATGGATGCTTGCATTGCTAGATCTAGACATTCAAGATTTATAATTCTCATTTTTCAATATCATTATTAAATTTAATTTCCTATGAACTATGGACTAGCCAATGAATACCAATCTGATTTTCACATTATGAATGAAGTTTTTTTTGTTATTGCCTTGTTGTGCGTTTGGTTTGAATGTCAAATATTTATATAGATAAAAAGTAATTCTATAGGGGTTTATTTGTAGTTGCAACCTAGTTTGATGTGGATAGGGTTCCAACTTTTTGTGTTCAAAATGTTAATCCCCAATGTGTTTCTAATGTTTAAAGTTTCATCTTTCTTGTTTTGATATTTCAAAACACATAAGAAGAACAAGAGGAATGGTTAATGCAAAGTTTGTGTTCGCATTTTGTTTTGGCTTTGAACTTGAATTCTTGTTGTTTGCAAATGAAAACATTTTAAAACAAATTGATTACATGTTTCTATGTATGTGACTTTGACAGTTTCAATAATGTTGTGTGCCAATTCGATAGTACAAGACATAGCAAATACATGAAAGTTGTTGAATTAGTAGTAATAAAAATCATGGGGTTTGTGAAGAATGAAAGAACTTTCAATAATTTGACTTTTACAAAGATAAGGCTTCACAATAAGCTATGTGGAAATTTTGAACTACTTGTTTGCCTTTATATTCAACTAATTTACATTGTCGAAACTTTCTTTTATGAAAACAAGACTTCATACTAAATTATGTAAACTTTTCAACCTATTTGTTTACATGTGTAGTCAACCATTTTACATGGTTGATAGTTACTTTCCTTATTATGACGGAATCATGGTTTTGCCCATGAACAAATTAAGGAGAGCTTGATCATCCATCTATTAATGAAAGAATGCTTTGTTTTAATAAAATAATGTTCATTATTGTTTTCAAGAAATGGGGCTTCACAACCCTAATTTGAGTACTATAGTACCTTTACCATTTTGGCAACAAACTACTAAATAATTAATTAAAATTAAAATTTTAACTTCAACATTTGGTTTTATAATTCTGAATTTTACAGCAGGTATTGGTTATAGAAAATAATAAACATGTTCTTGTTAGTGAACTATGGAATAGTATGGTGTGTCTAAACTACCTCACTTTTAAGTCGTTATCCTTGAAGGTTTGCGATTCAAACTTGATAGCTGAAATTTTTTATTTTATTAATATTTCGGCATAAATAATAAATATTTTTTCAAAAGTTCGACAAAATGATAAATAATTTAATTTATGTCAAAATGGTAAAGGTACTACAATATTTCAGAAAAAAAACATTGACCAATAAATATGTAAAATCTTTTTGTGATTTATGAAAATATTGAAGTATTTCAATGTTTTGGACAATTGCATTTGATGAATAGGTCTTAAGTTCAATTCTTAGGAAAATTGACAAAATGAAGTTAGGTTTTTTTTTAACAACTTTCTTCAATTTTAATTAACATCAAACCTTAGTTGTAGGTATGGTAGTTGTTTAAAATAGGTCAACCTTGTGGGAATGTTTTAGTAGTAGTCATTGTAATTTTGCATTCAAACAAACTTTGGTAAAAAACGTTAATGAATGTTATATTTATAAATGTTTTACAACTATTCAAAGCCAAGGCTTGGGTTGTGTGTTGTTATGCACTACCAATGACAAAAAAATGAATTGATTTTTGTGAAAGTTAAGTTCCATTTGAATGAAACATATTTGAATTCAAATTCATAAATTCAATTGAAGAAAAACAAGATGCAAATTGTGCACAAAGTATTGAAAATATTCTTGTCACTTTCATCATATGTGATTATGGTGTTTAAAAAAAACAATTGTGGAAAGACATGGGTTCAAAAAAACACTTTTCCATTCCATTCAAAGCAAACTTCAAATTGAAATTTATTTTGGTAGGATGAGCCAACTAGTGGACCCTAAACCTATGTGCCCTATATTTGCTTCAAGATTACCATCATCATTGAAATTGTTATTTTGTTTTTCACCCTCTCTATTTTCCTATTTATGGCTTGTAAATTAATTTATAATATAAGTTTTTGTTCACTTGAATGTTCCTTGTAAAGTTCACTTATTTTGGTTGACATTTAAATTTTGGGGTGTTCGTTTGATTTACACGTTTATGGTACAAGTTGTTGGATTTGCATCGAGTCCCCTTATCTTTCTCATGTCAATGAACAATCAATATTATACCCTATGTGGTTTTAAAATTAAAAAAACCTTACTTAGTGGTTATGAAAAAACAATATCATAATACCTTTTCAGCTTCAGCACTAATTATATTATTTTCAGTTTTGCTGAAATTAAAAAAAAATCTTTATGTTGAAAAATTAAAAAAGTCAGAGAAGGTAGCTGCGAAATTCAAACCCATGCCCTCCTCACTAAACACACATTAACTTCAAGTAGCCTAACCTAAAGTACAACACATACTTTGTGAAAGCATTTGTGATTTTATTATATTTAGTCATTATATGTTGAAAATTTCAAAATAATAAATTATGGTGCTGAAATAGAAATTTCAAATTATTTTAATTATTTAACAATATTGTGCTGAACTTGAAAAGGTACTACGGTAACCAACTTTATATGTGTTTAACAATTACTAACTTTTTTTTTTGATTGAGTCATTGCTTGCCACATAATTGGATGCTTACAAGACTAAGGTTCAATTCTTTCATACGATAATGTTTTTTGTTGTTATTTTCCCACTTAGTTGTGTTCATTTTGTTTTTTCAAGCATTAAAAAAAATTGTTGTTGGTGTTCATGTCCAAGTCTTGCTTAGTGTTGTTGGAACATGTCATTATTATCTCCCTTATTTTGAATTTTTCTTTCATAAAAATGGACTCTACATTCAAATGTCATGTCCAATTTTCATTTTTCACACTAATTACATTTATTGATCACTCGCCAAAGTTTACTAAATAAATAGATATATTTGAATCACCCTACATTATCATACCTCGAAGTCATACACATGTAATAAGCCCATACTCACTATAACCATAAATATGAATCCTTAAACATTACATTGGCAAGTAGTGAATGATTCACTAAAAGGCAAAATGCAACCTATGGACATGTTCTCTATTATATAATGAGGATTGTCATAAATGGCATTACTTAACAAGCAAAGGGTTATGATTTAAAAAATTTACTCATGAAAAATTCATAATTCTAATGACAAGATTTCAGAGTGATCATTATCATTAATAAAGGGAAATTTTTGCATAATTTATTATATGATTTCCAACTTAGCAATTCCATGTCGAAACTTTTTTATATTTGTTTTTTTCATATCATCACCTTTTAATTGTTACACGTGAAAATTGAATGTTTTTGGCTTCAAAGCAACATGAACACATATTTCGACTTAGGCTCCCCACTACTATGCACTATTAATGACAATTATTAATGAAAAAAATGAATTCATTTTGTGAAAATGAACTTCCATTCAAATGAAAATATTGAATGACATTGCATGCAACTCAAATTGAATTCAAATTCAATTGGATTCAAATTCGATTGAAGAAGAATGAAATGCAAATTGGTACATAATGAATTGAAAATTTGCTTGTAATTGTGGTGTTCACACCTTTCCATCCCACTTTAACTTGAGAATCAAGTAAACAAATTCCAACTCGAAATTGTCCAAGGTCGACTCATCCAAAATGATGTCTTATAACCCTAAAGTTATCCTACTTAAACCAATCTTATATATTAATTCACTTGTCTGTCAGTGTGTCTGTGTCAGTGTGTTTGTCTGAACATGTCCATTCCGACCCGTTAATAGTCTTTGTGAGGCCGATTCTGCAACCCCCAGACAAAAACGAGATCTCGAAATGAGCCGCACTTGGCTTGAAATGTTCTAGCGCTAGGTGCGGGTCGTGGTGACGGAGAGACACACACTCGCTGGATCCTTCGTCTCCCCGCACCAGCCATCGATCGCGTTATTAATAAATAAATAAAATGAAACAAAGTTGTAACAAAAAAGAAAAAATAACAAATATATATTTTTAAAAGGGGAAAAACACTTTAACAATTAGAAACTTTTTTTAAACACTTAAAAAATGAAATAAAATGAAATAAATATAAAATAAATATATTTAAACATGAAACAAAAAAGGGAAATATAGTAAAATAATCTTAAAAGAAAAAAAATTACAAAAATGAAGAAACCAAATAAAGAGTAGAAAATAAGAAAAAATAAAACTTATAATAATGAAGAAAAACCCTACTTGAAAAAGAATGAGGTGTGTCTTCTTTCTCCAAACTTCAAACTTGCATCCAAATAAACAAAAATACAAAAGTGAAA
>Ga0209208_10009590_pt1 | contig 12706 bp, 2 predicted proteins | sample S1TSphfallax_3_FD_187694 | JGI IMG/M metagenome (GOLD analysis project Ga0209208, IMG submission 187694) | Host-associated microbial communities from peat moss isolated from Minnesota, USA - S1T2_Fd - Sphagnum fallax MG (SPAdes) (version 2) | ecosystem: Host-associated > Plants > Peat moss >...
GCAGGACAGGCTTTCAGGAATACTCTCCTCATGCTGAGATCTATGGCCAAGAATCTATACTGATCTCCTATCAGGTCTCTACATGAAAGGCACAGATGCTCGTCACATAAATTTACTAATCAACCTGCCAATTGAAGGTTGTCACTAGAGTCCTCAACTGTTCTCACATATTCTGACATCAAATATCTGGGACCTAATGCTTGCAGGCATGTACTTTCTCAATATGGAAATGTAAATTGCCTTCCACAGATTCTAAACATTCATGAATTTTTGGTCTGTCAGTACAACAGGAATTTGTGGAATTGTTGAAAACTGAGCAAATATATGCTCCTATCTATGTCCATTGGGAGATATGTTTTTAAAAGTGCGTGTTAATAAGTCCTCACCACCATCTAGTGTTGACAAGGAAGGGGGTTGTACACATGATTACCTAAATGTGCAAATTGATTGTTGTTGTAAGACATTATGTAAGGATGTACACTCTTTTGGACATGTGAAAACTAGACAGGAATTGGCATTACTAAAGACCATTGAATGGTTTCAGAGTTTGCAATAAGCTGAAACTAGTGTGAGGGAAGTAAGAGGGTTTACAATATAGGTTACCGAGGTGGAACCTTGATAACTCAGTTGTGATTAGTTCACAAATGAGTCATAATCTCATAATATGTTTCCAATGAATGGTGCATGGTGAGGTGGTGCTGGATCACATAATCTCCTTTTAGGATGCTAATAATTCTCACACAGTGAAGTGTCATTCATAATTTGGCTATGGGATCAGTAAGCTGCAACTTAAAAACTCAAAACTTAAAAAATTGTAGATCTGTCTCAAGGACCAATTCTAGAGTCTTTGAAACAACACATAGTTCAACCTTGTAGGGTATGTAGATGTTGGTGAGAGTGAACCAGCACCCACGAATTCACCAGTTGGCCATTTTGTCCATAGGATGGGCTGCATTCTTTCATCCAGTTCCTGACCCTGCATTAACATTGTACACATTCAACCTTTTTTGGCTGCTGACCTTTTGCCCATTTTCTTTTGGGGTGTTTTTTTTTCCAACCCTGACCATACTACCCTCCAACCTAGCTACCTTACTAACCTAGCTACATTATTGACCTATATCTTGGCCCTACCTACCAACCCTCTATCTTTTCGTGACTAAATCTCTCTCTTGACAAAACTTTTGTTTATTTTTGGCTAAACCTCTACATGAAGGCAAAACCTATATCTCTTCTTGACTAAATTTTTACCTTTCAACAAAACCTCTATATCTTCTTGGCTAAACTAATATCTCGCAACAAAACATCTATCTTTAAACCTTTACCACTTGAAAAAACTTTTAATTCTTCCTCGCTAAACCTATACCTCTTGACAAAACCTCCATCTTTTCATAACTAAACCTCTACATGTTGACAAAACTTCTATCTCTTTTTGGTTAAACATCTATTTTTTGATTAACTTTTATTCTTCATGACTAAAATTTTATCAACAAAACTTTTGTTTCATCATGGCTTAGCTTATACATATTGGCAAAACCTCTAACTCTTGACAAAACCTTTACATCTTTTAAAATTAACTCAAAAACTATTTTTTCGAAAAAATCTTTTGACAAATCTTTTCTGGTTAACACGTTCACCTAGCTATCCTATTAACCTAACTACATTATTGACCTAAGTTGCTTCTTATTTACATATATACCTACCTACCTATTTACCTATTTTTGAACTTACCTACATAATTGTTTACTTACCTAACTGCCCACCCAAACACCTACTTATCCACCTATTTACTTATTTACCTACTTACCTACTGACCCACCTACCTACCTATCATTTACATGATGCCAATGTTTACCAATGTATGGTATACATAATATGAACATATTGCATTGAACAAATTAACAATCATTTTAATCATATTCAACCCCTTGATGTTCATAAATAGTAGCTTCAAATGTGAATATTGCAAATCTAATCAACTTTGCAACATTGGTTTAATAACTCCATCTCCACTTTGGACTATTTAATGCAAATGTACCTAATCTTTGTTAACCTAATTTAATTAAGCAACATGAAATAGATTTAACAATTTGCTATACCTATTTTAATGATGTACATAAGCAATATCGATCTATAGATTTGGGTTTTGGATATAACAAATAATCATGATTGCTGCATCTTTTTACATTAATTCAAATGAATCCAAGATTCTTGGGGGAAATTTTTCAGTTAGACATATAGAAAGCATGATACACTCATTTTATCTCTTCTTTTGAAGAGGAGAGGAAAAATTCTCAACTTTGAGAGTCTATACAAGAGGTAATAAACATGCACCATCTTTCATTTTATTTTTAAGTTAATTAGGTTTAGATTGTAAGGCATAAATAGTTAATATTTTATTTAATCACATTTAGATATGCTTATATAAATGTTAGGTTTTATGGCATCTATTGTTAGGATTATTTAAGATTTTGTGAAAAAAATTTGGGTTTAATTAGCTTTGAACTCTATGGCTAATTCTTTCATTCATTAGTTTTTTTCATTTGATTGGCTTTGAAGACCATAACATAACAAAATACTATAAAACTATTTTTTTTTCCATATTTACATGTTTGTATAATTATTAGGGTTAAAAAGCATGTACCATTAGGATTATTAAGGGTTTTGAATCTAGGGGTTTAATGAAATTTGTGTTGATTTACTTAAGGTTGTGTTTCAAATTGGGCTAAGACTCATTTGACCATCACATCATCTTTTAACATCAATGGTATGAATTTATCTTTCAATCATGGCCCTTAGTTTTTTTTATGTTTTTTTTTTATGTTTTTTTTTTTGTTTAAGAAATTTTGCTTTCCTTGGATGGATTGAACAATGACATCAATTTGCACTAGGAATGTTCCATGTTTGACATATGGATATTGAATTTTATTTTATCCATAAACAATGTGGATTTAGGGTCATATGTGGTTATTGCATATTGATGTCCACAGATAATGGAGTTTTTAGTTTATCGTGCATGTATTGCATTTCCACCAACCATAGGCAATGGGTTTTATAGTTTGTCATGTGCATATTGCATTTTTAGGAACCATAAGTTGTGGGGTTTTTTATTTGCAATGTGGGTATTGCATTTTCACCACCCATAGTACATTGCATTTTCCATCACAATGTGGGTATTATATTTAAGGTACCCACAAACAATTTGGATTTCAAGTAGACATGTGGGTATTTCATTTCAAATTTACACTCGTGGCCATACCACTTTTGTTCAATCTTGGGCTTTTTGACATCTAGATGATGTTTTCTTCTTCCAAGAAATTGGCAAAGTCAATGGGATTCAAGTGCCATTCACCATTGGCATCCAACACCAATTCAATGTCAATCAATGCTTTCATGTGGCCACAATGGTATTATTTCAATGGCTGCCAAATTTTACACAAATGACATGAATTTACATTTGTTCACTTTGATGGGTTTTGATGTGCATCACACATGTGTTCCTTTTAACATGGATAATTACAAGCTAGCAAATGGTTGAAAATTTGCTCGAATGGTTAAGACCCCTAAAAGCAAAGATGTTGTCATGCATGCCCAATTGGAAACCATCTTGTTTCATTATTGATGATGCCCTACAAGAGCTAAAGCATTGCAATGACTACCCAACCCTATGCTAAAATTGTATTTAACATCGTGTTTTATGATCATTGGTTAATTATTTGAATCCTTCTCATGTTATGCTACTTGCATACTCAACCAATGCATTAATTTTGTGTTCATTGTGTATGCATGTATAGGACCATTTGGACCATGGACAATGTCCTTATTTACCTTGTTTTTAGCATATTCTAAAAGCTTAACTTTGAGGTGCAATCTTCAATGATCTCCCTAATGTGATGTACATGTCCATGAACCACAATGAAAGCATTGAAACATTCCAAGAATGTGTGAAACAAAAAAATGAAGCAATTTTTCAATCAACAATTGCTTAATGATGCATGGATAACTTATTTTTAGACCTATTATTGGTAATTTGATATGCAATCATTTCCAATTTGTCATGTTTGATCATCCACACCTATTTTTTCCTTTTGTTTTTGAATTGTTATTGGGTGGCCATATTTAATTCTTGCAATGTGTGTGTTGTTTTAGAGTTGTAGATGGTTGGTTTTCAACAAGTGTTTCATTCCAACCGAGACACACGAGTGAACATTAAATCATATCATAATGTTTTAAAGCATTGGTTTTCTCTTGACACAAAGGTCTTAAAGGGCACTAAATTGATTGGTTGGTGTGGATGTTAACCACAACTATTGCCCACCATTACATGCAGACAATGGAGATGAGAAAAAGAGGGTTCATAAAAAATAAGATTGTGGAGGCAATTGTGAGAAAAAGTGTGGAGAAAGCAACTTTGATCCCACTTACTCATGTTGCGTAACCAACCTTTGAAAATGGTGGTGCTTGGGTGGTGTGGAACCAACGTTTTGTCAATGTCACATACCAAGTGACATATTCATTTGCTCTATATGCATGTTACACATGTGAATGGGTGTTGTAAGGGAATTTATACAATTAGTAGATTGTGGTTATTTTCACATGCACTGATATTACCCAAGAAAATGTCATTCAATATTGTGGAACATGGTATGTATTTGAATGTGGATGTCATGGGCACAAAAACAACCAAGACTACAAGATTTCCTAAACAAAACAAAAACAAAGGCAGGCGTAATTATAAATCCAAATCATGAAACAAGAAAAACAAGAACAAGAACACAACACATGCAAACCAAAAATTCAACAAAATTTTAATACAATAAAGCTATGACAAGAAAACATATCCAAACTTGGTGTTGAACAAACTAAAGATAAAAGGGAATTATACCTTTTTTTATACCTATTGGGCACCTTACTTAAAAAAAATTCTTAACTTTCAACCTACTTGTGACCCATGTTCACCCATGTGTGCCCATGTGTGAACTATGAGTTAACTAAAACTCAACTAAGAATGGATTAAAATTCAATTAAAAATGAACTAATAGTTAACTAAAAATAACTAAAAGTGAATTGATAGTTAATTAAAAATTAACTAGAAGTGAACTAAAAATTAATTGAAAGTGAATTAAAATTTAACTAAACATGAACTAAAAATGAAATAAGAGTTAACTAGAACAAACTAATACTTAACTAAAAATCAACCAAGATTCAACTGGAAGTGAAGTAAAAGTGAATTAAATCTTAATTGGAAGCTAACTAAGAGTGAATTGAAACTAAACCAAAGGTTAGGTACAAGTTTATTACAAGGTTGTAATAGTGTGAAGTCCTCTAGTGTAATTGATGCACAAAAAGCTAATTATGCATATTTGTACTATGAATTGTAACAATCTTTCGAGAGTAATTTAGTTGGTGCACACTTCAATGGACCAAAAGAAAAATAAGTGGCCATGGATTCCATAGGCTTTGTGCATAATAATCATTCCATGAACAATCCAAAATACTTGATTTTATGGATGATGACTACAAGTGACCCAATGAAGATGTGAAATTTGTTCAAAAAATTTGTACATATATTTTTCATGGGTTATTTAAAACACTTCGAATCAATAGTTGCCTTACTATGTCAACATATCAATATGCATTTGGACTTGAAGATGAAAAGGTGAGAAATCTAGTTATTGATCACATGCAACCCAATGGAATAGGTGGGAGGTTGAGTCTTAGGAAAGTGAAGTGATACACAATGATTCCATCAAGGTGGGGTGTCAATAGGGGTTCAAAGTTGGGCAAAGCTACATCATACCTAACGTTGCATTATTCCATAATTATTGTATGGTAAATATGGACAACCATAAGGTTCCACTAAAAGAAAAACTATCAATTTGTGATTGGTCTTGGCAACTAGGTTTTAGTTGCAAATAACACTCATGACTAAAAATCAACCCAATATCAAAAGACAACTCACCGCCAACTAGAGTTGCAATGGATGAACTTTTGCAACATAAAACACATGTACATTAATCATATACATGTATCTGGATGTGTCCATGCAACTATACTTACAATTGTGATGCAACTACAATGTCCATCAACAAAACATTGACATGTGACAACTCATAAACCATGCATTATGTGACACATATTCTTGATTAAGAATTTCATGTACCTAATGAAAACAAAATGTGCCAATTGTCACCCATCAAAGGGAAATAATGTAATTCACATTACAACTAATTATTTGTAGTTGCATATGAATATAGATAAAGTGGTCATAGGTTTGCTACATTTACATCCTTGATTTATCAATGAACATCATATTAGAAATAAGGTATCAAATGATTGTTAACCACAATGTGCCACATGGCACCTAGGCTAGGTCTAGGTTGCTTAGCCTAGATGGCAATTACATTAGCTCTAGGCTATCTAACCTAGCCTAGGTCTAGGTTTTAAGGCCTATTGCAAAAAATCCTATTTTCTTTTAAATTTAGCCTTTAGGGTGAAACCAATTTGATTGGCTCCTCTCATATGGCAATTATAAAATTTGGATATCATTGATGCAACTATCCAACCGAATTATATAGTTTTCAAATATGAAATAATGAACAAACAATATGGGATAAAAGCTTAATTAGAACATAACTGGAATGTCACAACCACAACTTATACTACATCCTACCTATTAGGTATTAAGTACCTACTTACCTACTAAATATTAGATATTATAAAGGTACTTCGGTAGCCTAGGTACCAAATGAAATTGTAATTTAATTATCTTGGTTGCATGTGTGACTAAACATATGTATGGTGTTGTAAAATATACAAAGGCGCCATAAGAAATCAACTCAGAGAAAGGATGGAGCAAGCATAAGAAGAAATCTTGGGCTTTTTCACTACCACCCATTGCAACTACTTGTCCAATTTGACCATTATTTGACCTATATTGTTGTGCACATGTAGCAAGAGAAATTGTTTACTAGTTATTTGTGCATAATTTCCATGATGGAAATAATGATTGTGTTATTCACTAGCATTATAATGTTTCTTCCATTTGGGGGCAAGCACAAAGATTGGAGCCAAAAACCATGTCAAATAGTGGTGAAAAGTGCAAACCTTTTTACTTATGCCTATATGACACCATTTAATTGTGATGTTAACTATGGGAACTTGTGTTAAACAATTAGTTTGGATGTTGGAAAATTTTAATTGAATTAGCAATGGGCCCAATTTGAAGATTTGTTTAGAGGAAAGGACCATTAAATTTGGGTGGTTGTAGCGGCAAATAATTTTCATTTTATATAGGGGCCCTTAATTGAAAAATATAACTCTTTTTACATTGAATTTTTTTATGGTGGTAGAGAACTATTATATACACTTAAAAATAACTCAAATTTAAAAACCTAGGAGTTGAATTTTTTCTCAAAATTCAGAGTCTATTGATTTCAAAAGTCCTTTATGATCAAATGTGGTCCAATGCTCATGATTTCGAAAAAAAAGTTGCATATTAAAATATAGAAAATTTAACCATGATGAAAACAATTTCCTTGAACATGGTTTGACCTTATTTTAGATGCCTCTCAACGGATGTGTAATTTTTTTTTTTAAATCTCTAAGAAATTTGCCCCATGCAAACCTTTTGAAACATTTGTGGTGATGCCCAACCTAACTAAACCCAATTTGCAAAAAAACCTCATTTAAAAATTTCATCTAGGCTACATCCAACATGGAATCAAATGCAAGGAGTTGTTATTCGAAGCACCCAACAAAGGATTGAATAGTTTTCATCTAAAAAATGTGGATTTGCTATGACAACTTCTATTCTCTTTTCACTCATCATCCAAAACCCTAAAGTGCAATCTGAACCGTTTGTTTCCATCTAATGGTTTAGGTTTTTTTTTTTGAAAACACAATTCTTGCCCTTGCAATGATTACGATGCATCTATTGAGGAACGTTGGTTTATTAGGTTTGATTGTCTGCATTGTGCATTGAAGCTTTCACCTTTGATGCCATTTGTTGCAAATGATTGAAATGTTGAACTTGCCAAAAACGACCATGTGCATAAGAGCTTTGAAAACACAACCTTATCATTCTATCCATGGGAGCTTGGTACGACAGTGAACAAATGTTTTTGAAAAAAACAAAGCAAAAAGGAACGTGTGATTTTGATGGAACCTACACATCCATAACATCAACTTTCATTTGCAAACATGATAACTACTATCTACAAAAGGTGTACGTGGTTAGCAGCTCATGACCAACAACTATCAAACTTGTAAGTTGGAGCCCAAGTTCGAGCTCCTATTTTGTAGAGCTTACGACAAAGCTTAACAACATTAATTCATCACTAGCCTTCAAGGTAAATGTAAACTCAATAACTTCAATGGCTTATATCACTAGTTCACACAAACCTTGCAAAGATGAAAACAATTGTGTGCAACATTGCCTGATTTAATTTGTATTTTTTTGTTTGTACTAGAGTTTTTTAAAAACTTGACATCATAGTGCAACCTCCAATCTGAAAAATATTTGCTTTTGGAGAAGCTTTGATATTCAATCTGATAAATTTCATGCTTGCAACATTTGATCTAGTGAGATTCATGTCTATAACATCCAATCCATTGCTTGGTTTGTTTGTGTTTTTGACCACCTCCCTTTGTTAATGTTTCAATGTAACTTCCAACTTATTTAATGGCATTTGGATCTATGTAATTGTATGTTATTGAATCGTTCAATGGTGGGTTGTTTTATAGTGACAACAATCATCAACAAGGATGGGGGTAGCTAGTTTCACATGACATGTTATCATTTGTACGAGTTTCTCAAGTAAGTTCAAGTGATTAGCATTTGTATGTGCAATACACCATATGCATGCAAACATGCAAACAAAAATACATTCATTGCACATTATACATATAATAGTTTACTAGCAATACAAGATCAGTGTATGCATTTATCATGAATCTCCCAAATTTTGAACAAGTTACATTGGTGGATTGTGGAGTTGATGTTTTGAGAACACGTCTTTGAAATCAATGGTGGTATGAATTTAGGTTCTACTAGCAATAGGTGCAATTTTAAATGAAGTGCCCCACTGCACTATTTAAAGAAAATGGTTTAAAAGAAGATGTTAATTCTATATCATGGATCATAGATGGCTACCATTTGAAAGATTAATGTGCATCATCAATTGGCCAAATGTTGGAATGTGTATTGTTGTGCAAGCCATAGCAGTAGTTATTGTTTGTAATGTAATACGACCATGTTGTTGAATCAACTATCTCTTTAGTTCAACCCTTTTAAATTGTCACCTCAACAATCTACCAAAATCACCTTTGCATGGGTACTTTGTAGTTTTGCCACATGGTGAGATTTTCCATTAAGGATCCAATTTCAATACCTCAACATGTAGGTCAAATGATTTGTTTTCAATGATGAATCTTTTCTTACAATAGAAATGATGTTCTCCTCATGAAAATTAAATTGAGTACCCAACGTCAACACATTTATTGATGTTATAAATTGATTGCAGGTAATATTCTTATGCTTTTGGAAATGGAAACAAAGCCACGAGTGCCAACGCTTGGCTCAATTCATTACATCACCTATGCAACCCTAAAGCAAATTTGAAAGGGTGATCTTATCGATGGTTCAATGTTGCCTTCCACATTAGCAGCTGCCAAAAATCTCCATCAATTGGGTTTTGACCACTTTGCATATCTAGCATATTCAAGTTTTGCAACCATTTTTTTTTGTCATTAAGTTGGAAGTCTATTTCTTCATATGGGCATCTTGTTATCAAATGTTTGGTCCTTAAAAATATTTTAACTGTTCAAGATTTTTTAAATAACTTCAATCATATTAATTTGATTTTAATTGAAATTTGAGTTTTTTTTTGAATGTAAAAGTCTTGAACTTAGCACCTGAGCAAAGTCCACATGGCTTAACATTTAAAAATATTTTCATTCACTTGTAAATAGTCCATTTGTCACCAAGTTGAAATCTTTCATCATCAACCTTTGGTTCTAATGTATAAGCATGTATAGTCCATGACCTTGCACTAAAGTCCTTGGCTTTTTCAATTATATCATTGTTCATTTTCTAGTTAATCTCCTATTGTGGCATTAACCAGCTCACAATATTCCCCCCATGACATTTGTGACTTAGTGGGTGTCATAAGTAACATACATTCATGGTAGGGGGCAAAGTGAGGAATACCTAGTCTAATAGATCAAATAATTATTACCACCTTGTATTCCAAGTGCAACCAGCTCCTATATAATGAATAGAGTTTATTAAACCTAATCTATTAGACACCTTCCTTGCCATGAACACATTTCAATTTAAAGATTATGTTCAAGTTTTCATATTGACATTACCGTGCATATCTATGAAGGTTTACAACAAGCTCTTGCCAATCTTGAGATCAACTCGAATAGAAAAATGGAGCAATAATCATCATGTATCTTTCACCATGGAAAGGGGAGCTCAAATCTCAAAAGTATCATACATTTTATGATTCAAAGGCCTTGACAACTCGAAAACAACATAATTAGGTCAGGAATTCATTTACCAATATGGTAGATTTATCTTCCCACATTTGTCAAGAATTTGACTTTTGTGTTGTAAGCTCTTGCCAAACCTCTTTTGTCCAACCTCCAAAAAGCAATGTACATATTACTGAAACATAAACAAACCACACAAAACACACATAGATTATGAACATAAGACAATTTCAAATTATTTTTTGATTAATGATTTAGAACCTTCTACATCAAGGACCATATTTTTATCTCTTGCAACTTGGGCTTGATGTTCATGCAACAATAGACAACTAAACAAATAGATCTTATTCCTCCAACTTTCAACATGGAACTTAGGAGCTACCTATTATTATGCAAACAAGCTTTTGGTGGAACAAAACAAGGAAAATGAAATAAAAGTGAATCAAAATCTTACCATAAACATTAATCACAAAAATAAAATAAAAATGCAAACTTCTATAATTCTAACCATTGGGCCAATAAGCAATGAATTTGGGCAATAGACCTCACAAACAACCTTCTCACAATTGGGCAATAGACCTCAAACATACAAAGTTCATGTGGGCAACAAAAGAAGCACAAAACCTAAAGAAAAAATCTCAAACTAGTTTTCAAAATTTCTTATCAAGTTCACCTTCTCTTCAAGACTATGGCTAGCACCATCAACATGCACTAAGAAGAAGATTGCAGCAAGCCAATCACACAAAGAACCCACTCTAAACCCTGATCACAAAATGTAATCACAAAATTGCATTTCTATAAGGTATTAATTAAGAAATTCATAAACATCCTAGAAACTAATGAAGAGCTCCCCCATAGACAACACAATCTAAGCTTGGAGATCGAGTAAGCTCAGTGTTGTGCAAGCTTGAAGTTACTTATTGGTTGGAAATCAATGTTTCTTTTATTATATCCAATCTTACAACTTTTCTTATAGCTCAATGTTTACTTGCAAAGTTTCATTACACAAGACAAAGGAGATGGCAAACACAGGAGAGAAACGGGGAGAACAAAAGCCCAAAGGTTTAGCAAAACTTGCAGCATAACTAATGGTTTAAGGTTCAAGTGACATAGTGATGAAACCACGATGACCTACATCCCATGCATCTTTGAAATGACCGAATTGGTAAATGCCATGTAGCATTGAAAAAAGTTAAACCACAAGACTTAAAGCAAGTTGTGTCCTTTTGCAAAGTAACACATGTGATTCCTATCTACATACTTGCACCCATTTTGGATTGTATATAATGGATTTTTTTTTTACATATGGAAAATATCTCAATGTTAGGCTACTTGTAAGAATAGTGAGATTGGTTAATCATTTTTAAAACAAATTTTTAAACTATTAACATCTAGCATAAGTGGAATCAAGGTTTGATAACAAGTGGACAATGTTACTCATTTGAGGTGCACCTTACATTTACATAGAAGAATTCTTCTCATTTTCCACCCCCACACATTGTGACTATTGTTTGATTTGACCACATTTTCATGACATTTAATTTAATCATTTTAAGTTTGCAAGTGGCTTGTTATAGTAGTGAATGGTTGATATTTTTTATAGTTATAACATTCATTACATTGTGCAGTTAGGAGAATAATTTGGACCCTATTTTATTTTTAATAATTCTAAATTGTTGATGTGGAAATTGAGGTAGTTTTAAACTTTATACACATTGCATTATAATGGGCTAATGTTTTTTTTTATATCTCTTCAACTATCAACATGGTACATGAGTTGAACCATACACTTTTATCATGTTGAAACCATTACTCATGAGTTGCATTTCACACTTACCATAATTTATTAAAACACATGTAATAACTTAAAACCCCGAATCTTTTAAACTATCAACATTTGCACATGAATTGAATGATTCACTTTGAATGTGTTAAATTATTATTCATTAATTTCATTTTGCATTCATCACAATTTCTTGAAATGTATGTATAAAAAATGTCACATCTCACAATTATATTTGAATTAGTGATTTGGTCAAAATGTTCATACAAGCAAAGTCTAGTCCTATTTAAACCTCTAAATTATAAAACTTATAGTGTACTAACTTGTATATTTACATAAATTAAAATTTATGTTCCTCCCCTAGTTTATTTTAGGCACCATGGACAAATTTTGATGTTCATGATGTCTCCACTTTTTTTTTTTATAATA
>Ga0209208_10009591_pt1 | contig 12704 bp, 6 predicted proteins | sample S1TSphfallax_3_FD_187694 | JGI IMG/M metagenome (GOLD analysis project Ga0209208, IMG submission 187694) | Host-associated microbial communities from peat moss isolated from Minnesota, USA - S1T2_Fd - Sphagnum fallax MG (SPAdes) (version 2) | ecosystem: Host-associated > Plants > Peat moss >...
CAAAAAAAACAAAACTCTGCTCTGGACCTTTCATATACCCATTGGATCCATGCAAGGGGTGAATTACTAGTACATTACCCATATTGTCGGGTCTAATCCAGTGCTGGACGGGTATTTGATTTTTTAGTAACCATCAGTCCTGGGTATTAGTTTTTTAAAAACATGATAATCAAAGAACCACTGGGTTTCATGAAAGAACCGACGGTTTTTAGCAGTCCTTTAACTTTTTCAAATGTTGAGAACCTTGGTTAGATATGAGAACCGGATATTTGATTTTTTAAAACTTTAGTTATATATCAAACTCAGTTAGTTGAATTTTGAGAACCATGGTTATCAGCCTTTTTATAACCACAGTTATATTTCAAACAAAGTTAGTTGAATTTTCAGAACCATGGTTATTATCCCTAAGAACCACCTCGATACCCAGAGGGGGTTTGGTACAGTTTCTAATTCTCCACCCCACACCAATGTCAGATGGTTCTCTCTCTTTTTCTAGATAATTAACCTGGGGGTACAGGTAGGGTATATGGACTCTAAATCAAAAGGGCATTTCAAAGGAGGTTCCTTTGGGAAGTTCTGAGCCTGCCCTGAAATGTTTTCATAGAGGGCAAGTCTTGTTCAAATCCTTTACTTTGAAGGGCATAATACTCAATGGTTGCTCCTGTACTGACCAGTTCAAAATTTAAGGTTGGAGCTAGTTATTTTTTAGATAAAAATTGTGGGTTAGGTGGGTTGGTGATCATCTGCAAGAGGACTTAGCCATCAACTACACATTAGGGAGGAAAGTAGAAAAGTTTAGGAATCATGTTATAGTTTAGCATTATGTTACAATCTATTGTCTCAATATGGTGATTTCAAGAAAAAGTTCTTCATAAAGTGGTGACAATGGACCATCTTTTTTCCAAAATAAGGAGGCCTTGCACTTGTTGTAACAACCCACTTTTTGTTTGTAGGGGTGGGGGGGGGGGGGGGTTGCCTAGGCTGTAAATTTTCTTTTTAAAATTAAATCACTAAGGTGAAAGCACATTAGGGTGAAACAAAAGTGGCACATCATGAAATTCCATTTTAAAACTAAAATACATTTTTGTAAGCATAATAAATGCAAGATACATTGAATCATATGGGTCATCTGACAACATGTCATAAGATATTTGTAATAAAGACTTGAACAATCCTAGCTTAGTTTGATCATAATGTCATATTTGAAAAATGATGGTTTAAACTAGAACTTCAAGGAATAAAGAACTTATTTTACAAGCTTTGCAAATTGATGTACATTTCAAATTTTGATTATCTACATCTTTCCAAATTGTTTTACATTATTACAAAAACATTTTAGGGGGTAAATTTTGGTCATTTATCTTCCTACATACATAAACTTAATGTAGAAGATTTGAAATAAACATGTTCATAATAATATGTTGACCAAAATGAACACCTTTAAAATGGTGATGCATTGATTAAGGATTCAATTTTTCTTTGTGAAGATAAAAAATTCAACTCCTCATATTTACAACCTATAAAATAGACAACCTAGGTAGGCTAGTTATTCATGCCTACTACATGACCATATATCCTTGGCCTTGCAACCAAGGTTGGGGCGAGACAAAAAATAAACGAGCTAGGAACAAGGTAAGGCCAAAAAAAAGCCTAAACACATAGTGAAAGTGAAAAGGAAACACAATTGGGACTCCCAAGATAGGAGTTGGAATCTCAAAGTGTCCTAAATATTTGAAACAAAAGTGCAAAGCAGGTAAACTTTGTCCAAATTGAAATTTCTTTATATAATTTGAAAGCTTTCAAAACTTACATATCAAAAGTGAGTTTTCATTTTTCATTTGGAGCTACAAGGTAAGAAATATGGCTAAAAAAAAGGTTGAAAATCAAATTGGCAAAAATCAAATTAGCAATTTGATTCCCAACCACTAAAACCCAAGGACACAAGGGTCAAATGACTTTCACTGATACCATAAAATATAATATAAAAAAAATTCATTGAATATTGCAACTTTGTAGTTGGAAGCTTTTCAATTGAAGTTCATATGAAGAAATTATGAAGCCAAAAAATTGTGAGATTCGTAACTTGGGGAATTTTGGGACTCCCACTTGAGAGGTATGAGTAAATTAATCATTTCAATATAGTCTTTGCGGTGAGGTCCAACATATACTATAAGTAGGAAAGTGGTGGTCTCCTTTCAACTACAAATGTTCCTTCGAAGAAATTGTTAAATCTATGACTTCATTTATGATTGATTCTATAGTCATGTTGGACATTATATGATTAAAGGGTGTTTACTCATGTTAGACAAGTTGTTTGAAACAAGGAGTCATTGAATGTTTAACATGGCACTATTCATCCTATAGTCATAAAGGACAAGTCATATATATTGTTAAGATGTCATAGTAATGAATGATTAGCAAACAATGGACCATTTGATTGGTCGAATATACATACCTAGAATAATTTCATTTTTCTAAATTAATATTAAAAATAGTTTTAATAGTTTGATAGGTGGTAGTTTAACCTACTTAACTCACTTTTAGTCCAACCTATTCAACCTAACAATCTATGCACATATGTTGCAAGTATTAGGAATTGAACCTTTCACCTTTACAATGATATCAAATAAAACAAGTCCTTACCAATGGACTACATAATCAATAAAAGGTGTCTAATTTTTATCAAGTTTTTTTATTTCATATCACTACAAGACTATGAAGCAGGCAATAAACAAATTGTTGGTAAAAGGTAAGTAGGTTGTAAGAAATAGGAAATAGAAAATAAGTAGGTAGGTAGGTAGACAGTCAATATTACCATGTCATTATACATTAATCATTTTGTAGTCAATTTATAGGTAGTTCTTCATATTCTAATCATTTCATATCAGTTGAAATCATCATGTCAATATATCCATGTCATTACATAGTAGCCATTCTTCAATCATATATTAATTAACTACCATGTTGTTCAAAACATAATCATTTGATAGTCACATTGAAAAGCCATGTCATTAGTGTTTATTTTAAACAATAATCATTTTATAGTCATATACGTGACAATTAAAAGTCCACATCATTTTGTCCTTTGTCATGAATGTCTTATGGATGAAAAACATTGTGAACTTATGATTTTGTTATTACCATATGTAATATTATCATCCATAAGTGACAAAAACAAGTCATTTATGATTATTTATTTTTCCATGTAGGATTAAAAGTTATATTGCATGGGTATAGTCATTCATAAAGTCATTAAGGACTTATAATCATTATTTTCTTGGTTGCAAAGGACATGATTCCTTACTGGTTGGATTTTATGTCAAGGATTAATTGAAACAATCATTATTACAAAACTAGGTTTTTTATGCTAGTAGCATCATAATTAAACTAATTGTAAATATCTATTCAAATTGGACATTAATATAGTATACACATGGTGGATGTGGTGTGCACTTGGAATTGTTCAACTTGATTAATGTGATTGAATTTATCATCCAAACACAACACTTTGCAAGAGTATTATGTTACTTTTGATGATGTGGCAATACTATTTAATTACATAATAAGATTATTATAACGCATGAAATTCAAAATATATTTGTGTTTATATTTTGCAATAAATTTCTTGTCACTTGGTGAGATGTAAAATTGACATACATTTTATGTAATTTAACAAGTATATTTAATTTATAACCCAAAATCATTTATTTTAAAACTCATATAGTCTATTTAAAGTTTTATAAAGAAATATTTTAAATTAATGTAATGCATTTTATATTTTAAATTTAAAAATAGAAATAAAAACAATGTAATCAATTTAATTATGAAATTACCTAATTACATAATAACCTTATAATGCACAAATTCAAAATATATGTGTGTTTATATATTTTACACTAACATTTTTAATCATCATTTGAATTAGTGGTTGGATGGCAAAGGCCTTGGATTGTGTCAAAGGAGTTGAAGGTTCAAATCACATTTTCAACACATTATCATAAAGACTAAAATCAATAAAAATCATGATGATGATGTGGCAAAAAATAATAATAAGAAAGATACACATATATGGAAAATTATAATTTTGGTATTTTTTTAAATTTAGACTTGTCAATAGTATAAAAATAATAATTGTGCATTAGTATTGTAGGTTTAGGGTGGCAACATTTTGAAAGCATTTTTTATTTGATTGACAATCATAAATATCATTTTTTAAATAGTTCTTTCAAATCAATGAGTAGTTGAACCATTTCAATTAACACAAATTTAGTTAATTTGTGTTAAAAATGATTAGACCATTTTGATTAAAACCATTTTTGTCCAATGTCTAGTATGGTTAAAAATATGGCTCAAATCAATCATAAAAACTAACATAAAAACCATGTTTTTTTCTACTAGGGAATTCAATAAAAATGGTGCTATTAACCCAATTATTAGATTTGTTGATCATCCATGACAATGAAAGAAAATTAATGAAAAAAATGGTAATAAACTGAACAACATCAAAATGATGTGATGTAACAATTGTACATTAAGAAGAAATTTTCATGTGTCACTTGTAATGCCAAGAAACAACAAGAATGAAAAGAATGAAAAGAAAATTAGTAATTTAATAAATTGAACTTACAACCAAGTGAACTTTCATTGTAGCATAACAAAATTTGAAACAAAAAATTGAAAAGAAACACAATGCATCAAGCATAAGACTTATAAATAAAAAAGAATTAAAGTAAGCAAACTTACAATGAAACAAATGAAAAGAATAACCATAGAACAAAAATCAATAAATGTTGTGGCCTTAAAACTAATCCAATTAGTTATTAGACAATTTTAGGGTTTGGGGATTTAAGCCTTTGGCTAAAGCTACTGATAGATGGTGACCCTTGGATTTTTATCTTTGCATTCATGAAGAATGATGGCAATGGTGATTTTAAGACATTGTGTGAACAATTTTTAAAATGTTGTAGGCACAACCATGTTTTTTTTTCTAGCTTGTTATTTGTGGCTAAAAATCTAATGATGTTGGTGTCAAGGATATGGTGATGAGGATAAGCACAAATGGAATAGATATATGGAGGAAAAGGATCATGACAAGGTTTTTTGATTGTAGGTATTAATAAATAAATATTTGTGTTTTTTTATAAATTGTGGAGATCCAGGTTTGAAGGTTTGTATCTTTTATTAATTACACTACATAGGATGCAAAACTTGGTGGAAATGGACATAATTAACACATCATTGAATTGTATTACATGTTCTTTATTTTTTCATAAAATGGATCGAGATGTTGAACAAATATAAGTTTATGGTTTGCTTAAGTCCCATTAATTGTCAAAACAATATTTTAGAAAAGGGAGTTGAAATGGGAAGTTTGCATTTTGTTTTTGTCCTAGTTTGTGTGTTGTGAAAAATAATGCATGCATAGATTAGTAAGTTGGAGAGTCAAAGTGAATTGTTTGGGGCTTGTTGTGAGTTGCTCGGTGGGATGACATTGGTTGAAATAATCTTATGTGAAAGGGGTTCATGGGAATTTGTTGCCAAATTATAGAATGTAATAAGTTTATGGATTTAGGTTTTAGAAATAAATGGAAGTCTAAAGAAAGATTATGAGTAAAGAAATGTGCATTATTCAATGAATTTTTAACAACTATGGCAAAGAAGATTGAAGAGGTGGACATTGAATACATGTGATCCATTTTTTTGTTAAAAAGTTTGTGATATGTGTATGTACATTTGAAATATTTATCATTTTTGACAAATCCTGTGAATTTAACCCTAAAGTGTTTGTGTTTTAGATTATTAATAGTTGGTGTTTGTAGCTAGGAATTATTGCATATAAAGATTGCATATTGTTTAGCAAAATAAAAATGTCGTTTTAAAAAAGATGGCAATACATTTTAATTTTCTACTCACTATTTGAAGTTTCATTGGCCACTTCCTTTTTGGTTACAATGTACTTAAAGCAATGTATAAAGTGAATACAAAAGCTTGTAGCATAAACTCAATGTAAACCTAGAAGCACAAACAAAACAATTGTAACACAAACGAATCAACGATAAGTGCAAAACACAAAGACAAAGCAAATCACAAAAACAAAAACCAAAAGGCACAAAACAAGTGCAAAGAAAACACTTGCAAGTGCAAAGCACAAAAAAATAATGTAAGCATAAAGTGTATAGAGAATACTTGCAATGGCAAATAAAAATAGAGGGAGAATTTATGAGGAGAAGGACCCGAGGAGTGTGAAAATGGCTATTTGTCTTCATTTTTGTGTGAATCAAAAGGCATAATATGATGATAGAAAGGTTGGGATAAGTTTACCTTTGGCCTTTTGGTGTGAACGACGTGTATATAAGTGTGTGTTTCCAAAGAAGGCCATCTGTGCACTATAGCTTAATGGTAATTTTTTGGGTGGTTATTTCAAATTTTCAAACTTTTGTGAAACCATGGTTATGTGTTTGATTTTTTGAGAACCAAGGAGATGAATCTCAACAACCACCTTGAAACCAAGGGGAGGGGTTTGTTCCTATTTCTCATAACCACCCAACATTCATACATAGTCATCACCAAAACCCCAACTTGACAAAGTCCCTAAAGGAAACATTGATCCCTGCATAGTGAAAAGTTTCCAAATACAAAATTTGGAAACTCCATGCCTTTTGACTATATGTGAGGAGTACTAAGGTTGAATAGTGGGTGGGTGGTTTTTCATGGAAAATACACCTTCGGTTGGTTAAAAATAAAATATCTACAAATGGGTATCTACATTAAAAGGTTTTCAAACTTGGCAAACTATTTACAAATTGAGTAGAAGCACGCATCATTCTTGGTCCAAATCCCACCATATCTATAATATAGTTTCCAATGATAAACAAGTCATACAAAAATTGGGTTGTAGTTATTGAAATGGAAACATTTTTGGAATCAAATCTCTAAGAATCTTAGCTAGATTGATGTAACCAAAATCAAATTTGTGGAACTCAAATCGAATTTGTGTAAACCAAAAACGGATTTATGGATGTTTTATTTAGAGCCAAAAATATAGAAATGATCAATTGTAATAGTAGTTAAGATTTGTTTTTATAAGGTTTGGAATGTTTATATCCAAGAGGATTTTAGTTTTTGAAATCTAGCCAAGAAAAAGATTGTAGGAAGTTTTTTCAAACTTAAATGTGGAGGATCAAAACCTTTGAACTTTTTACCTTCCTTTCAAAGTAATCAGTGTTTTTGGCCAAAGTTGGACTTCCCCACAATATTTTATGTCCCCAAGTGTGTTCATTCAATGTGTGTATTTCTTCATTTTTATTTTTTTGCTACCACTTGAATTTTAAGTTTAAGTTTTGACATTCCAAGGTGGTTGCAGGTGTTTATTCCCAATTCAAATCTAATAGGGTGTGTTCCTTACTGAAAACTGCACTACTCCAAAAATCTTTTTGATTTATTGGCAATAATATTTTGGTGATTTTAAATATCACCCACTGAATAGAAATTTATTAAATTTCAATTTCACTTATAAACTCGATTATTTATCGAATGGTCTTAATAGTGCTTTTGAAATTTGTATTTATTCTATAATCCCCATGGGTTCACGACCCTTTTAATACATGAGTACATTATTATTTGTGGATTCTTCTTTCTTTTTATCATGATCTCCATAGTCCTTTTAATGGAACACTTCCAAGGACTTTCTCTCCTATAATCTTATCTTTTTCTAATGATTTTCTAACATATGGTAGCTAAAAGAGTTTTGATTTTACATCCTTAACGTCAATAACCTCACATGGTTATCCCCTTGCATAGTTATATTTCATGAATCATGCCAAAATGAATACTATTTAGTCATAGTATTGGGGAATCAATCTAACAACTTTTGCGATTATGTCAATTAGGCAAAAAGAATTATACATAATCAAAGTAACATGCTAGTTTTTCGTTACAAGCTTGCTTGATTTTTGGGTTGTGAACTTATGGGCATCAGATGTTGGATTTTGTGATGCAACAACAATTAGCACACCATCCATTGGAAACTTGTTATGATTTAGTTGTCATTGAACCACAACTAAGTTGCCAAGGTTCCATTTGGGTAACTTTTGTGTAAATATATGTTAAGAAATTATTAGAAAGAGGACCATTAGAAGGAGGACCATACACTTGGTGGTTAATAAGGAAGATTTTAGGATTCATGACCATGGTTCTAAACAATTCGATAGAATCAAATTATTGCCTATAAAATGACATGTTTTGTATCAATTTTTTCATAAAAGGTGCAATTCCTTTTATAGATTTCTAATTTTAAATTTTATTTTAAAAACATTGAACTCTTGGTTCTTTGATTCTAAAACATTAAAACAACCAATGTAACCAAAAGAATTAGAACTTTCATTTGGAAGATAAAAACTAGTTATTTGTTAAAACCAATAGTTAAAACCTAAACTAATTTGCATAACCCAGAGGCAACAATATCAAATATCATTAGTGTAAAAAACAAAGTATATTGTGCTTAGATTAGAATTTAAAAGCCAAATCTAGTCTTTCTGTGCATTCGTCATAACATAAGTAATTTGAACAAAAACCTACATTCATCAAGATTTTTCATTATCCTCCACAAATTTGCTACACACTTCATATAAAATTTTTAAAAAATTTCTTGGATGATGGAGGTCTAACCAAAGATCCAATCTTTCGAGCTGCTAAAATTCCACCACTTATTATGCAATTCATCACTTTGTTCCATTCTTTCAATGTCACTGTGCTACAATAATCCCCCTTCCCATCCATATGGTTGTTCAAATGTGTAACAATTTCTATGTAAATGGAAAGCACTAGGTTCATGCAAAAACCATTACAAGAATAGGTAATAAATGTCTATGTAAATCTAGGGTAGTGAATAGGTCTTGCAAATTAATAAAGTCCTAGATTTCACCTCACATTCTGTTTCAACTCAAGGATACCTCAGATGGGTTTCTCATGCTCAACATCCCAAAAAACCAACCACCCAAAATTAATTAATCCCCTAAACTCTTCCCAACCAAATGAATGGTTTCAAGATTCCTTAGATGTTCAACTTCCTACAACGTAAACAACCTTGTAATTATGTCATCACATTTCAACACCAACCCTTGATACATAATCACAATTTCATAAATACATAACAAATTTGCCTTAAGTGGCATTGGCGCAATGGAAGAGAACTTAGTAACTACCAACATAAGCACAAAAGTAACCTCTAAACTTCTGAAACAATTAGGCTAATACCTTAGCTCAATCTGTCTTTTGTTCCACTTCAATGTCCACCTTTTATCCTCAAATTGCACCATTTCCCATCTCCACTTTCTAAAGCCCAATTGATGTAATTCCATCCTCCACCATTCACAACCCTATTGAGATAAGTCAAGCATTACACACAAACAACAAATTAATCTTCTTTCCTTTGCATGCCTTCTTCAAGTCTTTACGATGATGGTTATGTTAAAAAAAACATATAGTGACAAAAAGATTTCTGTCCCCATCATTGTGAAAAAGTTGATAATGAAAAAATCTTAAAATAACTAAAATCTCCATGTGTTCACATTAAAAATACATTGGCTTTCAAAATCCACCTCATTTTATACTTCAGTTCACACTAAAACTGATGATTTTTAATAAATTCAAATAACTGCACAACATTAGTGTAAACATGTAACGAAAATCACACACCCCCATGGAGGGCCCAAACATCAACCATAATTTGTCAATTTGGAATGAATATACTTCTCAAGTATCACAACTTAAAACAAATTAATTTTGCATCTAATTGCATTTATAGAAGCATTTAATCTATAGGTCATCATGAATTAGATCACCTTGATTTCCTTTCATGGAGATCCATTGGTTACTTGTGACAATTGCATTCACAACTTACACCCAAATACACATGGAAAAAACTCCCATAGAAACAATACAAACATGTTTTTGAACAACTTTAAACACCCATGGCCACAACTTTCCTCCACATAACAACCCCACCAGAAACAGTTAGAATTTTTTTAACACAACAAATAGATGATAACCTTAACATTCAACACTGGGGGGTTTGACAAAAATGATGTAGTATTCCAAACAATATGTCCACTTAATCCACTGTCCAAGAATCACCCTACTCTAGAGCTCCCAATTTCATGGGAGCTATCCTCCTAACAATAACATTAAATCCCCGAAACCAACAAAACATCCAACACATTGCCCTTGAATTGCCATTAGACCACTCCTGAAATCCCTATGGCTTTACATCATTTCCATGAATTTGACCCCGATGAATTAATTTTGGAACTTCTAATCCCTACATCAAAACTAAAGGTGCATCAAATATTCATCACCTTGATGATGTCACAAAAGTTTTCCAGGAAAGGGTATTCTTCCCCATCAATTAAAGTAGCCTTCTAAACATCCAAACTCATCATAAGCTTCAATGCAACAACCTGAATTTAAAAAAATAAAAAGTCACATAAATTTAGAATCCACATACTTAGTTCTTTTTATTGACCAAAATGTTTGGTTTGTCCATGTCTTCCACCCACATCTTCTTCTGATTGAAGTCCCATATACTTTGCTTCATTTGCATATTTCTTTGTTTTGCTTTGTTTTTCATTGGATTCAAATGCTTTACATTTTTTTCTTCACATTAGTCCTTACACTTTTAAGTTTTTTTTTCTCTTGTTCTTTTTTTCACTTACTTCAGTTTGCTCTAGTTTGCTACATTTCGCTTTGTTACAATTCATACTCTTGCCCTTCATTCTACTACACTATGTTTTGTTCCACTTTGCTTGCTTCACCTATGTTGCTTAATTACGCTAGCTTGTACTTCCCCTCTTGCTTATATGCATGTCTTGTAGTTGTTAGAGCATCAATGACAACTTTCACCAACCTTTTGAATTAAAAAAAATCTTCTTTGTTTTTTTCTTTTGTTTGTTTGTTTGTATGTGTTTTTTGTTCTTCGATTTTTGTGTGCTCATATTTCATTTTTTTGTTGTATTAAGTTTGTTTTATGATTGTATGTTTTGTTTATTTTTGTTTTGATATTAATAAAAATAAATTCATGTGATGTTGTGCAAGATTTGTAATATCACACATACATTTTCTTCTAATTGCATATTCTAATTGCACATTGTTTTTGCATGATAAAAAGGGGACAAAAAAGGTTCATTTGAACGAGATGAAGTTGTGGACATATAAAACTCTAGCAGGAAAATAAAAAAAAGCCTTTTCATCAATTTTTAGTAATTATTATTATTTGAATTTCTTAAAAAATATTAAAGTAAAATTTAAAGTAAAATTTAAATTAAAATGATATGTAAATGCTATGATACATATGAGATAGAATAAATAATCTATCTCCAATAATATCCCAAGAGGTTAGGGATTTGTACCATATTTGGCTACAGACTGGATATGAAAGTAGAAAAATTCCAGAACCCTTCTATATTCTTGACTACCTACTGGAACTTATCATAAAAATCTGGCGATTTGGAAACATTTTTTTCAAAATCTGGTGAACTTGAGCCATTTTTTCCATGGAAAATCCACACGTCAAAATCATATTTTTCACTGATTACTAGCGGTGTTGGGCTGTTCTTGACTTTTATGAAGAACCTCCAGTTTTTTGGTTTTGAAAAAAAAAATTAGAATGGTTCAGGTTCCACACAAAAATGGAACTTGGAATCCAGTTCTTGCCCCTCGAAAAAATTTAATTCTGGTTCTCATTCCAGTTCCAGACATAATTGGAATTGAGAACCCAAATCTTGTTTCGATTCCCATTCCAGAGCCAATTCTGAAAATCAGACCCAATTCCAGTTTCAGAACCAATTCTGAAAATCAGGCCCCATTCCAGTTTGGATTTCACTAGCCAGAACCAAAACCAGGTACCCACCCAGCACTGATCAATACCCAGGCACTTGGGCCTGTAAACTATATACCTACCAGACCAAAACTGGACACAACTTACAAGTGTGCACTAATTTTTGTGTGGTATTCTAATTGACCCATAACCCTAAATAATTGAACGGAGCTGAAGGGCTAGCTATTGCAGCTAGGTAGCTCAATGAGGTACCTCCTAGTCAGCAAATTGTGGAGTGAGAAGGGTCAGAAGCGTGTGCACCAACAGGAACAGAAAAAGGGCCCTGTGACAGCAGATACCTAGCAAAAGGTAGGCTGATTGGTAGTCCCCAAGAGTGAGCGAGTCAACTGGTCACAAGTGGGACACCACATTGCACAGTGCAAAGAGAGAGAGAGAGAGAGAGAGAGAGAAGGGTCACTTGTATTGTAGAATACAAAACTTAGATATGGGTGGTGGTGTGGTAGTACTTGGGTAGTTCTCCAAACTTCTAGACAGAGTCAGTCAGGACTCAGGACTCATCAGGGAGGATATCCTTATTTGCATCAACAACAAGATAAGGTAATAATTTTTATTACCTAGGCTACTTATATGAGCAAAATCAGTGTAAAAAAGCATTATCATAGTTGGATTTGTCTCAAGCTTTTCATTACTTTATTGTTGTCAGTCTTCAAAGATGATGGTTGGTTTGTTTGTTTGTTTGCAGGTGCACAAACAAATCTCCTCCATGTTCCCAGTTAAATGCAAGGTTCCAATTTTGATTCCAATTCAAAAGACTACTCAAGAGTCAAGAGAGGAGGCTGGGTAGGAAGGGGATTCAATTAAAACCTGAAAT
>Ga0209208_10009592_pt1 | contig 12701 bp, 6 predicted proteins | sample S1TSphfallax_3_FD_187694 | JGI IMG/M metagenome (GOLD analysis project Ga0209208, IMG submission 187694) | Host-associated microbial communities from peat moss isolated from Minnesota, USA - S1T2_Fd - Sphagnum fallax MG (SPAdes) (version 2) | ecosystem: Host-associated > Plants > Peat moss >...
TATGTTTTTGAAAAAATGCCTACCCTCATATTTTTCCCAAGATACCTTGTAGGTACCCAAATAGGTACCATACGGGGAATGTTTTAAAAAAATAAAATTGAGCAAGTCTTTAGCTCAATAAAGCCCTTATCGAACGGAGGCCTACACTCGGCTCCACCTTGCAAGGGCCCTTATTCCAGTAAAAAGCACACGGCCTCGCCTCGTGCTTTACCTTATACATAATAATATAAAATAACAATGTCACATAAACTATCTAGATAAATTATGGTGCATTCACACTTGATGTTAAGTCAGTATTAAATGAAAATCTAGGTGGCATCCTAGGTGGCACCCAATGTTAACTTAACATAAAATGTTCATGGTGAGTAGGTGTAAATCCTAAATGAGTAGCATGGTGTTAGGGGACTTTAACACTAGAGTCCCTAACGCCAAGTGTGAATGCACCTTTAGTGTTTTAATTTATGTCTTGAAAAACAATAGAGGACTATAAAATGGGCCCCAAGTGCAAATAAAATCCACTTTAAAAGCCCAAATAGGACTTAGAACATTTAACAAGGTATTGAATAACTTTGGTGTTTCTTTTTTGTGGCAAAAACTACAGTGCAACTTTCATTAAAGGTTTTCTTTTTTTTTTTTGGGGAAAAAAATGGTCCCAAATCGCCATATTTTGAGCATACAAAGTCTGAAATTCGCCTTATTTGGAATTTAAGTTCTAGCAGGTGACCACGCTAAGGGCCATGAGTAACCCTAAATCCTCACTTTGGGCTTCACACTACCCAGTCATTTTGTCTTTTGAGCTATTCATAAAGTCTCCCGAAGTGAAGATCCCTTCCGAAGAGTAAGGATAAACATCCCCAAACAGCTCACTATAGTAATTAAATAGGCCCTACCTAGCTAGCCTCTAACATAGTTAGGCTCCTTAGTAGCTCCATAGGTAGACCATAAATAACCCCTAAGTATGTCCTAACTTAGTTAGCACCCTACCCTTTCACATAGATTAGGGGACTACCTAGGGTAGGGTGCTAACTAGTTAGGACATACTTAGGGGTGATTTATGGTCTACCTATGGAGCTACTAAGGAGCCTAACTATGTTAGATGCTAGCTAGGGCCTATTTAAGGAGCTATGTAGGGATTACTTAGGGCACATTATGTCTTACTTAGGGACTATATCAAATAAGGGCTATCAAAAGCTTACAGAAGGATTACTTAGGGTGTCACATAAAGGTTATGTAAGGACTTACCTATTAAAGGGCTACATAAGGTTTACATAGGGGTTTATGAATTAACTTTAAATAATCCCTTAGATAAGCTCATAGTTTATCCCTAAGCAACCCCCTATGTAAGACCTATGTAGCATTCTCTTGCATTATCAATTAACCCTAGATAGCTTTATAAATAATACCTATTAACCCCATAGGTAGGTTTTATGTAGCCCCTTAAACCATCAGGGATCCCATAACATGGATAGGCCCCTAGATGCCTCATTATGTAAGTCGTTAAGTAGCCCTTTAAATAAGCCTTATGTAATCCTCTAAGTAATCTTTAGGTATCCCACAACCAAGGTAGGCCTTTAAGTGCGCTACTAGAAATTTTGTCATATGCAACAAATCATTTTGCTATTTGTGTACAATTGGTTGTTTTTTACAATGAAATTGATCATGCTTGTAATTACAAAATTGGCATTTTATAATTTTTGGACTATATAGTTGTGTGTCTAATTAACATGTAACTAATGGTCTACAAAATGGACATGTCTCGTAAGATAACGGTTTAAGCTAGCACATACGTGAATTAATATATCCAATATATTTACTTTTATTAGTACATATAACTTATTTTCACCTAATGTACACTAGTTTTAACTAACTAGTTAATTACTTTAACCTAGTTTAGCCTAGGGTACTATTAACTATAATAATGATGATGATGATAATAATGTGAATAATTACCTTTTAAAAAAAGCTTATAATTATGATAATTATATTAATTATTAGTATCAATATTTTTTTAAACAATATAGTATATAATATTACTAATTATTAATTATTGTTACATATAATATTTAATATATCTAGTAGGTAGACTATGTTAATATAACATTTAACTATTCGATAATAGTTGTAACTAATTTGCAACTAGGATGCAACTAAAACTTTTATCCCATATTGTTTGTCTTACTTTTCAAGTTTGTAAAATATATAACTAAGTGAACTAAAAGTGTTAGAAAACAAATGGCATTTAAGATGAACTAATAAAAGAAGTTTAGTTTCAAAGGCTAAACCCAAAATAATATATGATTTAAAAATTTATCTACATACCTACCTACCTAGACCTACCTACATATCTAACTAAATTTAACTTCCTACCTATCTAGCCATACCTACCCACCTAGTTTAAGCCTACCTACCTAGGCCTATCTACTTACCTATTTAAGCACCACATGTTTTACATCTTACCTACATTGTGAAAAAATTGTGTCCATGGAAACCACACTAATTTGCAACTAAATGTCCATACCACCTACATTACAATTAAGTTGCAACATTGGAAAATAATTAATTACACATGAATTCTACGGAAGTTCCAAGGATATGGAATATTTTGAATGTATTTTTGTTGACTATATAATTTTGGTCAATGTGCATTGACTTTGTGTTTTAATAATTTTATATTTGTAATATGTAACTCAAGCACCCAAATGCAATGATGTGGATTGCATGGTCCTTCCCCATATGAACACATCCAATGTGGTAAATGCCAACTTTATGAGAAAAAAAAATGTTTTATAACTAACCTTGCAACTCAATTTTTGAATTACACCAAACATTTGTAACTCATTATATTTATACATCATGAATGTTAATAAACAAGTTACAGAGTTACAACTCACTGTATATACAATGGAACTCTCATTGCAACTCAATTGCAATTTTGTCAAAATGACTCATTTTCAACTACTATGCAACTTTATTATAAATGTACCCATGACATCGTGTTAACATCATTAATTATCATCCATCTATTAAAATTTGACACATGGCATTATGAAAAAATTTAGACATAAAAACTATTTTCTTTTCGAAATACGAATCTCCATCGTCCATTATGATTATCAATGATGGTCCAAGATTATGACATGTGGCACAATAAAAACTACCACATATTAATTGTATTTTTGGAACAAATTAATAGATAAAAATATTTATTTCAAGTTTTAAGTAGATAATACATAACCATAGTTAGAAAGATTGGTAGGTCTTACATATCCACATATTTAACTAGGACCTATTTACCTACCTACCTACCTACCTACATAGGTAGGGAAAAAAGTAGGACCTAATTACTTGGCTAGGTAGGTAAATAGGTAGGAAAACACAACATTAAGTGAATTAAAAATAAAGATGAATTTTTATTTATTTATTTATGTTTTGCTTTTAAGTTAAATTATTTTGAGTTCATCCCAAAATGGCACATGTATTTTAATGTGAGAACATAAGAGAACATGTCTTTTATTATAATTTGTAATATGCAATTTGAAGACAAAAGATAAAGGTTAAATCTTTTAACTATTTTGTAATTGCAAATTGAATTGTAATTGAGTTGCAATTATATGATAAACCCATTAGTGACTAAAAACTTAAACACTTAAGGCAAATTAAATCCAAGGGGAGCGCTCCATTGTTTTTGGTGTCCAAACAAAACTTGAACCTTTCCTATTAACACTAAAAATCATTAACTAATGGAATAGAAATGAGAAAGTTACAACCCCCCAAAATAGAGGGGGTGAAAAACTCAAAAAACAAACCACCAAATGTTACAAAGACTATTTCCTAAACACCCAAAAAACTCCTTGTATGTTGTTTTGTTGCTATCAAAGTTTGAAATGATTTGTAGAACTTTAGATGTGCTCTTATAGCACTTTAAATTGTTTCAAATGAATAAGAAATGAGAAAGTTATGAGGTTTGAAAGTAGGAGGGGTCCAAAGAGAGGAAAAAAAAAAAAAAACAAGTTTTGTATGTTGGATAATTTATTTTTCTTCTTGTTATTTTGTCATTATTCCTTTTCCTTTGCACTTCAAAGATGATTTCTAAAACTTGAGGTAACGTTCCCATAACATTTTAAGTCACTCAAAATGAAGCACATATGATGAAGATTTAAATAATTGATGGATATGTATTCTTATAGTCATAACATAGTTGAATAATAGTACTTTAGTAGTGGCACATTAATATTGTATTAATTGTATCAATGGATATCATAGTTGAAAATTAGTTGCAAATGTATCCCATAATGGGTGGTAGAAATGTGGATACATGGCATGATCGCATGTATGTACATTGCACACTAATTGTAACTTAATTGTTACTTACAATAATAATACAACTAACTAATTTTTGATGTGACAATTTATTATTAATACACCATTTTTCTAGGGGATAATCGTATAATAGTTGTAATACTTAAGGGATAATTACACAATAGTTATATATTAATTGTTTTTCAAGTTTTTGTTGCAAGGTAATGTGGTTTTGATAGACATTATTTTTCATAATGCAATTAACATGGATGTTCCATGCCATATGCATGGTCTTTTGTGCAATTGCCTTGCAACTTTAATGGGATTGCAATATAATTAAATATAAATTTTAATTTGTAATTACTTGTTTTTTATTCATTCCACCAAATAACATGGCTAAAATCTTTGATTCCAACTTGATTAAATGCCAATTATTCATCAATGTTTCACCACCTACATAATAGTTTGGTGGCACAATGGAATGTAAACATGAATGTAAATTGTTAATGTAGTTCAAATACATAATTTAAAATGCCCTTGGTCTACCTTAATGTTTTTTACTTTTTTTTAATTGCTATCATCCATAAAAGTTGATTCCTTTGCTAATAATTTTTTAGCCCATACAAGATTGAAGCTTTAGGGGCTTTTATGGCATTGTCAAAGTATGTATTATTCAACCTTGGTGCATCATCATTTGTGCAATCATTGCCATGTCATCGATGTGGTCTTTACAATGACCTCATGTGTAACTATTTTATAATTATAACAAAATTGCGTTGTAATTAAAAATTAACTATTTTGTGACTAGGTTTTGATTTTTCAATTCAATTTCAAAGAAATTATTGATGAACATCATCCTAAAGATTCATCCATTTTTATTTGCTTTGAGGGTGCAAATGAGATAACACAAGCCGTACCCACTTTCTTTTGGGGGAATATTCTTTTATATATTCTTTTAAAAGTTTTCAATTTTTTTTTTTATAATTTTCTTTATATTATTATGTCAAGGTTTATGTAAAAGATTTCAAAATATATGTAATTTTCAAAAGTTTTGAATTCTATTTATGAGTCCTTTTAATGTTAAAAAACATGCATTATAATGTTTAACGATTGTTTTTGAGAGCTTACTATTCGTCAATTTTTTTCAAATTAATTCACATGTTCCAATGATATATTATGAACCTTATTATATAAAAAATTCTTATATTTTCAACACCAAATTAAATTATCACTTTTAAATGTGAAAAACTAAGCACTAGTTACACTTGTTGTGGCTCATGTTAGTGTAACTACACCCTTGAAACCTTTCATAATTTCAAAAAAGTTGATTTAATTACAAGTGGATGAATCTTAACATGCAATGGAGTTTGTAATTTGTACCATTACAAGTTTATAAGCTTCCATTAAAATCTTCCATGAAAAAACCTTCCATAAAAAGCTTCCATTATAAAATTTCAATTAGAAGCTTCCATTAGAAGTTTCCATATGTTACATCATTAGATTTTTGTTTCAAGTTCTTTTTTTCTTTTCAATGAAATAGATGTTAAAATTGTAGTGGGAAAACACACTCATCTATTGTGATTCTTTGGATCTTAACTTTGTTTTACCTTTTAGTTTGTTTTTATTTCATCATGGAAAAGGTTAACAACCTTTAAGACATTTGAATCTTAGATGAAAATAAGTTTTGTCCTAGAAGTACAATATATGTGGCGTCCATTGTTGACAAAATAAGTAAAAGTCTAAAGGATGATCGAAATATTTCTCATTAACCACAACCATTAACAAATTGTTGTGTAAAAAAATAATATGAAAAACCATTATTTTCTACTTCCTTTATTAGGTTTTGTTATCAACGTTATTTTTTTCTTATTGTTGTTATATGTGAATGCTTGGTGAACTAATATGTGTCCTTCTAATGGTTGGTTTTTTTTAAAATTGAGTTTATTAGGAAATGACTAAAAGTTAATTTGGTGTTGAATTTGTGTGGATGGAAGAAAAGTAACGATCACTTTAATTGGTAGACATGGCCTTCAACAAATTGTTCAACTTGAATGTGGGGAGTAACCTCCTTACTTGTGATTTATTTTCATTTAGTTATTGAATCTAAGTTTCATTGTTTTGCACAAAAGGTATATTGTAAGTTGCATAGTGGGGCAGCTAGTTGATCTTTAGTCAATTTGTAACTCCATACAAATACAAACACTACAAATTTTGAGGTGCATAATGTGATGAAGATATATTTGTGGCATGTAATTTTCATTAACTTGCACCCATTTGTGATGTGTTAGTTGAATGTTACTTTCAACAAAACATGTGTGAATTGAGTCCTTATTAATCAATACAAGTGAACAAATCCATGCTTGTGTTAGTTCTAATTTAATTGCATTTGCTCATGGTAGTTCAACTTTAGAAAAAGGATGGGCAAATAGGTGGGTGCAAGCTTTGTGTGCAATAGGATGAAGGCATTGGAAACCAGACATGACATGACACTTTTGGGCATTAAGATCATATTTTGGTGTACATCATTAGTGATTATGTTAATTATAAGATATTTACAATGTAATTTGTGCTAGTTGCAACATAGGATCATTTGCTTTAGACATAGTGGCAAGCATGTTCCAAAACCATTTTTGTTGGTTGCAAGTTTTCACTCCACCCCTTAGTTATAAACCAACACCATGTAAGGAATTCCAACAATTATAACTAAAAAAAATATTATTGAATGCAATCAATTGCACCTTATTATTAAGCATATTGAATTAATAATTGCAATATGATGACATTGCTACCCCTTATAATCACAAAATCAAATTTATATATTCATTTAATTGAATAACACCACTAAAAAAAATTCACATAAGTGCAAGTTCTTGGCATTATTGCAATTTTTTTCACAATGATATCTCAAATCCTTTATAATTGCATATTAAAAAACTTGATTGTGACAACATCATCCCACATGTGAGGCCTTCCAAAGTCATTAAACAATGTTTACACCATGATTAGTAATTGCACTGCAATATTCAAATCAATTATCATACAATTATTTTAGACCCAATAACCAAACTTTTAATTACAAGACAATATATAATTATGAAAATGTAACTGTATGGAAAAATACTAAAAACCAAAGATGTTAGTTACCAATGAGTTGTTTTTTAGTCACCAAAATCTTTACATTAGTTGCAAGGTAATTCTATTTTAGTTGAGTTATTTTCATCCATGTTGGATGAATGAAAATCGACAAACTTACCATGTGTCACAATGTTTGTTTCTTGCTTAACACGTGGCAATGAATTGTGCATTTTGACATTTAGTTGCAAAGCAATTGCATTAAGTTGCATATATTTTTGTCACCATATGTATAATGACCATACACAATGAATTACATCATTGCAATTAATGCAACTTGTTTGATGCAACTAATGTTATATTTATACAATGAGTTGCAAGTGGTCATTATAACTAGAAAATGCAATTGCAAGCCCATTTGTAAAACCCCCATTTCTTTCATAGTGTTTATATCCCTTTAGGGATGTAGCTTAATGAAGTTTCCATGGAGGCTTCCATGTGCCCATCAATTAAGGTAGTTTTTAAAAATGTTTCTTAACTACAAATGAATTATTTAAGATTCAATTAAAAATGAATTATGAATTAATTATGAATAAACTAAGAGTTAATAAAAAATGAACTACATTAAATTGTGATTGAACTAAAAAATAATTATAAATTATTGAAAAATGAACTAGGAGTTAACACAAACTATTTTTAAATGAACTACAAGTTAACTATAAGTGGAGTACAAGTTAACTATAAATGAAGTACAAATGAACTATGAGTGGACCATGAAACTATGGATGGAAATTCATGTGAATGAAATCCATTCATCATGTGACCATGTCCAATATTGGTGTCCATGACATCACCTCCCCTTCTAATGATGAGTTCCACAAATAGTGACCTTGGATTCGCTTGGATATCATCAATGAAATTCTTTCACTTTCTCCATGGCATTTGATTGTGTTTAATTAGTTGCAAAGTGTGTTCGTTGACATCATATTCACACCAATGAATGAGGTGTTGGAGTTTATGATTTAATACCCTTGAATAAAAAATAACCTCCATTTCATATTCTTGTTTGCCATTAACTTTCACAAATGGGGATGACTCATGAACTTTTCTTGGGATGGTGTTGTATGGTAAGGTTCCAACAAAAAACATGAAACGTGTAATGATTTTTTATGGAATCTAGAAGTTTGAGCTAAAAGGCCACATTGTTGAATTCCTTCATGATAGTGAATGGACCAAGTTATTGGTAGTCTAATTTCTTTGAAAGTCGAATTGTTTTTGATGTTTTGTCATTGAATGGTCTCCAACCTTGAAGTTTGGTTGGTCTTTGCAATGTTCATCAAAATTTTCCTTGTAACATTTTTGTGCCTCCTTAAGGTTGGAAATAAGTTGCATTTAAATGTCTACCAACCACATGGCTTGATTTTCAACTATAAGATTCACAATGTTATTCACACCTTGGATGTCAAATTTAAGGTGTAAATCATGATTTGTAAATAATAATGTTTGTTATGTTGAAGAATGGACTATTTTGTTTTAAGCAAATTTTGTCACAGACAAAAAAATTGATCAATTATTTTAAAGATAATTGGTTGTGCAATGTAAGTACTATTCCAAGACTTGCTTGACCCATTTTATTTGTCCATCCATTTGGGTGGATAAGGTTGAAAATTTCACTTTCACACCCAATAATTCAAATTGTCTCTTCCAAAACTTGGATGCAAAGGTCCACGATCAAAAATATATCTTCATGAAGGTAATGATTTTGAAAAACATGATCAAGAAATAAATTGGTTGTCTTTTTGTCAATTATTGTTTTCTTGCAAGGAATAAAATGAGCCATCTTTGTGAAATAATCAACTACCAAAATGGAATTGTATGATAAAATCCATGGTAATTGAAGACCATGGTGATGCAAGGATTGGTAATAATTAAAAGAGTCCATGTGGGTGATGATGAAGATTCTTTGTTTGCACATAGACATCACATAACCTCATGAACTCCTTCACATATTCCCAAAGTTATGGCCACTAATAATTTTGAAAAAGTAGTTCCATGGTCTTGTTGAATCCAAACTAGCTTGCAACTAGAGCATCATACTTGGCTTAAAATACTTGGAATCAAACAAGGCCATTAGGTACATATAAGAATCCATCATGATATAATAAACCATTTTGAAACTCAAACTTGTCATGATCACTAAAAAGAAATTTGATTATAACTTTGATTATTCAATCAACCTTTGAAGCCTATAGCAAAGGGATCCTTCATGAAATCTTCACAAATTTGAAAAAAAAGGTTTGTCATCAAGAGCTACCCATAATGCTTGAAACCAAAGATGTTTGAACTTGAAAATGATATCACATTGTTGGTCATAGGCTTCATTTCCTTCCTTAGGTGTGAGGTATGAATGATTGGATAATGTGTCTAGTTTCCTTTACTTGTGCATGGGACAATATGTGATGACAAATTGAAATTGAAACAAATATGATGCCCAGCAAACTTGTAGTTAATTCAAAACTCAAACAATCATGAAATATTATTATTTTTTACAATAAAAAATGATGATTTCATTTTGAACTCTTTCAAATAAATGACACCATTCTGCAAATGCATTCATAATAGCCAATAGTTCCTTATCATGAATGTCATAGTTTATTTCAATAAGACAAAATTTACGAGAATGAAAACTAACAAGATGATTTTTTTTTTTCTAAGTTATGATAATAAGACATTTAATGCAAAGTTAGAAAGGTTTATCTTTAAGATAAATGGTTTAGAAAGGTTTGCATGAATAAGAGATTGGATAATTATGAAATAAATTTTCAATGATTAAAAGGCACATTCCACCTCAAGTTTCCAAATAAAATTTTGACCCTTTGGAATTAGATGAATGAGAGGAGTCACTATCATGAAATTATGGGCAATGAAATGTCAATAGAAGTTGGTAAATAAAAAAGAACATTGAACATCATGAATAGAAGTTAACATAACCCAATCCACAATGGTTTGGACCTTACAAGGATTCATGCAATGACATTTCTAGAGATAATATACCCAAGGAATTCCACTTTAGTTTAATGCAATCCTCATAAACTAGTCCAACTTCTTTAAGTTCGTCCAAAATGAGTTGAACATGTTGTTCATGTTCGTCCATGTTTTGGTAAAAATGAGGTTATCATTGATTTAACAAACCACAAAGTCATCCAATTATTCATAGAAAACATTGTTTATTAAATGTTGAAAAACAACATGTGCATTAGTAAAGCCAAAAGGTTTCGTGGGACCCAAGCCCACTTGCCTAGAGTTGTATATAGTCTTTTTTGGGGTTTTACAATTTCTATTGCTAATTCACATAGAGCGACCAAGTTTTCATTTGATATGTCTTTTAGAAAGCTAGTAAAGTAATATTTTGGGAGCGGGTTTTTCTTAAGCATGCGCATTATTTCAAAAATCACGTGTTTGGACATTGCCCAATGATAGTATTTGGGGTTTGGCTTTTTCCTGGCAATAATAAAACTTTGCTGTTTTGTTTTTTCATTTGTCCATCACCAAGTGGCCCGTTCATTTGTGTTATCCCCCCCCTTTTTTTAGTAGAGTGCCCCATTTCTTGATTTTTAACAATCCACGTAAAGGGTCAAATCAATTGTCATTTTGAGGAGTTCACCATGGTATTATTATTTGCTTTGAAATAAAATTCAAAATTGTTTGCAACAATGTGTTTTCAATTATCCATTCAATTGTGAGTGGTAGCTCGCTAATCGATTTGGTTATTATTGTTTGGGAAATAATTACAAAAATGGAGATATTTAGTAAGGCAATTAAGTATGCAAATTAATAACAATGGTTGGGAGTATAAAAATATTTAATCAAGATAATAGGAATGCAATATTATATTAGAGGTATACCAAATGCAAGCGGATGGTGTTGAGAGATATAGAAAATGCAAATAAATAGTGCAAAACAAAAAGATATAATTTAAAAAATAATTGGAATGTGATGATAATGCAATTTTTAAAATGCTTGTTTTATATGTTCCCTTTGGAGTTCCAAGGACTAAATGGTTATTGTATATGCATCCATTGGAGTTCTAAGGATGAAATGGCTATTGTATATTCATCTTTCAGAATTTTAACGACTTAATGGCTACTATATATGCCCCATCAATTCGAGTTCTAGGGATTAAATGGCTATTGTATATTCGTCTTTCAGAATTTTAATGACTTAATGGCTACTATATATGCCCCATCAATTCGAGTTCTAGGGATTAAATGGCTACTGTATATGCATCTTTTGGAGTTCCAAGTCTCAAATAGCTATTGGTTATGTGTCCTTTGGAGTTTCAAGGATTGAATGGATATTATATATATATATTTTGGAACTTCAAGGGGCAAAATCTCTTAAGAGATGTGCCGAAAACCATTTTGTGCTTCAACATATTGGGCACAAATCTTGGTAGAGTTATGTATTCACATTTGATTGAACATAAAAATTGGTGTCGGGTGTGCATGTGGCGGATCCACTTGGCAATGATGATGTGTTAATGTGCTAGAATATTTTTATGTGAGGAAATATTTTGACATATCATAGAATCTATTAAAAAATATTTCATGTGACATGGATGAAATATATTTAAATATTCTTCCCTGCTTTTGCACATAGACTCAGGTTCTTGTTCACACACTCACAAAACAACAATCCCCCCATATGAGGTTACTTACAATATGTGGGTGGACGTTCAACAAGGATATGGTCAAGGTCGATATGCTTGGAATGTGAAACTATTTTTGCACTAAATTTTCCCATGACATGTTGCTAGATAGCACTACCATTACTTGGGTTTATTGCCATCCTTTTTGGCAGGTCACTAGTATTAATAGCCAGCTAGGAATAGAGATGGAGCTTTGCTAGCCAACTCTTATAGGTAGAGCAAAATACATCATCTCTAGGATGATTTTTGTACTAATTTTTCTCAATCGCTCGAGGGCACTTTGATTCTAATGGCAACTTTTGGAAACATTGTTCGATCTTTGTCACTTGTGTTTTGTATCACTCAATTATTTTGCCACCTATGCCACAACCCACATTTGGAAAAAAAAAAAGACGCTGGGTGACACACACCACCCCTTTCACAAACTTTCTTTGTGAAGGTGACTTTAGGTAGTTTTCTTTTTAGGAATTTCTGCTTGTAGCTACCATGGCAATCATTCATCGGAAGACATAGAAAAATTGCCATCATCCCAAGGAAGATTTAGTCAAATCTGGCTACGAAAACTAGAAGTAAAATACTAATAGGGTTGGCTACAGAATGAAAACCACATATACCAATGTGG
>Ga0209208_10009593_pt1 | contig 12700 bp, 12 predicted proteins | sample S1TSphfallax_3_FD_187694 | JGI IMG/M metagenome (GOLD analysis project Ga0209208, IMG submission 187694) | Host-associated microbial communities from peat moss isolated from Minnesota, USA - S1T2_Fd - Sphagnum fallax MG (SPAdes) (version 2) | ecosystem: Host-associated > Plants > Peat moss >...
TAAAAAAACACTGGGAGCCTAAGAGAAAAACAAACAAAAGGAGCTAGCCTTTTGTTGGTTCACTTGCTAATGTTGTGGGATTATTTGTTGGTGTTATTTTTTGAACAATTTTAACTATATTTAATAGCTATATTGTAGTAGGCTACTCCTCCCATTGTTGATTTCCTTTAACTTCATCATCTAAATGTAATCCTTTTCACTTTCCTCATTATCACTTGTTAGTGTTGTGTATACATTTGTTCAAAGGCCTAGTCCTATGTTGCATTGCCTAAAAGTTTAGAAGCCATATTCCACAAACCCTAAATCTCCCTATGAAAAAATAAGTGTTTTGTAACTAGGTTTTAGTTGCAATTTGGAATTGCAATGACCACTTACAACTTAGCATATTTCTACAAATTGTAGTGTTATGTAACAAGTTGTAAAAGTTACAATGATGCAACCCACCATATATGAAACTTTATACATATGCAACTCATGTAATTATTTTGCAACTAAATCATTGCAACTATTATGCCACTACATTGTAACTACTATGCAACTACATAAACAACAATGTATTGAGATGGCAATGATGTGTTGACAGATCATCAATGGACATATGGAAATTTTAAATGTATATTTAATGTTTTAATCACTTTAATTTTGATCATTCAATTTAATACGAATAGGATGTTGACAAGTGGAATTTAGGTCAATAGGTAGTAGATTTGTTTAAAGTAAATAGGCATTATTATTTACATTTCTTAGGTTAACTAACTAGGTAGTTAAGCCTAGGTAGATAGGTAGGTAGGCTTAGGCTAGGTGGGTAGGTCATTTGGGCTAAACCTTTTTTTTTTTGGTTTATTCCAAATGTCACTTGTTTTTTGATAGTCCTATTGCATTTAGTTATATACTTTATAAACTTGAAAGGTAGGACAAACAATATGGGATAAAAAAATTAGTTGCATCTTAATTACTACTTGCAACTTCTACAACATAGGCCAATGAATAAACACTTAAGTTGCTAGAAAAAATTGAATCCTAATACATTACCCCTTTTCTTTTCAAGTGTAAAAGGTTTTTTTAAACCTTGATTTAGCGCACCCATAGCCATTTAAATTTGCTAAAAAAGGACACAAAGTGAAAAAAATATGGTTTTAAAAAGTAAGTAGGGTCAATGTTTGGCCATTAGCCTAATTCACACTATCAAATTCAACACATTTTTTTTTTCATGGTTCTTTACATGTTGTTCCTTTACCTTTGGAATTCAAATTTTTAATGCAAATTCGAAGTTGGCACACCCATAGCACTTTAAATTGCTAAAAATAGACATTAAAAAAAAGAAAATATAAGGTTTAAAAATAAAAAGGTCTTAAAAAAACACACTATGTGATTTTGACATGTTTTGTGTTTCTTCTATGTTTTTCATTTGCCTTTGGAGTTGAACCATATAATGTAAAACTTACTTTGGTGTTCCCATCATGTTTTACATCACACAAATATATAAGAAACAATAAATATCCAAAATTGTTTAGTTAGTGGCCAATGATTAATGATGGATGTTTCTACTTTAACATAATCTATCTACTAGGTATACTAATTATTATAGTTCATAATAATCAATAAGTAATAATATTAATTATTAATTTGGAATCTAGATATTACTACATAATAATAATATCCTAAGCTAGTTATTAATTTAAGAATTCTAACTATGCTAGGCTAGGTTATGGTAGCCTAACCTAGAATTATAATTATTATAATTATTTATTATTTTAGCAACAAAATATTTACAAAAAAGTTGATAATGAGCGTTGCATTTATTCTAGTTGTATTATAATTGTCATATGCGACTTTTCTGTAAGTTATTACCAAAGTCTAGCATGGTCAACCAATACCATATATGCATTGCATACATTCATTTGTATAGGGGTCCATTTTAGGATTAATATGTAATTATAATAGAACTCCATGAATTTTTTATATGGCATTTTATTTTATAATTCCCCATATTTCCATGGGATAGTTGTAATGTAATTGCAAATTAATTGTTTCAAAGTTCTAATTGCAAGGTAATGAAATTTTTGCGAACACAATTTTCACTAATGTCTAAATTTGATATTTTATTTTATGAGTGATTAATTTAGGGCCTTGTCACCCATGTAACCAAAGTGATCTTATCAAATTTCTTTCTTCATCAAATCCTTGAATTGAACTTAAAGAATATCTTTTCACTAATAATTTATGAACCTATTCTTTCTTTGTCCATGTTACAAATAGGGCCCAATTTATGATAGTCTGGACTTTCCTTTCATAAGTTATTCCTTGAGCCATGGTAAGTGGAATCAACCAAAATGTTGGCAGCCATGCCTTTTGGTGAATAATCATCTAGAGGTTCTTTATGAGAGCTATAAGCATAAGATCACCACACTCCATGTATTTGTACCCATTCTTGTTGACAAGTGGGGTGAAAAATGTTTTGACTTTAAATTCTTCTAGATCTTTAGGAACCTTCAAACTTTTTGGGCATCGACCATGATTATTCAAGTTGTAGACCTCAGCAAATTGTTGTGGATTAATGAACTCAACATCATGATCTATTATTTGTGGAACTTTCCCATACAAAGGATTAACACTTGTAGGACCTTTAAACTTCGACCCTCCTTATTTTACCTTAAACCTCTTGCCATTACCTGGTCTATTAGGATTTTGACCCTGTGATTACCCACTCAACTTGCTTCCACTTGCTCGAGACATATTTGCAAAATATCCATATACACAATCATGCAAAACACAAGTTGTTTTTCCATAATTTACCACAAGTGGTACAAAAAAAAGCTAGTCATGATGGTAAAATCAAGAAAATAAGCATGACAAAAATGACGCAAAGTTTTAACATGCGCAATATTTGTGCATAGTGTAAACTCTAGAAGTGTAGGCCCAATTTTGAAAAAAACCGACCTTTGTGTCAAAAGGATTAGCTTTGGAACGTGCTTAGATTGACACATTAATTGTCTTGCCATAGGCAATGTTTTAAAAACAAAAGGTTAGTCCATTCAAAAAGTGAACTTTCAAATGCTAAATTTGAAACAGTTGACCATGTTTTTACCTAAAAGTCTAGTTTTGCAATCCAAATTTAGTGATTTTTCAAAAAAAAAATTTAAATGATGTTGAAGTTCACATTGTTTTTCATTTCCAAGTTCATACCACCATAATTTAATCTTTTTCTTAAAACCTTAAATAATATGGGCTTTGAAAAAAACAATTTAGATATTGAACTAGACTTTATGTATTTGAAATTTTCATTTAAAATTGAATTCCTTTTGAAAGACTTTGTCTTGTTTGATTTTTTCATCTTAAGTGTTATGGTACTTCAATTTGTGGTGGTAAAAAATTATAGGCTTAGTTTCCAACTCCACTAGAAAAAAAAAATCCATAATGATAAATTTTTTAAGGTAGTTTGGACTATGACATTGGATGTACCATCCTTTGTAAAGTCCACCTTGAATTGAACATTTATCTTTTTGGTAATGTTTTTTTTGGGTTTGAAAGATTAGAATGTAAGTTTCAAATTTTCATCCTACTTTTTCCAAGTTTTTCAAATAGATTTGAATACAATGCAACAATATTTGACTCACTAAAAAAAAACTACCATTGTGATTTCCAAAAAAGTCCACTATAATGTGGTTTTACCCAAAATTAAGTGCCTTGACATTCCACTAGAAGTTGACACCCCCATGGGATTGGGAATGGTGTTTGTCAATACAAATGATTGTGGGAGTTGCATTTAGCATTGAGCTTCACCATGTTGAGGATCAATCTCTCATCAACACCTCATGCTTTTGGCACCCATGCATTAACCTTCACTACTAGAAAACATCGTATTTTTTTACTAGCAAATTTAGTAAAAAAATACCCAATTTGAACAAGTGTCAAAAATACCATTTCATCATTTGGGACAAGTCAATTTCAATATGTCTATTGTGATTCAGGTGGTTTTTTTACTAGACAATTTGATTAGTCAAATTTTTGCTAGGATATTTGTTTTTTGTGATAGGTAGGTAGGTCGTAAAAAGGTAGGCAAGTAGGTAGCTAGGTCATAAAAAGGTAGGCATGTAGGTAGGTGGTAGTTTAGCCTAGCCTATGCTACTTGACCTACTTTAATTTAACCTAGTATATCTTATTTAGCCTACCTTACCTACCTTAGCCCCTTAAGCATGTACATAAGTTATAATGTTACAAATTGAACCTTTGACTTCCCTAATGATAAACCAAGTCCTCAACCAATGGACCACACCATCAAAAGGTGTTCAACTTTTGTTTATTTTTAAAATTTCAAATGTTATTTTAACACTTCATTACAAGATTATGAGGTATGAAGGTAAGTATGTTGTAGGAGATAGGTGGGTGGGTGAGTGGGTAGGTAGGTAGTACATTTATATGGTTATAGGTGGGTGGATAGGTAGTTAATTAAGTAGGTAAGTAATATATATAGGTAGGTAGGTAGGTAGGTAGGCATGTGAAAGGGTGGGTGGGTGGGTTGGTAGGTATGTTGTAAAATTGTAAATGGAAGGTAGGAAGTAGGTATGTAATAGACATGAGATCTCCCATTTGAGTAGAAAACATTGGTCATTTTAACTAATGATGTCAATTTCTTATGTCCAATTTGACTAAATGTCCCATTTGATTAAAATCCATTAGCCATTTTGATTAAGGTTGTTTAACTTGATTAAATGTATTGGTTAAATAAGTCACTTAAATCAAGTTGATTGGTCAAAAAATACATGTTTTGGGTCCTTAATCAAAACAAACATGTCCATTAATAAAATAAAAAGACTAGTTAGTCAACTTGAATTGTTTGAAAAATCATGTTTTGTAGTAGTGCTTTGTGACTAGTGCAGCTATGGAAATCATCTCGTTAGGATTTGGAACCATAACATGGTTTCCATCATTTGTTACCCATGATTCATGATCTTTTGACATATGTCGCATCATCTCACTTGGTGCCATTGATTTTGAAAAACTAACTCCACAAAAGAATCTTAGATCAACATTTGAACCATATGATTGGCCATCTTCTTGAAATTTGGCATTCCTTGGCCCAAATGTGGTAAATTTCACATGGGTCACCATGCTTGTGATTAATGCCTCTAACTGCTTAAACCTAACCTCCATGGTCTTGGGTTGGCATTGAGCTGGCTTGGTGGCTAACCCTTTGTTGGCCACACCTTTCCCCTTTTGGCCCCTCCCAAAACCTTGGCCTTTACTAGCATTAGTGTTCTATGATTGGCCATGTCGTAATTTTGGGTGAAGTGTAAACAATGATTGACATCATGCCCATATGCATGACAATGGGAACATGGATGTTTAGGATTAAGGTTGGAATTGTGGCATGTGGTGGATTGGAATAGTCATTTTTCTTATGAAGCTCACCACACCTCCAACATTTGTCTTTTCCACCTTGTTTTATTATATAGGATGTGGAACCACCACTTGAATCTAGTTTAGCCCCCTTGGCCTTGGGTGATATAACCTTGGTGGGTTGACCTCATGATTATTGACCTAATGGTGCTAAAAAATTCCTTGGGTTTTTTTTGTTAAATCCAAGGATGACCATTCATTCCTGCACCATGTTGATCTCAATCCTTTCCAACAATTGACACACATTGGCCAAAGTGGGTTGGGTAGGCTACAATAAAATGGCATCCCACACTCAACACCTAAGCTCCTTGTCTAGGATCACATACCAAAATTGGACTAATTGGGCTTTTGGTCACAGCTTGTGTCACCATGATCAACCTACAGATCTGTGCATAGGCTTTTCACAAGCTCTCATGGGGCTTATGTTAGAAATCTTGCAAACTCAATAGCTTTTCAATCCTAACCCCTTGGTAATTTCATCGCAATTCATGGAAGAATGCCACAACTAGGTTAAATATGGGCAATGGTCCTTGTGTACTAGTGGATGCCCCTGCACTACCACCCTTGGTAGTTCCACCACTTTTAGTGGTTCTACCACTTTCGGTGACTCGATTACCATTAGCACTTTTGTTTCCACTTGCTAAATTAATGCCAAGAATTGTTGTTGCACTACTTAGGGCCACAATATCCCTAGTGATAGAAACATAATTGGGAGACCAATATAGTTGCCACTCATTAATTTGAATATCATGGGCACACCTGAACTCATGATAATCATCCATAAATAAGTTTTCCAAATGTTGAAACAAACCCTTCCTTGCCATGAAGGGTGTGAATAGCTAGGGATTACGCATTTGCCAGATATCACATCAACTACCAAACTCTTAAATAAAATCATCCAACTCAATGGTGCCAATTACCCCCAAATATCAATTGGGCTTTCTAGTTTTAATCTATTTATAAATCCAATATGACCTTGCGTGATTTGCCAGTGACAAGTAACATGCAAAGGTTAAATGTTAACAATATTCTAGCCACCACCTTGAGGTTTTATATAATGCAAATTGACCAGTTTCCCATTATATAGTGATTCTCCATAGATTACACGTCAATAATTATACTTACAACAAACTTCCTTTTCATATGGAAATTTATTAACATTTTACATTTTTAATAATAGTTATGGTCTTTGCTTGGGTATATATTGAACCCTTTAAACAAGGGTTTGACCTCGACAGTTGTAATGTTGAACAAAAGTTGCTTGTTTGACGCTCCTTAGTCGTTTTTGAATTTAACTAGGAAAAACATGATTTGAGCCCACGAATTTTAGCGTGACAAACTAACACTCTAACCAACTAAACTATTTTCTCAAACATGATAAATCATTTTAGATAATTTATCAAGATCTTTTCATTATACTGGCTATGTTTGTATAAATCTAAAAGTCAAAACTATCCCTTCCAGCCTCAAGGAAAATCTAGATATGGTAAAAAAAACCCAAAGATTCTATTTGAATTTATTTATCAGATTATCAAATTTCAACTTTGTTTTTGGTTTATCCCTCAATTGCTTTCATTGATCAAGACTTTCAAAAGAAGCAAGAAGAGAAAAAATGAAAATTGGCAACACTTCTTCATTTTTTAGGTTGGTTTAAGGTTGGTGTGAGTGTTTCTGACATTCCTTTCTATGCCCTCTTCATTATAAAATAATTGTATATATATATTTTTCAATTATTTGCCATTTAAAAACATATTTGCTTAAAAATATCTTTAACTATCTATCATAGGTTCCACCGAAACTTTGAATTTGACCATGACGAGGTTCCACACTTGTAAAAATACACATATATATAAGCAAAAAATGGCACCATACATTTCTTCCATGTCCCACGATAGTGGCGGGGTGGCAAACCCTAGAGAAAAGTCTATTTCAAAATTTGAAAAATCTCTTCTCGATGACAATGAAGGGGATGTGGGTGGTTTGAACTACACCCTTTGAGTAATGAAACCACTTATAACAATGTCCCTATATTTTGAATCTTGTGTGACCTTTGTGATGAACCCTAAACCCTAACTTGGGTACACCCCCCTAAAATTTAACCACAAAAGGATGATACACCTATGATGGGTCAAACTAAATTTAGAAGGATGTTGAACTTGTTGCAAACCAAACCCCCAAAACGTAAACCTCATAACATGAATTTAGAGATGCTGCACTTGTATGGTTAGGACACCTACACCCACAAAAACATTTCATAAGGACAACAAACTAGGGCATATTATGAACACAACAAAACAATTTACTGGTCATCAACCCAATCTCACCACAATAACAAGCAATGGGACATCCTAATGATCAAATCTAGACATATCCACAATTGTTCCTCCTAGTACAACCTAAACCCTAACTAAAACCTAATCAACATGTTTGGGGAAACTAGGAGTTAAATAAGACCTATTCATTCATTAGGATTGGGTGGTAACCTTGTCCCATGCTTGACCAAACCACAATAATCACAACCCCCAAATTCACTATGGGAGTAATGGCATGTGTGGGAAAGCACATAGCCTTTCATCGAATGTTTCACATTGAATAGTAAACACACATTACCAAACGGTCAACTTGAAAACATGTGTTCACCCCCAAGTCGTAGTCGAATGGCACACACCTTGGTAATCCCTTTACCCCTTGAAAGCATATAACAACTCAACCAACATGTTAATAGACAACAAGCACAACCCAATAAAGACAAGTGGAAATGCACAACTCATGCAACACAATCTCCATTTTTGTGATTCCTAAACATGAATCACAATAGGAATTCAAATCCTCTTTGTTCATTGATGGCCTTACAATTCCACCACTTGTAAGTTGCAAAAAATATGATTCACCAACACAATGTTGAATTGCCAAATGTTTGGTACGAAAAAGTTGACCACACACCACCTTGTGCCCTAGAGTGAGCCTCCAAAAGCACCTATCTCCAATTGAACTAAAAACTCCCATGTTGGAAGTGCTATTCACTAGGAATTAATTGCCACAAAAAGCTCTTGATTTCGCCTTCAAATGCGAAAGATAAGAATTTCCCCAAAATTAATGAAATTAATTCATGAAATACCAAAAGTAGCCTTTGGACCTCCGAAACTTGTAGTTTCCAAAAAAAATTGACTTGCACACTTGTATGTCTTTGTAAGAGAAATCCAATAACATAAAAATCATTCCAATCTGATGTCATATGTGAAAGATATGAACTTTCGAAAAAATTCAAAGTGAAAATGAAAATTAATTTAAAAATTTAATTTTCTATTTGATCTCAAAGGTCAAATTGTCCATAATCTATTCGATTATAAAGTTCAAAATGTTTGATGCATGGTCACCAATATGATGTTTGGCAACTAGCCTACCCATATGTTCACTAATCATTGTTCATCAACTAGATATTTGAAAAAAATAATCCAATTATGAATGAAAAGCCCTCCACATGGATGAAAAAATAAAATAAAAACAATGATGTGGTAGGTTTGGATTGGTGTTGAACTTGACCACTTGTTGAATTGATTCATGAAGCTTTTGAACTTTCAAAATGTCCGAACCTATGGGTTTGGAAAAATGAAAAAATAATAAATAATAAAAAGGAGGTATGAAAGTAGTTCAAATTGGATTACATCAAGCCCCCTTATCCCAAAGCTCCTAACCTCCCAAACCTAGGAGGCTTGGAAAAATGCTCTAGAGCCCACATCAATGGCAATGGAGTTATCAACTCCTCCCGTTGCCAATGAGTCTTCATTCCCTTTTTTTCTTCTCCTTCTTTCTTCTCCTTTTCCTTCTTCTCTTCATTTTTACCTCTTTTTTTCCTCCTCTTCCTCCTCCTTCTCTTCCTTGTCCTTGTCCTCTTTTTCTTCTTCTCCTTGGGCTATAACGACACATTGTAGTTCTTCCTTCCTTTCTAGTGTTGAATTTCACGCAAACAACAACATTAATTGCCAAAGGAGAAAAAAACACAGGGCCAAGGAGGGGAGCTCTTTGCTTTTCACATTGATGTGCAAAGAGGTGGCCCCTCCCCATCTTCCTAGGTGGTGTTGATGGACAACACTAGTTCGGAAGCTTGGAGTTCTTGGCCTTTTTTGGTAGTGGTGGCATTCCTCCAAATGATGATGTCCAAGACAATGATGTAGTTAACCGAGTTCCAACTTCAATTGGCGATGGTGGTGGTGGTAGATCTTACCATTGTTGTTGCCTGCTGTTTACGTTAACATTGATGGTAAGGAAAAAAGCTCCTTGATTTCCCCCTTTGGTTTTTTTAAAATTGTTTTTGCAAGATACCAAAAGAGAAAAAAAAAGGGTGGGGAGAGAGGAAAGGAGAGGGAAAGAAAAAAAATGGACAAGGAAGGGGAAAGACCTCTATAATAATGGTAGGGCATTTTTTTTTGTGAATTTTTTTTTCACAACTCCAGGGCCTAGCCCTGTTTTGGGTTCGACTACCAAAGGAGTTTTACATGAAAAAAATATAAAAATGCCAACTTCACTTGTGAAGTAGACCAAGATTTGCGAACAAGCAATATTTGCAACTCAAACAAAACTTTTGTAAAACCAACCTGTAACAACACACACAACATCGAACTATGTAACTTTTGTTGTTAGTTAAATCATGTACATTATACACATACAAAAAAAAAAGAAAAGCTTAGTCTAGCTTAGTTATAACACAAAAATAATTAGCTCACTTTTGGTGATTGAAAAACTGACTCACTTACAACAACACAAGAATTTAAGCCCAAAACATAGAAAACCCAAAACATTTCCATAATAAAAAAAAACTGCAAAACAAGAACTATGTTTTGGAATTTGAAATCACCAAAAGTGATTTGAGGTCACACAAGATGGGATTATATCCCATGAAGAAATCCTAAATCATGTTCACACTTGAATTGGTTAAAGATTATCTAATTAATTTAAATAACCCAATTTATCCTGAATTGACTAGGACTTAATTGAACAGCTAAACTAACACACCTAACCAATGGTTTTTAGTTAAATGAAACATCTTATGCCTATTACATACTATTTTTTACTTCCCATTTATAATTTTACAACCTACTTACCTACCTACCCACCCACCCACCTAGATGTATTACTTACCTACTTATTTACTTGCCTATCCACCCACCTATGACCCACCTAAATGTACTTCTTACTTATTTATTCACCCATTTATAATCTACTTACATATTAACTACCTATTTACCTACTTATTTATTTACCCACCCACCCACCTACTTAAATGTACTACCTACCTACCTATCCACCCACCTATAACCTACCTACTTACGTACCCACTCACCCACCCAACTATTCACCTACTTACCCATCCACCCACCTATTTACCTATTCACCCACCACCTATTTAGCTACCCACCCACCTATTTCCTACAACCTACCTCCTTTTATACCTCATATTCTTGTAGTGAAGTGTCAAAATAAACATGTGAAATAAAAAAATTAACAAAGTTGAACACCTTTTGATGGTGTGGTCCATTGGTTAAAGACATGGTTTTGTCATTCACTAAGGAGGTTAGAGGTTCAATTTCAAACATTACAAACTATGTAAATGCTTAAGGGGCTAAGGTAGGGTAGGTTAAATAGGATATACTAGGTTAAGTTAAGGTAGGTCAAGTAGGATAAGATAGGGTAGGGTAGGGTACCACCTATTTATTTGCCTTTTTATGATTTACCTACATACCTACTTGCCTTTTTACAACCTACCCACTTACCTACTTGCCACAATTTTTTTTTAATCTAGGCAAAAATTTGGCCAATCAAATGGTCCATACTCTACCAGTCAAAAAACCACCCTAATCACAATGAACATGTCGAAATCAACTTGTTCAAAATGATAGAGTGGTCTTTTTGACACTTCTCCAAATTGGGTACTTTTGGACTAAATTTGCTAGTAAAAAAATACCATGTTTTCTAATAGTGCCATGAGCACAACAAAATAGGTGTATCCATGTTGTATGTATAACTTGGCCACATATGCATTGAGAAAGACCAGGAGCCATGGGATGAGGGAGGCCCAATTTAGTGCATAGTGCTAAAAACAAATGTCAAAAGCCATCCTAAAAGATGGGATGACTTGGTGGGTAGAAAGCCAAACATCCAAACTTGGGCCTGCAAAAGATCTCAATCGAGCATAATGATAACTAGTGGGTACCTGTGACCTTCGGACACTGTGAAGTCCCCCGTTTTCTTTAAACCCAGTTCATGTTTTAGTTTTTTATAGAAACTTTTATCTTTTTTATTTTATATTTTAATGTGTTTTCTGTTATTATTATTATTATATATATAATATATATATATAATATTTTATATTTATTTCATTTTTTAAGTGTTTAAAAAAAGTTTCTAATTGTTAAAGTTTCCCCTTTTAAAAATATATATTTGTTTTTATTTTTCTTTTTTGTTACAATTTTGTTTCATTTTATTTAATTATTAATAATGCGATCGATGGTTGGGTGCCGCTCGACCCGTGCTAGGTTTTTTTTTACCGTTCGGCTCTTTGATCGTAGGCACCCCAATAAGTAATTTGAAGCTTGGGTGTTGGGACTTGGGACCTGGATTGGTTGGGACTTAGGACTTGGGACTCGGGACTCGGTAAGTAAAGAAGTAAAAGTGTGTGATTGAGGTCCTGAATAGTTTTTGGGCCCTCGAGTTTAGGGGGACAGTTTTAAAAGTGATCTGGGTTTCAGGACCTTGACAGACAGACGCACAGACAAGTGAATTAATATATTAGATTTAAAAACAACTTCAATTAAAATGATGTTGGAAAATGAATGTTCATGCATGCTCTCTGAGATGTTTTCATGAAGACGAACTTTTCATCTTTTTGATAGTTGTTGAAATGGTGGGATAGTAGCTTAAGTAGTTAAAAGTAAAAGGTTAAAAGCCCACCTAAGGTAACTTGGAATGGAAGTGGACGGGAATTGTTAGCCCCTATAGCCCCCAATAAAATTAGGTGGTTGTTTTACAAAAATTTGAATGTGATAATTGGGGCGATAAGCCCCAACTCCCCAAGTATGGTGCCAAGAAGATAACCTCCATAGAGTCAAGACCTATCCCACCTTTATAAATGGAAAGAGAGGCTTGTTGATGAACTAAGAGAACTTCCACACATTGCAAACAACATGACCTTGAAAGTCTCCCAAATATGTGAATGAGGGTCGAATCAAAAGATGCTAGCTAGCGCTAGAAATTTGGGAGTGGGTGGTAGATGTGGATTATATTCCTCCAAAACCATTGCACA
>Ga0209208_10009594_pt1 | contig 12700 bp, 12 predicted proteins | sample S1TSphfallax_3_FD_187694 | JGI IMG/M metagenome (GOLD analysis project Ga0209208, IMG submission 187694) | Host-associated microbial communities from peat moss isolated from Minnesota, USA - S1T2_Fd - Sphagnum fallax MG (SPAdes) (version 2) | ecosystem: Host-associated > Plants > Peat moss >...
TGACTGCATGCATTTGTTTCTTGAATCTTTTTGGGTGGTATGATGCCGAATATGCTTGGTGGTAAAGTGAGGACAGGCTGATTTGTCCATCCAGGATATAAGCCTAATAATGTAAGCCTAACATGCCTGCGAATGTTTACCGAATGTTCACCCGTTGATTTATAAAATTCTTTAAAATTCTTGCTTCTTCGGGCTTCCATAACATTCCTGCACCAAGAATGTCATAACTATGATAAGAACTTAGCAAAAAATACTAGGTTCACAAGTTTTTCCCCCTTTTTTTTGTTCTTGCTCTAATACCAAATGTTCTAATTTGGATTTGGAATAAACCACATATCATTCATAAACACACATATCTTCCCATGTATTTTTGAAATAAGGAATTCATCAAAATCATAAATGTGGTTAGGGCATTTGTTAGTCCAAATGGCATCACCCACTACTGAAAAAACTTCTTTTTAAAAATGGTCTAGGTTGATTGACTAGTATTTTTTGACTAGTAAAAGGTACATTTTGACTAGAGGCTAGGGGCTTGAATGACGTGTACCTTTTGGGTTAGTTAACATGGTTGAAGACCTATTTGACTATTTGTTGATTTAGACATTTAATCAAATTGGACAAAAAATTGATAACCTTGGTCAAATGGCCAATGACACTTAGTCAAATGGAATATCTAATCAAGATGCAAAGAAACACATGGCACCTTTAGTCAAAATTGCCAATGGAATTTTACTCAAGATGGCCAATGTTATTATTACATACATAACTACCTACCCACCCACTAACCTACTACAACATACCTACTTACCTACCCACCTATTTACCTACCTACCTACCACAACCTACTAATTAGCTACCCACCCACTTACCTTACTACAACCCACCTACCTACCTACCTTCTACAACCTACTTACTTACCCACCCACCTACCTATATACCTCATAGTCTTGTAGTGATGTGTTGAAATAAACACGTGAAATAAATTTTTGACAAAATTTGAACTTTTGATGGTGTGGTCCATTGGTTAAGGATTTGGTTTATCATTGGGGAGGTCAAGGGTTTAATTCCTAATAGTTGCAACCTATGTACATGCTTAGGGGGCTAAGGTAGATAGGCTAGGGTAAGGTAGGCTACCACCTACCTACTTGCATTTTATGACCTACCTACCTACTTGTGGATAAAAGAAATTTTTAATAATAATTTAAATAATTTGATTAGTGAAATTGTCCATAGCTCATTAGTCAAAATGACTAATCAAATGGTTTTTACTTTGCTAGTCAAAAGGACCACCCTAGTCACATTAGACATGTTAAAATTGACTTGTCCAAAATGACCAAGGGTCTTTTGGCCCTTGTCCAAATTTGGTTTTTTTAACCAAAATTTTCAGTTTGAAAAACCAAGAATTCTAGTAGTGACCATAAATTCATAATGCGCATTACTAGTTTCGAAACCCATCTTAGGAGCATCCTAATCCTTCACATGGATTTAATGGTAGCCACTTCGAAGATTTATTTTGGAAAAGATTTTGGCCCTATGCAAATGATTAAGAAAATCACCAATTCTAGGTAATGGAAATTTATTTTTAATTGTGAGTTTACTAGGCTTTATCCCTTATTTAATTGTTCCAATTCTTCATATTTAGTAAAAGAAAATCGACATGGGGCTTTAGAAATGAGCTTTACATCTAACATTAAGTCAATTGCATGGTCAACTTCCCTTGTTGGTGGTAAGCTAGGTAATTTTGCGGGGAAAACATCTGAAGATTTTTCTAAAAGTTTTCCCACCATTTCATTCATGGGCTCATTTATTGGCTCATGCACACTTATGGTAAATAATTTTTCATCATTTTGTATCTATTTCTTGAGTTGCTTGGTAGAAAGTAAAAAGGTATTAGGTAAGTTTTGCATACTTGTAAGTTCAAAAGCAGAGCCATTAGGTTTTGTGCAGTAGACCAATCCACCCTTGCATGCTACCAATGCGTCCATGGGGTCCAACCACTACATGCTTAAAATGACATCATAGACGTTTCCTAGCTAAACTTGAAAATTATTGTAAGTCTTTAATCCTAAAAATTATATTAACACATGTTTCATGAAAAGATTTGTGTTATGGACTTGACCATTGGGTAGTAAAATCCATCATGGATCCATGGTTCCAATGGGATGGCCCAAACTAGTAGCAAAAACCTCAGACATTAAGTTGTGGGTACTACTAAGGTCCACCAACACTAATGTGGGCTTTCCAACAATTACCCCTTCAATGTGGATCACAATAGGGTTATGTGCCACCATGCATTCCCACATGGTTATCGACACCTAGATAGGCCTCTTGTCCTTCATCCCATGCATTTCTATTTCTTTGCCTTCTTTAAGGCCTATCAACCCAAAAGCTGTTGTTTAACGAAACCTTTTTGGGCATTGGATGATACCAAGTGTTAGGTCCCTCTTGTTTTCATTGTCCTAGTACTCCATAGTATGTCATGGGAAGATATTATCCCAAAATGTTATAGGAAGAATATAACAAAATTAAATTAATTTTGAAGGATTTCTTAACCCTACCACTTTTGTGGACTAGTTGGCCAGACATGCCTTTTAGGAAAACTACAATCCATTTAAGTGGTTTACTATTTATCTACTCCCAATTCCAGCTCCTTTTCTTTTTCCTTTATCACCCACACAACTTCAACCGCTTACAACACCATCACAATCCAAGGTGTTTAAGCCTCATACACCATCTTTACAAATCATTCTTGTAGCAATTTTTGTTACAACAAACCATAATTCAACGAACTTGAAACGACATCTATTTTGCAACCTATTAACCAAACAACACCATAGAACTTTCACACACGTGCACACCTTTACTTCTTTACAAAATATGAACAACAAAGCATGGGTTTCACCACCCAACCATGAGTGTGGAGGTGTTCTGCTTGATGATGCTTCCTTTTAACCTTTCTTGCCAAGCCAAAAAAAACCACCCTCTTCTAACCTACCTTTATTTTCTTCTCCATGCTCTCCCCCATGCATGTTGTGTTGTGGCTAAATTTTTAGATGCTTACCACATCTTAGGTAAATTTGCAAATGCCACCTCCTATTTCAAAATTTTGTCAATTATTTTTTTTTACATTTGTTTGTTCTCCTCACCATCCTCATCTACTTTTCTTCCTTAAGGGAATTGGATAGGGTGTGCAGTTTCATGAATGGGCTAGATGACCATATTAGGTTTATGGTTAAGGTTTATAGTCCCAAGACTCTTTTTGAAGCTTATAGGTTAGCCATAAACTTTGAAAACTAAAATAAAACTTATAGGAAACCATTCGAAAACATGGATAGAATGCCTAAGGCAAAAACTAGTACCCTCAATACCCAAGCCCATAAGGGAAAATGGAAGAAGTTGTGGAAGGTTTGGAAACCCTAGCCAAGGGTGTGTTCAATGTTAAAGGCCCCATTTACACTTAATGAGAAAGAACAAGAAGATCACAAAACAAAAAGGTTTGTGTTTTTCTTGCCACAAACTTGGGCATCAATCTTTCCAATGTTTAAAATGGCTTCACTAAGTAGCAGTCTTTGGGTTGAAAGCCTTAAGGAAGGTGGAAAAAAAGAAACCCATAGGATGAAGGACAAGGGGCCTATTTAGGTGTTGACAAACATATTGGAATGAATGGTGGCACATAACCCTACTATGATCCACATTAGGGGGCTAATTGTTGGAAATATTACATTGGTGTTGGTGGACCTTAGTAGTACCCATAATCTAATGTTTAAGGTTTTTGCTCCTAGCCTAGGCCATCCCATTGGAACCATGGATCCACCATGGACTTTGCTACCCAATGGTCAAGTCCATAACACAAATCCTTTCATGAAAGATGTGTCAATATAGTTTCCAAGATTGGAAACTTACACCGATTTTTACGTTTGGCTAGGAAGCATCTACAATGTCATTTTAAACAAGCAGTGGTTCAACCTCGTGGACACATTAGTAGCATGCAAGCGTGGATTGGTCTACCACATAAAAGTTGGTGGTTTTATTTTTGAATTTATAGGTATGTGAACCTTACCTGATACCCCTTTACTTTCAACCAAACAATTTAAGAAATGGGTATAAAAAGATGAAAAAATATTTACCATAAGTGTGCACAAGCTAATAATGAGCTTGTGAATGAAGATGGTGTGAATGAAATGGTGGGGAAACTCTTAGAAACATATTCTAATGTTTTCCCTGCAAAACTACCTGGCTTGCCACTAATTACGGAAATTGATCACGCAATTGATTTAGTGTCAGATGCAAAGCCCATTTCTAGAGCCCCATGTTAATTATCTTTTACTAAATATGAAGAATTGGAACAAATATGAAATGATCTTTTGAATAAGGGGTATATAAATCCCCTTGCGTGTTCTTATCCTATTTGTGAAAACAAAGGATGGGACTTCGAAACTTTGTGCAGAGTATAAAGGGTTGAACAAACTCATAATTAAAAATAAATTCCCATCACCTATAATTGATGACCTTTTTGATCATGTACATGGAGCCATAATCTTTTCCAAAATAAATATTCGAAAGGGCTACCATCATATCCATGTGAAGGATTAGGATGTTCCTAAAACATGTTTTAAAATTGGTTTTGGGCATTATAAATTTATGGTGATGCCATTTGGACTGACAAACACCCTAGCCACACATATGACTTTGATGAACTTCGTACTTAAAAAATACTTAAGGTTTGTGCTAGTGTTTATGAATGATATTTTGGTTTATTCCAAATCCAAAATAACACACTTAGTATCAACGTAGGAAGAAAAAAAAGGGGAAAAGAACTTGTGAGCTTAGTCTTTTTTCTTTTTTTTTGTTGAGTGAACCATAACAACAAGCTCCATAGGGAAGTTTTTTTTTTTTAATTTTTTTTTGTAGTGGCCCTAGTTTGAATAAAGGATTATTGTGTTTGATGATTGAAATAGCGAAAACCCTTTTGGGGGTCAAACACCATTTGTGAAATTAAGGAGCCTCGGAGCTTGATCAAAGGCATTTATACCTGGGATTGACAACACCACTTGTGATGTTTTGGCCTCCTTAGTGCATGTGGAACTTTTTAGGGTGTGGAAGGGTTCCATCATGACCAAGTGGAAAGGCAAGAACATCACCTTTGCAAACGAGACTTGGAACTTCATTTTGACCCCAAAAGTTCCGAGGAGCAACAAAGAGCCAATGCTGGAAGGATGCAAATAAGGATATTCATACAATGGTTAAACCCTCAAAAATTCATGGCAAGGATAATATAACCCCTTGAGGATGTCATGTCCTTCCAAGAGACCTTAGAAGAATCGTTTGATGAGGATTATAAAAAGGCGAAGCAAAGATAACCATGGTGATGTTACAAGGTAAGGCCAAGGTTTGGTGGGGGTAACTCTTTTTGGCTTGGCTAGAAAGGTTAGGAAGAAACACCATAGAACATAACACCTCCATGCTCATGGTTGGGTGGTGAAATTTGTGCTTTGTTGTTCAAATTTTGTAAAGAACTAAAGGCATGCATGTCTGTGAAATTTCTATGGTGTTATTTTGTAGGTTGCAAAATAGATCCCGTTCTAGGTTCACTAAATTATGGTTTGTTGTAACAAAGTTACCGCAAGAGGGAGTTGTAAAGATGGTGTATGGGGCATAAATGCTTTGGATTGTGACAATGTTGTAAGCGGTTGAAGTTGTGTGGGTGACGAAGGAAGAAGAAGAGGCATTAGAATTCTTGTTGGGAGTAAATAAATATAAGCCACTTAAGTGGATTATAGTTTTCCTAAAAGGCCTTTTTGTCCACCAACTAGTCCACAAAAGTGGCTGGTTTAGGGAACATTTTTCATTTTGGGGATTTTTTGGGAAATTCACTCTGGCCTTTTACAATGTCAAATTAACATCATTTTTGAAGCATTGGAATTGTTTGGGGTGGAAAAGGACAAGATTTATTCTTGTGTATCAATGTTGAAATTAATTATGAAAAGTTTAAACAAAGCATCATAAAGAGAATTTAGTTCCAAAACATCTTGTTTACATACATCTTTACAATAGTGGACCCAAAAGAAAAACAAACAAACCAATGACTAAATGCATGATAGAATTTAACTAACTTTCAAAATATGGTTGCATCTCTTATCAACATCAAGTAGATCATGAAAAAGCCCTTGGGTGGAAGTTAGATTGACCCAAGAATAAAAACACCACCATTCTAATAGTAGGCAAACCAACAAGTGTTTGAACAAACCCACAAAAATTTTATAGGTTCATTTTTTATGATATAATCACTCGCAGGTGTATTTGATTTAACCTTGAATTGTTGGGTAAATACATGTTATAGTGGTTCATTTTTTTGACATAAGGGTTAAATTTTGTAAGGTGTTATGATTTTAAGCTTCATGACTATGCACATGTACACTAATTTGATCTTAAGGACTTATATTTAAATTTTCAACTTAATTATCTAAATGAATATGCAAATTATTTCGTATAATTCATTAAGATAAAATAGTTATGGACTATACAACTTGAACTTGTGGACTTGCCAACTAGCAAATTGTTTTATATAAGGACTATAGACCTAAATATTCTTATAGTGACTTAGATTTTTTTTTAATGAACAAAAATTTGAACAAAATTAACACCATATTATTTTTAAATTTTTTTTTGGGAGTTTTAATCAATTTGAAAATGCTTGAAAAGCATAAAGTCCATATCTAACTCAATTTTAATGTTTTTTAGGTTGAGTATTTTGGAAAAACATAAAGTAACAACCTCTAGAAGGGCATGGATTTTTAAAAGAAAAATAATATCAAGTTTAGGCATCAATCATTGGAATTCAAAAAGAAAATCAAAATATGTACCTTTTATACATTTTTTTTGAATCCATAATGAGCCACTCTAGTTTGCATCTACCTTATTAGGGCCTTAAGTTCATCAATAGAAATTGAAACGAATTGAGATTAGATGATCACCCAAACCAAATAATTTTTTCAATACTACCCATAAAATGACAACAATCATAAGAAGATTAGAATGTAAATGTGCATGCAAAGGATTTAGTGAGAAAATATTAGAGACCATGTCCACATGTAAAGGGTTACTCATCAAGGTAATGAAATGGAAGGAATAATGTGTTAAAAGATAGAAAATTATATTTCAAAACAAATGTTTTAGGTAGGAGATTGTTGAAAAAAACAACCACAAAAGTGTTGAAGACCATCATTGTTGTGGAGCATGTTAGGATGAGAGACAAACATCAAAAGTGGTTATTGATTACTTCTTTCAAGCAGTTGATTAAATCATGCACATTTTTGTAAAATGTATTTGTTATAAAACCAATTTCACAAAGGCAAAATTAGCTTTAACAACTCACAAACAAATCCGTTGAAAACAATAGAACCAATGACAAGAAAAACCAAGATGGAATTATCATTTCATGGGCACCATGATGGCAACTTCTACAAAAAGTTTCCATAGAAAATATAATTAACAACTAGATTGATAAAAGACAATATCTAACTTATATTGTAAGAAACACTTTGGACACGCAATTGACAATTGAAGAATCACATGCAAAGTTTTCACATTTGTATAATTTAACCAAGAAGGTCCATCCTATGATAGATCATGGAAACAAAGATAATTAATATGTACTTTGATCCACCATTCCACAAGCAAGGAAAAGAAGGCAAATGTTGTATTTGACACCACTATCCAAATATGTGTGTTGCTCCTTGGTCCTCCTTCTTGCCCCAAGTCAACAATTCCTAAGTTACCAAGCATGAAAACCATGATTTCATTCTTGGTTTTTCAAAAAAACCCAAGCACCAAATTTCCCATGTCAAACATTTTTCTTGAAACTTTGAAAGGAGAGCTCACAATTTTGTGCTCTTATTCAATACTAGAATGGTTCATTGAGAACCTGAAAAGGTATGAAAACTTGAAAAGGTATGAGTATCACTAAAACGGTATGAAAAAAATAAATGCTGATTTTCAGTTTAATTTTTTAGGTTTACGTTTTAGAGTAAATATACCAATGAGTGAACATTTAAGAACTCAAAGGAGGTTGAATCTTCATGCATTGTTCCTTTGCTTCTTAAATAGAAAAAAATTTGTAGCCTTCCACCTAGAACTTCCAACATTCCAAAAATTGCTTAATGCACTAAAGGAATGAGAAAGATACGAGGTGTTTGGTGTAAGGGCGTTTAATGTTTAGTGATGTGTGAACTAAAACAAATTAAGATTTCAAGCTTAAAATTTTTGAACATTGCATCTTTGGCTTTGGAATAAATAGAACTTTTGTAAAACCCCAGTTGGTGCACTCATCAAGTTTTAAATCACTCAAAATGGACTAAAAATAAGAAAAATATGGGGGTGAAACTAAAAAAGGGTCTAGAGCTATTTTTTCAGATTTTTTGAAGCAAACTGTCACTCATCCTCTTCCTCTATTTTCTATGTTGCTCTTTTATTTCTGATGCTCAAAGAACGTTTTTAACCCTCCAATTTGCACATCCAATGACACAAAAATCACTCAATTTGATTAAGGAAAGAGAAAAATATTGAAAAATGTTTGATGATATGTGCATGTTCGATGATGAGCAGTTTTACCTAAGTAGGTGTTAGGTTTTAGGCTTAGGTGAATTTTTTTTTTCAATTTTAAAAACTGACAACGAGTTTTTTTTTTTGTGATAACCAGGTTGTGAGAACCGTCGTTGAAAACCACCAGTTCACAAATTTATGAGAAATGGGCTCAACTTAAAACTGACTGGATTTTTATTTTTTCAAAGTTATGAAACCCTGGAAGATTTTCGAAGCTTGAAATTAAATTTTTTTTAAGAACATGACATGTTCTTTAAAACAGTCCTAAGAACTGGAACCAATGATTCTCACAAAAAGTGAGAACTGCCCAACAGTGGAAAATACCCGGCCCTGGTTGTCACTTGCGGTACAGTGATTCTTTCTCACAACAGGTTCTTTCCTCACGGAAGCACTCTTACAAATTTGTGTAGCAAGCTTCTTGCCTGAGCTTTAGTAGCATGGAGCAGCGTTTTTTTTTTTTTTTCTTCAATTTTCTGGTGAAATCTAACAAAAAGAAAACGAAGATTTAATCGAGTTTACTCTAGGGAAAAAAATTCCAAATTTTTCTCAATTTCTTTGTCAAAAAATGGCGAAATTTCACAAGAAAGAAAAACACTGGTGCCATGGAGCTGCTTCCTTTCTGTCAATGGTGAGTCGCTCCCTTTTGTGATCTGGATGTGTATCCTCCCCATCCTAGAAAATCTCTTAGAAATCAGTTCTAAGATCCATCCTCTTAGAAATCAGTATGCATACTGCCATGCTGCAGTATCAAATGCAACCGTTTCACCAGCAAGACATGATCTTGGATGCACCAAAACAAAACTTACAAGCTCCAAAGAAACCAGCTGAGATGTAGACATTCCCAAATTTGGTCGGCTGATATATAAGAGCTCACGGAAGTTGCCTGATCCTACAACAACTTGAGCTCAGAAAAAAGAAGTTTACAGCAAGTGTATGATTCCATGTCTCTCAATTTTTCAACTGTCTACCAAGCTGTTGATGACGCAGTGTTTCTCTATGATGAAAATCCAAGACAATCCATAATCTATCGAAGGAACAAAATCTGGGAGGAGACCGAATTTTTCAAGTACTAGGAAAGATTGAACATGAGCTGTTGCGCAGTGGGATTTATTGCTTGGAGTCCATTGCAAAAGTATAAATTTTTCATATCCAGATGCCAGTCAGCCACCACCTCCACTGTAAGCTTTGCCGAAAAAGATCAATTGCAACTGGTCGTATCCGGAAAGCACACCTGCGCCTGCAACAGCCCGAAGGACGTTGGCACCCGCACCTTTGAAGAGCGACTTGGTACCCTCCTTGGCCACGATCTGGTTGAAGGCATCCATGCTGCTCTTGTACTTCACTGCTTGTCCTGATGTCATCATCATGCGCCGCCGCACTGTATCCAATGGGTATGACGCCAAGCCTGCCACGATGGTGATGGCCCATCCCAACATGAAGCTCGCCAGAAAGTTTCCCTGCAGGCAAGGCACACCCACCCATCGCCATCTGCCTGGGTCAGTATTACTTTCTTCTTCAATAGAGCATCCCCAGAGGTGCTCAGCATGGGAGTCTGCACATTAAAATTGGATGAAGAAAAGTCAAAACATTGCGGTTTGCCTCAAGAAAATGGTTTTGGCTTAGCATATTTGAGACTGGTAAATGGCACAGCAAAGTTGTGCACTTGCCAGAAAAGAGTTAAATAAATATGATCTGGCTGCTGCTCCCTGTTTATGTTCGGCTAATCTTAATAATGATTGGTTCAGGTGGTTTGCTATTGGTAGTTCCACACCTATTTGCAGTCTCATTTTCAGATTTTTGCGTGAGGTTGCGAAAAAGTAAATAACTAAACTTGGATATGAGAATTATTTTTACAGCCCTGGTCACATACAATAAGCAAAATGGCAGCAGCAACAGTTTCATGGCCGTGAGCCGAGGAAACAGGAGATCTGATCAGAGAACAGATAACAGCAGAGAACAACAGCAGAACGGAAGATTTTGCTGGCCGGAGAAGTACAGCAGCTGATCCTTGCAGGAGAGTAGAATTCTGATGGGTCTTGAAATGCGATACATTTTCTTACCTCAAGAGTACCCACGAGGATGACGGGCTTCAAAGAATCATACATCCCAAAGTAGAGACCACGGTAGACAACGATGCCGACACAAGAGATGACAAAGCCTCGATAGAGCCCAGCGATGCCATCTGATGCCAGTGTCTTGCGATAGACGTCGAAAAGCCCATTGAACTGCCTTTCTCCGCCTCCTTTCTTGGACGACTTGGAATCGTTTGCCAGTCGTGTACGCGCATAATCTAGGGAATAAACAAAGAGCAGCGATGAAGCTCCTGCTGCTCCTCCTGAAGCTAGGTTTCCAGCAAACCACTTCCAGTACCCATCTCTGTCTTTCTTCATTCCAAACAATTTGTTGAAGTAGTCCTTGAATGCAAAGTTCAAGGCCTGCATGCAAAAGTCCCAAGGATGATTACAATGTCATCACCTGCACGTGCAGCAATAGTTTTTGTTCATGAAAGAGATGTGAGAGAGATGATGATGATCACCTGCGTAGGGAAGTAGCGGATGACGTTTGCAAGATTGCCACGCCACAATGCGCTGACACCCTCATCTGCTATGGTGCGCTTGAAGCACTCCACAACGCCTTTATAGGGCTCGCTCAGTCTTCCTTGCTTGATCATCTCGTCTTGGTTCTGGATCAGAAGCTTGACGCGCTCAATGGGTGCTGCAGAAGTCTTGGAAACCGCTGCCGATATTCCCCCCATAAGGAAGTCTATGAGAAACCCATATGGCCCTTTCTCTACGACTGCTGCTGCCACAATTTCATGATTCTTCAATCTTGGACTAGACAATTCTAGAGCCGTTCTTGGAGTTCCGTATACAAGACTCACGGCAGGCACTTGCAGAGCTACTGCACGTCCACCACGCTGCAAGCCTCCTATCAACTGCGCCCGCGATTGTCTACAGGACGAGGACGGTGCAGCAGGTGTTAGGTTTTTTGAGCGTGCAGCAGCGGTGCAAGTGGCCGTAGCCTGATCATAGTTTACTGCTGCACTACTTCCCGCAGCCAGGAGTGCTGCATACGTCATGAGGGACGTCGACGACGGCGCTAGTTTTCTCCCAAGGTAAGATGCTGCTACCAGACAACGTAGGTTCGACCTATCTGAAGCCGAAACGCCGCTTCTTCCCCTCTCGGCCGGCTGCATTGCGCTGCTGCAACAAGACGTTCCTGAAGCGTTCTCAAATTGAGTCCTATGATCACACCCAAAGACCGGAACTGTCATGATGCAATTCTTGAAGCCTAATGCAATTGTTATAGCATCTGCACCGGCCGTGCAGCAATCTTTACAGAAATGGATTCAAAAGAAAGCAAGAATATAGAGTAAAGCCCTAAACAAGAACTCTCATTTTGCATCTCCAAAGTCACAAAACCAAGAAAAAAAAAGAATGAAATTTGCAGTAGACTCATATCTCTAGACCATCTGAGTTTCAGAATCTTGCACCTCCTCTGCATTGAGCCTGCAGACTCAAGGTAATTGCGGTGGAATATTAGGGACGTCGGGTGGGAAAATATTATTATGCAATGCGGATGGATCCGATGTCGTGGTCGACCCAAGAAGGTTTTGTGCAATGCGGATCTCAAAGTCGACCTAGATGACAATCTGGTTGCAATACAGAGTACAATTCTTGCAGCAAGCGGCTTGTGCAGGCCTCCTGCCACCCATAACGAAACTCCAAAGAAAGCAGACCAAATTGTGAAAATATACCTATGGGAGGGAAGAAGAACAAAGACTTGGGTGGTGATCGATGATCCAAGAATCAAGAACCAAGGTTACATGGGACAAGTCATATTATTGTTGAGAATGTTGAAATGTTGAGGGAATCATGATCGTCCATGAATCGAGGCTGCAAGAATGATTGACATGGAAACTGAAAGACATATAATTATATCAGGACAGGGGGTTTGATGTTGATGAGGCTGAACGGTTCCCGCTCGCTGCTTCATAATTTACTATTGTACTTTCTGTGGCGATGATGGTCACACACGCAGTGTAGAAGAAGCAGGAGCAGCAGCAGACGTGTAAGAATGTAATTCCGTGGGCTTGAGA
>Ga0209208_10009595_pt1 | contig 12699 bp, 14 predicted proteins | sample S1TSphfallax_3_FD_187694 | JGI IMG/M metagenome (GOLD analysis project Ga0209208, IMG submission 187694) | Host-associated microbial communities from peat moss isolated from Minnesota, USA - S1T2_Fd - Sphagnum fallax MG (SPAdes) (version 2) | ecosystem: Host-associated > Plants > Peat moss >...
CCCGGCGGGTCTAGGGACCGTTCCCCTTTTGATCAGGAGTGAAGACGATGGGTTACCGGGTGGCCGTTGTCGGCGCCACGGGCGCGGTCGGGCGTGAGATGCTGAACATCCTCGAGGAGGTGAACTTCCCCGTGGATAAGATGCACGCCATCGCCTCGCGCAAATCCATCGGCCTGGAGGTCGGCTGGCTGGGCGGCGTCATCAAGTGCGAAGACGTGGCGCAGTTCGACTTCTCCACCGTCGACGTGGTGCTGATGTCGGTGAGCGCGGAGCTCGCCCGCGAATGGGCGCCCCGGATCGGCGCGGCGGGGCCCATCGTGATCGACAATTCCTCGGCCTTCCGCATGGACCCGGACGTGCCGCTCATCGTGCCGGAGGTGAATTCCGAGGACATAGACCTGGCCAGGAAGCGAAATATCGTCGCCAACCCCAACTGCTCCACCGCCCAACTGGTGGTGGCCTTGAAGCCCCTGCATGACGCGGCGCGGATCAAGCGGGTGGTTGTCGCCACCTATCAGTCTGTCTCCGGCGCCGGGTCGGAAGGCATGGACGAGCTGTGGACACAGACCAAGGGCGTCTTCGTTCTGGGCGCGAGCGAGCCCAAGCTGTTTCCCAAGCAGATCGCCTTCAATGTCATCCCCGGCATCGGGGAGTTCCGTGACGATGGCTATACCGACGAGGAAGCCAAGATGTGGAACGAGACCCACAAGATGCTGGACCCGGATATCGCCCTCACCGTGACTTGCGTGCGGGTACCGGTGATGGTGGGCCATGGCGAGGCGGTGAATATCGAGTTCCATGAGCCCCTGGACGAGGACGAGGCCCGGGACATCCTGCGCGAGGCGCCGGGCCTCCTGGTGGTGGATAAGCGCGAGCCGGGCGGCTTCATGACGCCCAAGGAAGTCCAGGGCGAGTTCCCCGTCTATGTCTCGCGCATCCGCCGGGATCCCACGGTGGCCCACGGGCTTTCCATGTGGGTGGTGGCCGACAATCTGCGCAAAGGCGCGGCCCTCAACGCCGTGCAGATCGCCGAGCTGCTGGACGAGCGCGGCCTGATCGGGCGCAAGGTGCTGGCCTAAAGCGCGTCGTAAACCGACGCGATGAGCGCGCGGGAGCGGCGGTCGGCGATGAGTTCGGCGGACTGGCGGTTCATGACATAGGCGCCGGAAATCCCGCGCTCGGGGTCGGCGAAGGCGCAGCTGCCGCCCCAGCCGGAATGGCCGAAGCTTAAGACCCCCGGCCCATAGATCCCCAGGCCCTCATTGCGGATGAACCCCGCGCCCCAGGACATGTCATAGGGCAGGACCAGGTCCGGGCCGGCGATCCTCTGGCGGCTGGCCTCCTCGGCGAGGCCGGGCGGCAGGAAACTCTGGCCATCCAACACCCCATCGCAGGCGAGGATGGCCATCAGTCGTGCGAGAGCCGGAGCGGTGGCGTGGCCATTGGCGGAGGGGATTTCAGCCCGACGGTACACAGCCACGGAAACGCCGCCGGGGCTGGACCAGGGGCTGAGGAACGCCAGGCGCCGCGGGATGGTGATCTCGCCGAATTCCGGCATGGCGGGCGGGCGGCGCATCTCGGCGCAGCGGGCGTGCTCGGCGTCCGGCAGGCCGATCCAGAGATCGAGGCTTAAGCGTTCGGCCATATCCTCGCGCAGGGCGGTCCCCAAGGAGCGGCCGTCGACCCGGCGGAAGATCTCGCCGGTCAGATAACCGTAAGTAACCGGGTGATAACCGCTGGCGCTGGTGGGGGGCCACAGCGGCGTCATGGCGGCGAGGCGGGCGCAGGTCGCCTCCCAGTCAAACCACTCGGCAGGGGTCCAGGGCGCCTCCAGTCCACAGAGGCCGGCCTGGTGAGAAAGAACCTGGGCGACGGTCAGGTCGCCCTTGCCGACGGCGGCGAACTCCGGCCAGATCTCGGCCACCGGCGTGTCATAGCTCAGGCGCCCCTGGCCCACGAGGTGGGCGATCATCAGGGCGGCGACGGCCTTGGTGGTGGAAAAAAGCGGGGTGAGGGTCTCCGGACCAAAGGGGCGCGTCTCGGCGCGGTCGGCCCAGCCGCCCATCAGGTCGATGACGATCTCGCCCTCCATGGCCAGGGCGAAGCGGGCGCCGAGCTCCAGGCCTTCTGCGAAATGGCGCTCAAACACCTCGCGTACCGTGGCGAACCGTGGCGGACAGAGGCCCAGGATCTCCGTCACAGGGCCTCCATCGTGACGGGGGTCTCGGCGCCCAGGACATGAGCGGCCACATCGCTGACGGCGGTCTCCAGGGCGTCCGGGCCGCTGGCGCCTTCCAGAAGCGCGGCGGTGAAGAGCGCGGTGAGCAAATCGCCCGTGCCGTTGGGCGCGCCGGGCCCCTTGCGATGACTGGCGAGCCAGGCCTCCTCGCCATCGGTCCATAGAACCCCGATGTTTCGCCCCACCGGGACCGAGGAGACGAGGACCGGCCGCTGGGCCTCCCGCGCGGCGGCCAGAGCGCTAGCCGCATCGGCGATCACGCAGGCCGTGAGGCGCTGCAGCTCCCAGGCGTTGGGACTGATCAGGTCGGCGCGAGGGACCAGGATCTCCGCCTGCGCCTTCGCCACGGCGGGAGGGACATAGAGCCCCCTATCGGCGTCGCCCATGATCGGGTCGGTCACGACGAGGAGCTTTGGCCGAAGCTTGCGAATGGCGTCGATGGCCGACCCGGCGGCGGCGATCTGGCCAGGATCGGCGAAATAGCCGGTGATCACCGCATCCAGATTTTCATAGGCGCCCGAGGCGGCGACGCCTTCCAGGACACCTTCAAAGAGGGCGTTCGCCACCGCACCGCCCCCCGGCGGCCCCAGGCCTGGATGGCGGCCGAAGAGCACGGTGGGAACCAGGATCGCCCGGGTCTCCAGCGCCGCCAAGGCCATCACCTGCGCGCCGCCGCCCACGGGACTCGCCGCCACGAAGCTGGAGAGGATGAGGATCATCGCCGCCCGCTTTAGGGCGCGGCGGGGATAAGGGCAAAGGTGGGGGCGGGTGATACTTTCCCAACCGCGTCATCCCGGCCAAGGCGAAGCCGCGAGCCAGGAACCAAGGGAGCGGGCGTGACAGCGGGGGTTCTCCGTTGCGACGTGCGTTCCGGTCACCTGGGTCCGGGTTCGCTTCGCGCCCCGGGATGAGGGCGTGAGTGTCTAGTACCGATAATGATCCGGCTTGAAGGGGCCGGCTTCGGGGACGCCGATATAGGAGGCCTGGTCGGGGCGCAGTTGGGTCAACTTGGCGCCGAGCTTGCCGAGGTGAAGCATGGCCACCTTCTCGTCGAGGTGCTTGGGCAGCGTATAGACCTTGGTCTCATAGGCCTTGGCGTTGGTCCACAATTCGAGCTGGGCCAGGGTCTGGTTGGTGAAGCTGGCGCTCATCACAAAGCTCGGGTGGCCCGTGGCGTTGCCGAGGTTTACCAGGCGCCCTTCGGAGAGGACGATGATCTTCTTGCCGTCCGGGAATTCCACATGGTGGACCTGGGGCTTGATCTCGTCCCACTTGAAGTTGCGCAGGCCTGCGATCTGGATCTCCGAATCGAAGTGGCCGATATTGCAGACGATGGAATTGTTCTTCATCGCCCGCATGTGATCGACGGTGATCACGTCCTTGTTGCCGGTGGCGGTGACGAAGATGTCCGCCGAGCCGGCCACGTCATCCAGGGTCTGGACTTCGTAACCTTCCATCGCCGCCTGCAGGGCGCAGATGGGGTCGATCTCGGTAACGATGACCCGGGCGCCGCCCTGGCGCAGGGAGGCGGCGGAGCCCTTGCCCACATCGCCATAGCCGCAGACCACGGCGACCTTGCCAGCGAGCATCACGTCGGTGCCGCGGCGGATGGCGTCCACCAGGCTCTCGCGGCAGCCATAGAGATTGTCGAACTTGGACTTGGTGACGCTGTCGTTCACATTGATCGCCGGGAAGGGCAGCTCGCCACGTTCGGACATCTGATAGAGGCGGTGAACGCCCGTGGTGGTCTCTTCCGAGACGCCTTTGATGGCCGCGCGGATCGCTGTGTAGAAGCCGGGCTTTTCCTTGAGGTAGCGCTTCATGACCTTGTAGAGCGCCTCTTCCTCCTCGTTTTCGGGCTTGTCGAGCACCGAGGGATCGGCCTCGGCCTTGGGGCCCAGAACGGTCAGGAGGGTCGCGTCGCCGCCGTCATCCAGGATCAGATTGGGATAGCCCCCATCGGCCCACTCGAAGATCTTGTGGGCATAGTCCCAATATTCCTCGAGATTCTCGCCCTTCACGGCGAAGACCGGCGTCCCCGTAACGGCGATGGCGGCGGCGGCGTGATCCTGGGTGGAGAAGATGTTGCAGGAGGCCCAGCGAACCTCGGCGCCCAGGGCCTGAAGGGTCTCAATCAGCACCGCGGTCTGGATGGTCATGTGCAGGGAGCCGGCGATGCGGGCGCCTTTCAGCGGCTGATCCTTGCCGAATTCCGCCCGCACGGCCATGAGGCCCGGCATTTCCGTCTCGGCGATCTCGATTTCCTTGCGACCCCACGGGGCGAGGGAGATGTCTTTCACGAGATAGTCGGCCACGGGCGCTTTGCTCCTTTTGGGGGGACGCGGCTCTATAGACCGGGGCCGGAACTGCCGCAACCGGGATATAAAGATATCTTTATGTGACCGCTTCCGAAGTTACCGATCTTCCTCGAATTTCATGTCCACGAGGTGGGCCAGGGCCGCGACGGCGGCGTCGGCGTCGACGCCGCGGGCTTCGATATGGATCGTGGCGCCGGGGCCGGCGGCCAGCATCATGAGACCCATGATGGAGAGGGCGTCGACGGTCTGGTCATCGCGGGTGACCTGGACGGCGGCCTGGAAGGTGCTGGCGAGCTTCACGAACTTGGCCGAGGCCCGGGCGTGCAGCCCCCGTTCGTTGACGATCTCGACCGTTTTTCCGGCGATCACTTCTCGCCGGCCAGAAGATAGGACGCCACGGAGATGTATTTGCGGCCCGCCTCCTGGGCCCAGCTCACGCAGGTCTGCATGGATTCCCGGCCGCGCACGCTGGCCAGCTTGATCAGCATGGGCAGGTTCAGGCCGGCGATGACCTCGGCCCTCGTCTGCTCCATCACTGAGATGGCCAGATTGGAGGGGGTGCCGCCGAACATGTCGGTGAGCAGGATGACGCCCTTGCCGGAATCGACGCTCTGGCAGGCTTTTAGGATGTCACGGCGCCGCCGCTCCATGTCATCGTCGGGGCCGATGCAGATGGCGGCGACCGCGGTTTGCGGACCCACCACATGCTCCATGGCGCGCACGAATTCCTCGGCCAGGCGGCCATGCGTCACAATGACGAGCCCGATCAAATTAGCAGCCCCAAGAGCGCAATCCTTTATACATCGCGGCGTCAGCCAGGCGGTGCGCGGCGTGCTTGATACGCTGTCCCGCGCTATCCTCCAAGATGCAGCAGTGCGCGATGTAGTTTCGCAGGCGCGGAATCCTCCAGGGGATGGAGATCCAGGACAGGAATTCGAATTCCCAAGAGAGATTGAACGCACGGATCGGGCAGGCGTTCGAGGGCGATCTCCGGTTTTTCGCAGCGCACCCATAGGGCCACGCGCGCCAGAAGGAGGCTCGGCTCGGCCAGAACGCCCAGGCCCCGGTGCTCAAGAAGCCCGCTGATGGGGGTGGGCGCGCGGCCCCAGAGGCGCCCCCCGGAGACGAAGAGAACAACGCGGTCATCGGCCACCAGGCGAAAGCCCAGACCCAAAGCGCGCAGGGCCAGATCGCTCTTGCCTGATCCCGAGGGACCGGTGATCAGGGCGCCGGTCCAGAAGCCCCCCTGGCGCAGGGCGATCAGGCCGGCGTGACGGACCTCGAACCGCCCGGTCATCGCGCCCGGGAGAGAGCCACCACGAAGCTGGCCCCCCTCACCTCCCCATCCGCCACCCGGTTCTCGGCCCAGATGCGGCCGCCATGGGTCTCGACAATCTGGCGGGCGATGGCGAGGCCGAGCCCGGAATTCCCGCCAAAGGCCGCGCCCTTGGGGCGGGAGGTGTAGAAGCGCTCGAAGATGGTTTCCATATTGTCCGGCGGCACGCCCGGGCCATCATCATCCACGCGGACCGTCACCTCATCGCGGGTATGACGGATGGCCACCCTGACCTCCCCGCCCGCCGGGCTGAAGGAGCGGGCATTGTCGATGAGGTTGCGCAGAACCTGACTTAAGGGGCCCTCTCGGCCGATGACCAGAGTCGGCTCGGCGCCCTCCGGCGGCATGTAGCGCACGTGGGCTTGGCCGGTCTTCACCGTCGCCTCGTAGAATTCGCAGATGTCGGCGGCCACGCGCCCGATGTCGAGCCTCTCGGGGGAATCGCGGGCCATTTCCGCATCCAGACGCGAGGCGTTGGAGATATCGGTGATCAGCCGGTCGAGGCGGTCCACGTCCTGCTGCAGGATGCCCACCAGACGCTGGCGGGCGCTGTCGGCCTTGACGATCTCCAGGGTCTCCACCGCCGAGCGGATGGAGGTCATGGGGTTGCGAAGTTCGTGAGCCACATCGGCGGCGAAGCGCTCGATGGCCACCATCCGGGCGGTCAGGGCCTGGGTCATGGATTCCAGGGACCTGGCCAGATCCCCCAGCTCATCGCGGCGACTGGCCAGATCGGGAAGCGCGATGGCCCGGGCGCGGGATAGGCGGACCCGGTCCGCGGCGGCGGCCAGGCGCAGGACGGGGACGGCGATCAGCCGCGTCAGCAGGATCGAGGAGCCCACGGCCACGGCCACGGCGATGAGGATGAAGGGGATCAGGGCGCGCCTCTGGGCGGCGATCACGCGGTCCACGTCGCTCGCCTCCAGGGTCAGGACGCCCAGAACCTGGCGCACATGGCGCAGGGGGATCGACACGGAAACCACCCGCCGGCCATCCTGATCCACGCGCACGTCGGTGACGGTCTGACCCGCCAGGGCGGCGCCGATCTCCCGATCAAGTTCTCCGCGCGCCTTCTCCTCCTGGCGGGCGTCCCAGAGACCTTCCCATCCGAGAAACCCTCGCCCGGCGGAGCGGCCGGTCTTTTTCACCGGCGGCAGGTCGCCGGACTCTACCTTGTCGGCCACCACGTCCGAATCGGCCAGAAGATGGGCGTGGGCGTCATAGAGGCGGGCGCGCTGAGAGTGGGGAATAAAAAGATCGCCCAGGACGCCATTGGCGATGTCGGGCTGGAGGCTCGGCGCGGGGTCGCCGGATGTGGCGGCCTGGTCGATGACATTGGCGATGAGTTCGCCCTGGGTGCGAAGGCTATCCAGCCGTGCCTGGACGAGGCCCTGGCGAAGTTCATCCACAATAAGCGAGCCGCCGATGAGCACGGCCAGACCCAGCAGGTTAAGGATGATGATCAGCCGCCCCAGACGCGAGCCCAGGAGCCAGCCGCGCGCGCCTGGCGATTCCAAAGGGGTGGGCTCCCGGTTGGGGGGGCGGGTTTCAGACATGCGGAGACGCGGCCCTGCCTAGGCCCTCAGTCGTCATCCCGGCCAAGGCGTAGCCGCGAGCCGGGACCCAGGGGACCGGAACGAAGGTCAGGATTCGTGAACCGCAATTCAGCAACCAGTCCCCTGGGCCCCGCATTTCCGCTCCGCTGCGCGCGGGATGACGGGATAGGGTACGTCGCGCGGGGCGGGCGGGTTTAGGCCTCGCGGTAGCGATAGCCGACGCCATAGAGGGTCTCGATGGCGTCGAAACGATTATCGACCTCGCGGAACTTCTTGCGCATGCGCTTGATGTGGCTGTCGATGGTGCGGTCATCCACATAGACCTGATCCTCGTAGGCCGCGTCCATAAGGTTGTCGCGGCTCTTCACGAAGCCCGGCCTCTGGGCCAGGGACTGAAGGAGCAGGAACTCGGTCACCGTCAGGCGAACCGGATGGCCGTCCCACAGGCAGTCGTGGCGGGCGGGGTCGAGGGTCAGTCGGCCGCGCTTGATCGCGCGGTTGTCGGCCGCGGCGGCGGCCTGAGCGCCCACGGGCTCATCCTCCTCGGGATTGGCCCGGCGGAGCACGGCTTTCACCCGCTCGATGAGCAGCCTCTGGCTGAACGGCTTGCGGATATAGTCGTCGGCGCCGAGGTTGAAGCCGAGAAGCTCGTCGATCTCGTCGTCCTTGGAGGTGAGGATGATCACCGGCACCGAACTGGACTGACGCAGGCGCCGCAGGACCTCCATGCCATCAAGCCTCGGCATTTTGACATCGAGAATGGCGAGATCCGGCGGATCGTTTTCAAGACCCGCGAGGCCCGCGGCCCCGTCGAAAAAGGCCTTGACCTCATGCCCGTGGCTTTCAAGCGCCAGGGAGACGGAAGCCACGATGTTTTCGTCATCGTCTACGAGGGTGATGTTGGCCATGGCCCTATTCTCTTACCTTATGCCCGCGACGCGCACCCCCACGCCTGCGCATCATATGGGGACGCTTGCCTAGGGATGTTGGCGCCAATGGGGCGCCATGGCCCAGTTTCCGCCGCACGGGGCGGCAATTGGCCCGTGAAAACAAGACGACAGTCTTACGCCTTTGCGCCCGCCGCGTCATCCATCAGCCGCGCCAGGGTGAGATCAAGCGCCGTGACGCCCCCCGCGTCATGGGTGGCCAGCACCACCTCCACCTTGTCATAGACATTGAACCATTCAGGGTGATGGTCGAGCTTTTCGGCGGCCAGGGCCACGCGGGTCATCCAGCCGAAGGCGGCGTTGAAATCGGCGAAGCGGAAGGTCTTGGCCAGGGCGTCCCGCTCGGGCGGGGCGGACCAGCCGGTGCGGTCCTCGCCCGTGAGAACCTCCAGGCCGCGGGCGGCGCCGATCAGATCGGGCCGGCTCAAGAGGCGACCGGCGCGCGGGCGAAGGTCAGACCGGTGGCCCGCTCCAGATCGTCCAGGGCCTGGCTCTCGCTCACCACCTTGATGGCGGTCATGCCAATCTGGGCGGCGCCTTTGCAGTTCACCCCCAGGTCATCCAGATAAACGCACATCCTGGCCTCCACGCCGATCCGCTCACACATCATCTGATAAATGCGTGGATCGGGTTTTCGTAAGCCCACCTTTGAACTTTCAATGACATGGTCAAAGAGCGGCATGATCTCGGCGACTTTGGCGCCGCCCCGGGAGGTCGCCGCCATGGAGGGTCCGTGACCCTGGGCCATGTTGTTCGTGATGCAGCCGACCTTGAATCGCGTCTTGCAGAGCTTCAGCGCCTCGACCATCGCCGGGCGGACGTCCCCGGAGATCAGCGGAAGAACCTCGGCGCCCCGCACGGGCCAGCCTCGGGCGGTGGATTCTTCCAGGAATTTCGCATCGAACCCGGCGGCGTCGATCTCGGCGCGCTCGAAGAGGGCCCAGGCATTGGAGTCGGGATCGGTCGCATTGACCGTCCGGATAAAATCCCGCGGCAGGCCCCGTTCCGCCTCGAACCGGTTGAACGCCTCGAACGGCGAGGTGGTGAACACTCCCCCGAAATCCCAGATCACCGCGTCAAGGGTCAAGCTGGTTGGTCTCCGTTGGTCTTACGTAATCACCCAGGCCGGAAAATCCGGCTTCGCGCGATACCACACGTCGCCTGCGGCAAGCCGAGCAAAACGTGACACGTCGCGACGGATATGGCACAACTTCTCGGATTAGGACAACATCCGTGCTGGGAGGCCGTGTATGACTTTTAGTGTCGCCATCGCTGCGAATGGCAGAATGAGCTTACCCGCTGACCTTCGCAAACGTCTCGGCCTTTCGGGTGGCGGGGCCCTTTTGGTCGAGGAGACGACGGACGGAATCGTCCTTCGGACTGTGGCGCAATCCGTCGCTCACGCCCAGGCTCTGGCGAGGGCCTATACCGGCGGCAAGCCGGAGGTCTCAGTGGACTCCTTCCTGGCGAGCCGACGCGCCGATAGCGGGGAATGAGCGATATTGTTCTGGATGCCTCCGCCCTCCTCGCACTTCTAAAGGATGAGCCCGGCGGGGCGAAGGTGGCGGAAGTCCTGGTGGCTTCATGCATAAGCGCGGCCAATTATGCGGAGGTTGTGAGCTACTTTATCCACGCGGGCATGCCGGCGTCGGCGGTTGACGCCATGTTGAGCCCTCTTCCAATCACGATCATCGCCGCCGACGCGGATCTGGCCAGACTGGCGGGCCATCTGAGGGCCATCACGGCCGAGGCCGGCCTATCGCTGGGCGACCGTTTCTGCCTCGCGCTGGCGGTTCGCGCGGGACTGCCGGCCTGGACAGCGGACCGGCAGTGGCGCGCCATATCGGCTCAGGTCGGGGCCGAGATCGTGCTCATCCGATAGGGCAAGACATGCCGCTATCGATCTCTAATCCGCGGCCACGGCCCCTCCGCCGCCGCCCCGGGCGGGGCGGGTGAGCCAGACGAGGGGGGCCATCAGGATCATCAGCCAGGCGGAGACCCGGAAGAAATCCAGGGTCGCCAGGAGATAGGCCTGGTTGACGAACTGGGCGGTGATGACACCCAGGGCGTGGGCGCGATCAAGGCCCATGTGGCGCAGACCATCCACCGCCGCGAGCCAGCTCTGGCCATTGCTGGGGGCGATTTCCGAAAGACGCGTCTGATTGAGCGACGCGCCGCGATCCCAGAAGGTGGTGGTCAGGGACGCGCCGAAACCGCCGGCGGTGATGCGGGTGAAGTTGGTCAGGCCCGTGGCCTTGGGAATCTGGGATCCGGAGATCCCGTTCAGGGTCAGGGTGATCAATGAGATGAAGAAGATGCTCATGGCCGTGCCCTGAACCAGAAGGGGCATGATCAAGACGCCAAAGCTCGCATCCGGCGGATAGAGCGAGCGCATCCAGAACGAGACCCCGAAGAGCAGCATCGAGGCCGTGGCCGCCCATCGCGCGTCGATCCGGCTCATGATCCGGGCGGCGAAGGGCGTGAGGAGCACGGCCACGACCCCGCTGGGCGCCGCCACCATGCCGGCCCAGGTGGCGATATAGCCGAGCCGCGTCTGCAGCCAGAGGGGCAGCAGGACATTGTTGCCGAAGAAGACACCATAGCTGATGCAGGTCAGAAAGCATCCCACGGCGAAGTTGCGGGACTTGAAGAGGGAGAGGTCGACGATGGGGTTCTTTTCCGTCAGCTCCCAGATCACCCAGGCCACGAAGGCGATGGCGGCCACGAGGGCCATGACCATGATGGCGGGGGAATTGAACCAGTCGGCGTCTTTGCCCGTGTCGAGCATCACTTGAAGGGCGCCCACCCAGACGATCAGCAGAGCAAATCCGGTCTTGTCCACCGGGACCTTGCGGGTGGGCGTCTCGCGCCCCTTCATGCCGCGCCAGCAGAAGAAGGCGCAGGTCGCCCCGACGGGCACATTGATGAAGAATATCCAGGGCCAGCTATAGTTGTCGGAAATATACCCCCCCAGCAGGGGACCGGCCACGGGCGCCACCAGGGTCGTCATGGACCAGAGGGCGATGGCGGTGCCCCGTTTGGCCGGCGGAAAGATTGAGATCAAGAGGGCCTGGGAGCCGGGGATCATCGGCCCCGACACCGCCCCCTGCAGAATGCGGAAGATGATCAGGGTCGGCAGGTTCCAGGAAATCCCGCAGAGGAAGGAGGCGAAGGTGAAAAGGGCCACCGAGGCCAGGAAGGTCCGCACCACCCCATAACGGCCCATGAGCCAGCCGGTCAGCGGCACCGAAATGCCATTGGCCACGGCGAAGGAGGTGATCACCCAGGTGCCCTGGTCGGCGCTGACGCCCAGATCGCCGGCGATGGTGGGGATGGAGACATTGGCGATCGTCGTGTCGAGCACCTGCATGAAGGTGCCCAGCCCGAGCGCCAGGGCCGTCACCGCCAGGGCGATGCCCGCCAGGGGCGGCAGGCCGACATCGTCGGCCGCCGTTGAATGAGTCTGGCTCACGCGCGGGCCCTCCCGAGAGCGTTCGCCGTGAGTACCCCGGGCGATCGGGCGAAGCGCCTCTTCGGAGCGTGGGCGTCTCGCCCGCGTCTTAGCCCATAGGCGCGCGCGGTGAATGCGGAAAGAAAAGCCGCGGGCGAGACGCCCACGCTCCTAAGAATGAGAGCAGGATATGCTGACATGGCCGTTCACCCGATCGCCCTGCGTCAGTACCGCGTGGGGCTGACTTTGATCGTCGCCTTCATCGAAAGGCCCACGCGCAGGGGATGGGCGCGCAGCTCGGCCGGGTCGAGGACCACGCGCACCGGCAGGCGCTGGATGATCTTGATCCAGTTGCCCGAGGCGTTCTGGGCGGGAATGAGCGAGAAGGCAGAGCCCGTGCCGCCTGAGACGCCCCTCACCGTTCCGTGGAACTTCACACCGTCGCCATAGAGATCACTGGTGAGGATAACGCTGTCGCCCGGCCGCACCTTGGCGAGCTGAACCTCCTTGAAATTGGCGTCCACATACATGCTGGACGTCGGCACGATCTGCATGGTCACGGCGCCGGGCTGGACCTGCTGGCCGATCTGCACCGCGCGCTTGGAGAGGATCCCGTCGATGGGGGCCTTGATCACCGTGCGCGACAGCATCAGCTCCGCCGCCGCGAGCCGGGCCTTGGCGGCCTGAACATCGGGATTATCATCCACATCCGTCCCGGCGATCAGGGCCTCATTGATCTCCCGCGATCCGGCCGCGGCGCCCTGATTGGCGATGGCGGCGGCGCGCGCGGCCTTGGCCGAGGCGAGAGCCGCCTGAGCGGTGGCGAAACGGTTCTGGGCCGTCGTCAGCTCA
>Ga0209208_10009596_pt1 | contig 12699 bp, 10 predicted proteins | sample S1TSphfallax_3_FD_187694 | JGI IMG/M metagenome (GOLD analysis project Ga0209208, IMG submission 187694) | Host-associated microbial communities from peat moss isolated from Minnesota, USA - S1T2_Fd - Sphagnum fallax MG (SPAdes) (version 2) | ecosystem: Host-associated > Plants > Peat moss >...
CAAAGGCAAGAATAACTTTGGAATGGGGTGTATATAACTAAAACCTCTGAATGGGGAAAGGCAACCAAAGCGTGCAAAATCATCTGAATTATGTGGATCCACAATAGTATGTACAATTCTTGTTCTCTTCTGGATGATGCCTTCCTTGACTTGTGCGCTAAGGTTGCACTGGTCTCTACTGAGTAACTTGGGATTGTTGCACAACTTGTGGATGAATTCCATCCATTTTGGTGGATGTCACAATGTGTTATGGCATGTGTAGTACGAAGCAGGGGTTTTTGTTTTCAATATTGTGGTTTCGAAGGTAAATTTTCAATTTTTTGTTTTCAATTTTTTAAACAATGCTTTTGGAGTTTACACTTTAAGAAATTCCAATTTTATTTTTTCGACATTTTTTTGTCTTCACAATGCAAAAGTTTGCCCAAAAGAAAATTGCTACTACCAAGTTTGCATTACTTGATGGGCTTGGTTGAAAATATGGTGCAATATATCCTATAAATGAATGTTAAATAAAAAATGTTTTGAATATGCTTCACACCAATCGATAATTAATTGTTATTATTCTTTCTATTGCACAAAAAAGAGAGAAAATGCCAATGAGGTATTACAATTGCCATCCCTAGTAGATGCTAAAGAGTCATCCAACTTATGTGGCTTTGAAGGACATAATTCCTTTGTTGTAATGCTAGATTATGTCAGGGCTTGGCATCCTCTTTTGTTGCCTCTTCTATTGTGGAGGGTGCCTATTTGATTTATCATGTGTAATAAATTTCAATGAATTAGATTTTGAGCAAATTAACTCTCTAACATTTCTCTTTATAATTTTCTTTGTGAGGAAAAGGTTTCAAACTTGATCACATTTAAAATTAGAAAAACTATTATGTATATATTGTATGGCTTTCCATTGAGGGTGTTATGGTTGTAAACTCCTTGTGCCTAAGGGATGGTAACATCTGGGGCTATGGCCCCTTAGGTATACAAAGCTTACATCCATTGATCTATTAAGGAAGGTAATTTGTTTGTTTTGTTGAGGTGTTGTCATGTTGAGATTTCCTAAACCATGGCACCCACTATCACTCTCTTGGTATTGTTAATGAAAAGCCCAAGATGAGTGGTGGTGCACCGTGATGGTTTTGTAATGTATAGACCTACGATGCAAGAGTTATTAAAATTAAAATTAAAATTATTTTGTCATTGAAAATTCAATAAAAATCAAAACATTAAAATTTTAATAAAATTTTTAATTTCAGATTTAGATTGAAAGAGGTGTACCATTTGCAATTTCAGAATTAGTTCAAATGTTATGATATGTGCTCAACAGCAACTGGGCCACAGATGACACTAGCTATACATGAGATGGGGAGCCTCTCACCCTTGTTGGTAAACACTAGTAAACAAAATGTCAAAAAATAAAGCTATCAAAGGGCCTTAGGGGTGTATCAATACTTGCCCTAAATAGGGGCTGCACCCCATGGGCAGTGCTGAAAACTGAGTTAAATTCTGCCCCACAATTGCCCTAAAAAACCGAGGCAAAAACAAGAACACATTTCAAAAATTTTTTTATGGAACTTCAAAATATTTTCACCATGTGAAAATATAATCTTTAAAAAATCCTCTAAAAAGAAACCAAAATCCTTCAAGATATCATAACTCTATAACCATTTTATCTCAAGTTTCAACACAAGCCAAAATATCAAATCTTTCAAAAATCCTCATATAATTAAAACAATAGACCTATTATTATTGACCTAGGGGCCAAAATCCCCCTTAAGCTACTATATTCTATAATGAATCTAAATACAAAAATCCTTGCCTTGGTAGGCAAGGCCAACAAATATCACAAAACAAGGAAAACCCACAAAGGTTCATAGTCCCCAAATTAAGGTAACCACGGGATCATTTGTAGGTTAAGAACCTCGGAGGCTCTATGTGTTAGTAGATGGATAATTATATGTTTCTTGTTGATTTCCGCATGATGGTCTCTTGTCAACGACATAAAGCAACCCAGCGATGCTTTAAAGCTTTAGAAGCGTTGAAATTATGCGGTGTCAAGTTCTAAGGAGGAGGCGTTTACCCCCTCACCCCCATCCCTGAAATCGGATTTAAGCATATTGTGGCATACAATTCATGCACCTTCAAGGCCTTTAAAGTGGAGGCACACAAAATCCACTAACGGTTTTATGCTTTGCGCCGTTACAACTTCCATGCATCTTTGGATCCCCGATCGAATTTTAAGTTTTGTGGGCGCTCCTGCATATCATGCAATTTCAAGGATAAAGTGGGGGAGCACCAAAAAGCAAGTATACAAAGCACCATGCAACACGGCAAAGGAATAGGAGTCCCAAGACAAAAAAAAAATTTGTTATCAAAAGCAAAATTGTACAACATTATTGTTTGTTTCCTTTTAGCTCTTTGAAAGAATTTATGGTAGCATGGGAGTTGGGCATGACCATGAGATTTCCTTACTAAACTACACTAGGTATGAGCTTCCTTGAGGTGGACTACTTTCTTGGTTGCTTGTTCCTACTACATACCCACTAGTAGCAACCAAGTAGCCTCGGACCTACATAAGAATCATCTAGATGATTAATCTAGTTACTTTAAGAAGCCACCTATGTCGTACTTATCTACCTACCTACAAGACCTACATTTTACATTCATCTACAAAAGTAGACCTTGGAGCCTAGAATCTAGACCACGCACAATAACTGAAAATATCCAACATCCCGGAGGCTCGGGAACTTTCAAGGTTAACCCTAGATATGAATGGATTGGTACTGAGCTCCAAGACATCATCCATTTGGTATATAGGGGTGGGGTTGTTGTGGGGGCACAACAAGGAGAAGCTTTGGAGTCTTAGAAAGTTGATGGGAAGTTGTCACTATTGAGAAAAGAGTGGCCAACACAAAAGGTTGAAGTAAGTCAATCTAGAGGGTACTCAAAAGGAGACACAAGTGGTAATGACTAATTACTTGAGCAATGAAATTGGACCAAATTCAAGGGTGCCCACTTTGCAAAAGGGAAAGGCAAAAGGGAAGACAACCTACCCACCAGTACTTGACTCAGAAGCAAGGCTTTTATTTTTAAAAATTGTGATAATTGAAAACTTGAGAAACTTTCCCAAAAAAAATAGCAAATTTAGTCTAATTTACACTAAAGAAACAAAATTTTCCCAAACTTTACGTGGCAAAAGAAAGAAACATTGCCAAGAATGGGGAGGAATGGGGGTGTGGTAAGTCCTGGCATTTGTAGTGCAATCAATACAAACCAATTGTTGGAAGAAAAGAAATGACGACTAAAATAGGGCGACCATCCGAGTCTTTGAGTTGATAGTACTTTATAGATCCAAGTATATGAAACAATAATTTACTTGTTTTTGTGAATAATAAAAGGATTTTTACAATAAAAGTGATCGCCAAAGTGGCAATCACAATAATTCCTCTCCTTACATGTAATATGGTGAGAGTTTGATGAAAATATTGCACTTGGTCATGAGACCTGATATAATCCAAGATTTAGGGTTTGGAGGGTTTGGAATGTGCTATGTAGTTTGTATGGTCCCATCTGTAAAACCCATTATTTGGTAGGTCATTTTAGCCTATGAATTGCTAGTGCCACAAACCATTGTTATATTACATGTCTATAGGCCAAATCTCTTTTGTGCCTTTATGGAATTTTGCACTTTTCACTTGTTTGGCAACCTTGAAAGGACCTTCATGTCGTATTCTTGCACCCACTCCAAAAAGGTTGATCTTTCTCTTGAGCCCATTGAGCCCATATGAGGCTAAGTCATTTTTCCCCTGATTTGTATGGAACTTAGGTTCATTCCATTTGCCGACCTTTGTCCATATTCTCTTTTCTAGCCCGTGAATGGGTTCAACCTTTGTAAAGCATGGCTTGAAAGTGAAAGGACTTAGGGTGACTTCATGGTGCAGCAAATAAAAGTAAGAGGTGTATGAAGATATGCATCCATAGAGAGCCTCAAAATGTGGTAAAGAATGTCTTATTTGGACAAGATGATGGATATTGGCAACATGGAGAGAAAACCAAACAATCTTGCAAACAAAGCTACTACATATGTCCCAATAGACCCACTCCTCTTGGACCCACAATTATTTAAGTAAAATCCAACATGAAAGAAACTTGGATTTTGGGACTTTGGTAGGATTCGAATTGTGAGGTCCTAGGAGGCATAATTCACCGTCAAAACAAACATTGCAAACAAGGACAAGGAATTAGTTGACCTATAGAGTGCAGGTGGTGAGAGGGGACATGAAGTATCATGCACTATGGAAAGTTTGTCTAGGAAAGCTTGTTTCAAAACTTGAGAGAACAAAGAAAGAGTTGACAAACAAGCCACTTGGAGTTCCTGATGATTTGTAGTGGACAATCAATAGAAGATTGCTTACTAAACTACAGTGCTTCAAGATTGAGTTCAATGCTCTTCATGGAAGTTGATGTTCTTTTTGCAAATTGATAGATCACCCTTTGATTGTGTCTAGAGTTTTTGTCACATTGCTTGGCTTCTAAGATTTTCTGTTGCTTGCTGAAAGAAAAGTGCTGGGTTTTAAAGGGGTATTATGTGACCAGTTTCTAGGTTCACTTTGATCATTTGATGTTGTTTTGTATAATTAAAGGTTAAGTGACACATTTTGATTGGTGGTTTGTTTTGGGCTCCTTTGCAAGGGTTATTTCTTCTTCCAGTTTTTTCAGTAATAAAACAATATGAAAATAAATCCTTGAATCACTTCATGCTCCAATGCATTTTTGGAAGGATGTAACTTACTTATTGGAAACATTGTGCTCTACAATCAAAGACAAGGTTGTGATAGAATAAGTGTGGAGGATGTTGAATACATATTACATATCATGAATTGTATCAAAATTAATAATAATAATAAATGGTAGTGAATCCCTTAGGAGCATAAAATTTACCTTTGTTTTGGTTTGGAATTAAGGTAAAAAAACAGGTATATTGCTCCACCATGCTTATTCCTTCAAAGGGGGCTCCAATCATTTAGTAACTCTAACTCATGACAAACACTTTGGAAGTCCTTCAAACCCCATTCCAATGAATAACATTCAATAAGAATAGGAGTGAGCAACCCCCCAAAAAAAAGGGATTTCTTCCCAAAAACATTATCTCTCTATATATATAGACTTTCAGTGTGAACAGGGTCACCTCATCTCCCTCAATGTCACAAGATTTCTTTGTGATTTTTTCCCCACTAAAGGACAAGTCTGAGTCCAAATTTCCTTCAATTTGGAAGAAGGCAAGGTTGAGAGGGCAAATTTGTTGCCCTTCATTCAAGCTTGAAAATAGGTGTATGTATATGTTTGTATACCTGAAGATCTAGTGGGAATCATGCCAAAAACAAACCACCACCATGGACCAATGAGAAAGTCTAAAAAGAAGGCACTATCATAAGCAATCACCCAAAATAAGCAAACATGCCTCTTTGACTACTGAAAAAAAAGGGAGACATTTGTAGAAATCTTCTTCATCAATCTGCAGAAATATATTCCCCAAAATGAACTGCTAAATTCAAATAGCTACCAAGTTCCACAACACTCCAAGTTCTAACAACAGTTTCAGCCAATTCATATTACTACATGTTCAAAAGCTTGAGTTCTGATATTAAGCAGCTCATCAACTAATAATGGCTCTAATACCCTTCATGCCACATGCAATGGGAAGAATGAGAATTGATGGAGCCATGTTAGATGGGTTATGTTAATTTGATTGCAAAAATGAAAATTGTTTTAAAAAAAAGAGAAAAGCAAGCTAGAAAATTCAACTAAATCTCCATCTATGGGTTAATTCCCAAGGGTTGGGTGGTTCTTGTGTTTTATGAAGAACCTCTGGTTCCAGTGCTTTGAAAAAAACAGAGAATGAATTTGGTTCAAAAAACATAAACACACTAATCCAGTTTTGGTTCTGGAAATTAGTTCCAGTTCAAGCCAAAATTTTACCTACACGAATGCCCAAGTCTCTTCCTTCTGGGCAGAGCCAACAAACCAAAATAAGACTGTCCCAGAACACTTGAACTTCCAACAAAACTTGTAAAAGAAAGACCAACTTGAGGACTAAAACTAAGTACCTACTAATATTACACAAGAATGAGACTCAAAAGCCATGATAGCAGCTTGCAACAACCAGTTCAAAAACTAAAAAGCCATATTCCTAACCAGGATTAGTTGAGTGTAAAATCACAGGACCAGCTCACTGGTGTGAATATAACTGAAATCTTAGCTCAGTGTGAACAGAACTGATATATAGAATCTCAGGGCTTTTCGCACAATCAATTGGGTAGAGGCAAATTTAGCCAGAGAGTGATTTGCCAAAAATAATATTGAATCAGAAGAAGGTTCACTTCTTAAAAAATGAAAACAAGTTCTTAATTTATGGATATACAGAAAAATTCAAGCTTGTGAGAAAATAAAATAAAATAGTCCACTCTAAAAATATAATAATACTAATAATAATAATAATAATAATAACCACCCCCAAAAGAAATTTAAAAAATAATAATAATCATTAACTAAGTATTAAATGCAAAATGTTTATGAGACTTTGTAAAATTAATTATACACCACTGCACAATGAATTGGGAGGGATCTATTTGGTGAAATTTGCTTGGAAATGGAAACCAATTAATTTCATATACATGCTGATGGTCATGATTTGGGCCAAGACTTGCTGTTGTGCACTACTTACAAGTAAGTGACAATTAACAACTGATGGTGGGGGGAAAAGAAAAAGAAAAGAATAGAGTAGTGTGCCAATTAGTGTGTTCAAAATTAATGAAGTTCCATTTGAATAGAAAAGTAATAAATTGAATAACATTGCAATGCAACTTTGAATTGAATTCAGATTTAATCCGGGATCACACCAATTGTAGTTTCATATACATGATCTTGATCATTAGAATCTGAACTGCATTCAAATGATTCTGATGATCTGGATCTGATGATGATTTTGAATCAGAAGCTGCTGCTGCAAGCTGCAATCAGCTTATATGTTAGGCTAGGTTGCTGGCTGGCAACACTAGTAGTACTTAACTCTGTTGCTAGCCACTTCTTCTTCTTCTTCTTCTTCTTCTTCTACTAACATATAAGGATTGCAGCAGCAGCTGCTCAATTAGCTAGCTGATCAATCCAGCAGCTAATGTACATAATATATACTCTTCAAGGCTCTCTAGTTAGCTAGCTTTAACCTAGAAATTACAGAAGAAAAAACTTTCCAACAGCTGGGGAAAACCAAAAAAAAAAAAAAAAAAAAAAAAAATATACAAAAAAAAAAAAAAAACAAAAAAAAAAAAAAAGCAAAAAAAACCTAAAAAACAACAAAAACAAAACACAAATTTGACATCCTCTTCCCAGCTGCAAATGCTGCCTGCTGCATGCACATTAATTAATTAATTATAAGTTTGGGATTTAGCTCTGTCTTGGTTTTGGTGTGAAAATTTGATCTTCATGGCCAATTATCCCACCATGGAAGAGCTGTAGCTGCTGATCCACCAGCCAGGCCTGCTGCATGCTCCACCACAGCATCCACATGAGCTAATTGATTCTGAAATAAGCTGTAATTAATAAAAGAATCTGTGGAGTCCTGAAAGATGGTACTAGTTGCACCCATGATGACGGCGGCCTCGTGATCATCTGCCGCATCAGGCTCCAGTTTGATTGCTGTAGTGCGCGGGTAAGACGAAGAATCTTGCACAGTTCTAAGAGGAGAGTGATCGAGAACAAGCGGGGGGTCGACGTTGCTGCAGCACATATCTTCCTCGGTTATAATAATACTTGTGAAATCAATCATGCAGCTCGCGGCGGGGTTCCCAATCGTGTGATCTAGAGCTGCTGATCCCCCCATGAGCTCATGGGAGTAGCCGGAGGAGGAGGAGGAGAAGCTAGTACCCACCAGCTTGAGGTCCATGACTTGTGTTAGCTGAGAAAGAGTAGTGCAGCTGTCGATGGTGCGAGGGCTGTCAGCGTCTAGTATTTCGCTTGATGGGCTGGCCACTGTCGAGCTAATTGGTGATCCATATTCCAGCTGCTCCGACCTGCTTGTCCAGCAGTTGCTGGGCACTTGATCTTGATCGGGAAGAAATGATGATCTCGCGGATTCATGAACATTCTTGATCTGTACATCGTCAGCTGATCTGCAGCAGCTCATATTATTGGAGAGTTCGACTACCAGTTTCGACTCGGGTTTGATCATCAGCTGAATATCATCAGCAGCGTGATCGTTTGAGCATGCCGGGTGCAGCTGCTGCTGCAACGTCGACGGTGCAGTCGCTGCTGCTGTACTCTCCAGTACGCGGATCACTTTGCGCACCTCGTCTCCAGCAGCTCCTTTTGCAGCAGCAGTTTCACACCCTAGTGATTCCTCTTGATCACCTGGCTTGCCTTTTCCGGCTGACAGCCCCTGCACCTGCAGCAGTTCACAAGAGCAGCAGCTTCAGATACAAAGCTATAATCAATCAAGCTGCTGGATACAACCCGCAAGCTAGCTGGAGCACTCGGATGATTGCAGAAGCCTTTGTGGGAAACCCTTTGTCTAATTTTACCTCCAAGAAGAAGAAACTAGAAACGCGAGTAACAGAACAATTGTTTGTGCAATTCACAGGGAGAGCTTTGCAACATTCTCAGGCCCCGGAGCCTAGCACAGGCTGAAAAGTTCAATTATGCCATGATCAATCTAGAAGGGTACTGTGAATCATCTCTTCAAGCACCTATAAATTTTGGAGGAAAACGAAATTTTCACTTGCAGACTTTGAGCTGCAGCTATGAGTCTACTATAGCTGCTTGATCAGCCACGAGGAGATCTTGGATCATGATTCCTTCCCTTGCGACGGGAAACTTTACCTCCAAGAAGAATACACTACAAACCCAATGTGATGAAAGATAGATGGTGCAGAGTCACGTTCTATGTACCTTAGCCTGAAGCTCTTGTTTCTCTTCAATCGCAGCCTGGAGTTGGGTCTTCAGTTTGTTGTAGTCGGAGGTCAGAACTTGGTAGTCACGCTCCAGTTGTTTGGTTTTCCAACGCGCGCGGCGGTTCTGGAACCACACCGCAACTTGTCGCGGCTGGAGTCCTAGCTCCTTGGCCAGCTGCAGTTTCCTGTCCGACTCCAGCTTGTTCTCTTCCTCGAAATTCCTTTCCAGTGATCTCACTTGATCCAAGGTCAGCCTTCTCTTCTTCGACTCGACGTTGTTGTTATAATATTGTGCACAGGATATTGAGTCTTCCCCGACATCGTCATATGTTTCTGCTGCTGTTGTTGCAGCAAGCTCCTCGACCGAAGTAGTAGCTGTTTCAAAACATGCTGGATAGCCGCTGATTGAGCTGGGACCGCGCTTCTGACCACAACCAACCACTGCATCTTCCAGGCGTCCGGAAGATCGAGATGCAAGCATCGCCTGCACCATTGTGTCTGTCGGGTTACAGCTGCTCATCTCGCCCTGCCGCATCTGCAACATCTGTTGCACAATATTCGACTGAGCTGCTCCTGCTGCTGCAGTATAACCGAAGCCTGATCTTACTAGCTGTCCTACACTATTCGACGTCGTCATCTCTGGCAGCTGATTAAGGAAGCCAAAATCTGGATACTGACCCCTGACCAGCAGTTGCATCTGAGTATCAACTTCTGGTGCTGCAGCGCGCAGTATCAATAGTCTGCTCTAGAAGAACTAGTGCTGCTCAACCAGGGTGCCGGATCTACGTCTGTCGACCAACATGATCTGCCACCGCCCGGATCAACTCCGCATTGCTGCTATACCTCCAGGGCGTGGCCACGACTACTGGAATACAAGGCAGCTGCTAACAACTGGAGCTCGAGAGAGAAAGAGAGAAAAAAGAGTCGCGCGGCGCCTGTGTGTATCACAAGCACTGAAGCTCAGACATGAGAGCAGCTACACAACACATCTTTTACAGGTTGTCCACTCACGAAAGCCGGCTAGCTAGCTTCTTGACAAACACATCACGACGGAATCATATGGCTGCAGCTGCACGATTCCTGCAAGCAAAAACGGAGAACTACAAAAAAACACAGTTCTAACACCAACCATCCAGTACTCTGTACACTCTCCACAGCAGCAGCAGCAGCAGCAGCAGCACTACTACTCTTCACCCAAGAACAAAGCTGCACACTAGAACTTCACTGCACATCTTTGGTTCTCGAGCTAGCGGGTTACTAGTACTTCATCTGTACGCACACCACTTTAATCAGTGCTTATTTCTTTGGGATTCTCGTACTTGAACCCAAAAAAGAGGGGGGAAAAGAAAACTCTACAAAATGAAAAACACACAGAGGGCTGATCTCTTGTATACTCTAGCTAACTCCCACAAACTCCCACAGGAGCTGGTCGGCCTGCAAAGCTTTGCAATGAGCTCTGGAACAGCAGCTAGGACTAATGGGTTGGGGCTGCAGCTTGAAGAGCTGCAAGAGAGTGCTGCAGGAGGCTATATAACCATCGCTCATGCACATCACGAAAGCTTCCTACCGCTAGCGCCTGCAGAAGGAGCTGCAACCAGTTTCTCTGCAGTCTTTGACTCTCGATGGACTGCTGTCCGCGGTTCTTGTAGCTATCTAGTACTACCCAAAAAGATTGTCTTTTTTTTTTTGTTCGGTTTTGTTTTGCAGCAATTATTCCGGGGAAAAGAAAAAGATTTAAGTTGTGAGATCGCTAATCTCCTGTGCACATCTTGTTTACGCGTCCATGATGCAGCTGCTCATGTCTGTCTGTTGCGCCCCAAATCTTTTTCGTCGCTAAAGCGCGTGCGATTCTGCAGACTACTGCAGCAGCAGTACGTCTGTTGCCGCAGCACAGCAGCAGCAGCAGCAGCAGCGCGCTCTTCAAGAATCAATGCACTTCTCGCTGGCAACCTCGCGTGCACAAAGCTTTTTTTTCCCCCGATGGGCAGCTTCTGCCCGACGGCATCGCGTGCACAAGATTTTGTCCCGTGGGTAGCGGGGGCAGGCACCTGCCCGATTTTTTATTTAAAGAAAATTTCCGGGTCCTTTTCACAACTTCTTTCCGCGGAAACTTCGGGTCACCCCCTTCTTCACCCACGCCATGAACGATGCCCCAATTCGAGGGCCCGAGACTTGGACTTGGCATCTGCATCTTCTGGTGTGTTTAACAACAGTTCGCACCTCGATTTCGGTCACCCTTTCAGCCGTACAGACGGCAGGCATGCGTGCGCAATCGCAGCACCACTAGTGACCGTAGGATTCGCAGTACCAACTTTTCGTGTATCCTGGCCGTTGAATCTTGTGTTCAGCTCTTTTCGCATCTGACGGCTCTTGATTTCCTGACCGTTGGATCTTGCGGGAACCGAGTTAGTATCTTACGATCTCGCGGATTTTTGACCGTAGGATTCACAACTTACACAACTCCGCATCTAAACTTGGTCGAGCTACGACAGCCTGCTCATCTTACGGTGTGGACTCATTCTAACCATCAGATCTCTCAAGCCCCTGCCGCATCTAACGCTTCACCGCTTTCTGAATGCACAGCTGGTGATGCATTGGACTCTCTCTAGAGGAACTATAGCCGTGGGTTTTTTTTTTAAGGAATTTCTGTTTTTAGCCAAAGTGGCAAATCATCCATATTAGGGAAGGTGTTAAATTTTATTTTTTTTTAAAAACCATCATCTCATGGAAGATTTAGCCAAATCTGGCTATAGAAACCAAATTACTGTACAAAAAAACTTTAGTCATCCTTCTATTTATTTTTTTGGCTATACACAGAAAACTAACTATGGAAATCTGGTGATTTTTACTAATTTCTTCCCTCAACTTCTGGCGATTGAAAACCCCTCCTCCCCCCCAACCCTAATTTTCAGCTTCACTTTTTTTGCACGCTCCTACTACGCCTAGTGTAGAGCTGCTTGCAATGGAGGAAAAAGGTGAAGAGACAATCAATGTGAAAAATCAAAAAAACATCATTAGAGGTATTGAATCACAGAATCCTCTCTGCATTAATCTTCAACCTTTTCGCAAGCAAAAATCTTAAGAAACCATGTCGTATATAAACCCCCCCCACCCACTCATGTAGAATATGCAAATGATTGGGAACCAAATCCAAGACTAGAGTTGTAATCAATCAAATTTTGGTAAACTCTGGATCTCTTGGCACATAGTTGATTACTAATCATCACTAACTTAATTTCTGCTTTTTGATCATCAATTCCTGACATCAATGCAGCACTTGAATTGCTTCGAATGCGCAATGAAACAACAACAGTTCATAGAAAACATTTCTGGATTCAAAAGTTGTGAAAATAGAGTTCATAAACGTTCTTGATCTCTAGCTCTAGATAGGTTGTTGTATTGTAAAAGCATTTATAAAATAATAATAATAATAATAATAATAATGTTGTTTCTTAAAGAAATATTAGCCAGACAGACATTGAAGCTGGACTGCATTAAGAACCCCAAGTACAGTAGTCATTTGGTTAAGTCCGCACCTTGATCTGGGCGTCCTAATGCGGACTTATCCGAATGTTGCGGACTTAGCCCTATACTGCTCATCTCTTTGAATAGGTATAGTGTAACACCAAAACATGTCACAACTACAAGTGTGAACATGTCTTGATTGTAGGAATTAGATCTGGTTTATGGGCCATCTTTGCTACGATGTGCAATTAATGTTGCATAGATTTGCATGGGCAGGGTTTCCTCTGGTTGTGTG
>Ga0209208_10009597_pt1 | contig 12699 bp, 7 predicted proteins | sample S1TSphfallax_3_FD_187694 | JGI IMG/M metagenome (GOLD analysis project Ga0209208, IMG submission 187694) | Host-associated microbial communities from peat moss isolated from Minnesota, USA - S1T2_Fd - Sphagnum fallax MG (SPAdes) (version 2) | ecosystem: Host-associated > Plants > Peat moss >...
AAAAAAAAAAAAAAAAAAAAAAAAAAAAAAAAAAAAAAAAAAAAAAAAAAAAAAAAAAAAAAAAAAAAAAAAAAAAAAAAAAAAAAAAAAAAAAAAAAAAAAAAAAAAAAAAAAAAAAAAAAAAAACAAAAAAAAAAAAAAAAAAAAAAAAAAAAAAAAAAAAAAAAAAAAAAAAAAAAAAAAAAAAAAAAAAAAAAAAAAAAAAAAAAAAAAAAAAAAAAAGAAACGAGAAAGTAAAATGAATAATATTATGCAAGAAAACACACTTGTTGAAAAATATAATAGATTCCAATAATAAGAAAAAAACTACAATCAAAATTCTAAAATTCCATCTGCAAAGAAAAAACAAAAATTCCATGTATGAAAATTAAACCAAGGGCAACAATAACGAAAATCAACCTCCTTGGTGAAGAAGAACATCTAATAAATAAACTCCATTTGTGAAAACAAAACACGATGAATATTGAAAGGTTGATGTTTGAGTTAGATGATTGATGATCATTTATGTTTTAAATGCACAATGTCAAAAGCTAATATTGTAGAAATATCAGCAATCAATTCAAGCTTTGTGTTTTAAATTTATTATTACATGATGATCAATGATCATGTTTTGTTTTGATGGCAAAAAAATAGGATATTTGCAAGAGGATTGATGGTATATATATATATATATATATAAGTTTTTTTATTACACAAGAAGATTAAGATTAACAATCAATTTGTGTTTTAGAATAACATTTGAAGTTTTTAATTCTTTTTATATCATTATAGATGTGGAGGATGGTGGTATTATTATGCACTGAGATCCAAATTGTTTACTTTATTACATAAAAAATAGGACTTGCCTTTGAAAACATGCATGGAATAAGAAAAAATTGGTGATTGAAAAGAAACACACAATAGGAGGAGATGATGATAATGAAAAGAACAAAGTGAGTTGTGCATTGAAGAGTTGTTGTGGGCGAAGAATTTGAATTTGCATTTAACCCATAAGTAGGCGTGTGTGTGGTTTTTCTTTCATGTTGATGCATACTATATAATCACTAATCATGACCTCAACACCAATAGCAATGGTGGCCATTCCTTATTGTTAACAATCACAAACGGACAAACAACTATGACAACCTCCTAAACAAATTGACGATTCTTTCTACATAATTAAACATTGTAAGCTCTTTTGACTTCCTATTCCCATGATAAAAACAACCATATTGCTTTTCCACCATAGTCTTGTTTTGCTACTATTTTGATTTGCAAATCCATCGCTTAGCTTCGTTATGACAAATAATAATGTTTTTTCCTTGTCAATCACAATTTGCAACGTTTCTCTTGTTTGTTGTTTGTAGTTTTACTCATCAACCTTTCTTTCACTACCTAGGGATATAAGCTTTACTAAAACAAAAAAAATAAAAAAATAAAATTGCATGTTGAATATATGTGAGGTGAGAGAAGTACAACATGAATGTTTTGTGATGTGTGTTTGTATTCATAAAAGTTATAAAAAAATTCTAGGATATATTTAAAGGTGAATTCACACTTGGTGTTAAGGACTTTAGTGTTAGTCAAGTCACCTTAATTAGTCATTTAGGACTTTTACATTAAATTATCATAAACATTTTATTTTAAGCTAACATTTACTTAACATTAAGCTATTGGCCATTTTAACATGAGACACCACCTAGGATGCCACCTAGGATGCCACCTAGATTTTCATTTAACAATGAATTAAACATCAAGTGTGAATGCACAATTAACATCCAGGTAGGTTATTAGATTTTGAATTTTTTGAAATACCAGTCGGTTAGGTCATTTAACCCCCCCCCCCCAAAACAAATACCATAACCAGTTGGAATGTGATATTGAGAACCTGGTTGATAACCGGGTCAACCCCTCCCCCCCAACCCGGTCAACACTGGTGGGTTATACCTTTTTATTTCTGGACCTCAGGTAGGCCACAGAGAGAACGAAGCACCCACCAGTGCACCATCCACTGGATGCCTTTTATTACTCAGTTATGGATGAATCTCATCCGTGTTAATACTATTTGGTTCCACCATGGTAACCAATTCTGTAGGAAATAGGTCTCATGTATAGGCAGATAGGTAAGAAAATAGGTCACTACTAGGTACGTAGATAGCTTATACATAAGGTAAGGGTTTTTTTTACTACCTACCTACTAACAACCTGCTTGTGAGTTGTTGATAGGTAGGTAGGTAAGTAGGTATGTAGGTAGGTAGGTAGGTAGGGGGAAAAGAAAGAAAGCAACTGAGGTAACCACCATGGTTAGCTAAGGAACTGAAACCCAACAGAAAACTGTTTCCTGTCCACTTATCATTCATCCTTCATGGTGCGCATGTGGGTGCTGGTTCACTGTGGCGCTCAGGTGGGTGAGACAGACTGCGACTGCGAGCGAGCTTTTTCTCAATCGTCTGCGAAGCGAGGGAGGAGGGGGGAAGGATCATTTAGATTTGGAACCGAGCTACGATGGGTGCTCATCCTGGTGAGTCTTTCTCCAGTGAATTCAATTCAATTCGATTCGATTCGATTCAATGATGATCTCAAGACCTTAGGAAGAATAGAAAGCGGGGGAAGCACATATCTATCTCTCAACACTCTTGAAAGCATGGGTGGGGGACAAATCCATTGCACAGCTGCTTAGATAAGATGTGGTGGTGGTGGTGGTGGTGGTGGCACCGGATTTGCATTGAGCATTCATTATTAACAGAGTGTGCTTTGTTTTTCAAGTGGATTCCATCATGATGCGAAGAAGTTGTTAAAAGGGGAAGCAGATCTTTCTTAACAGCGTTGTTGAAAGCGTGGGTGTGGACAGAAACATTGGACAGCTACCTAAATGTGGCAGTGGAAACTGCAAAGACAGCAGGCCAGGTACTAAAAACTGACCCTTGCTCATTGCCGTATAAGTGAATTTCCGGTCTGGCTGGTTGGCTGGCTTGCTTGCTTGCTTGGCCCATCTCTCTTTTCAATTCTGTAACCCTTTCTTACAGCCTTTCTACAGGTGTCCTGATCTGCAGTGAATTTGATCCAGCCGTCTGTCCTTTTTTCCTTCTCATCTTTTTTCAGATAATCTTGAGCAATTTTAACAACACAAAGACAGTTGAACACAAAGGAAAGGTGAGTTGCTCCCCATTCTATTCTGTCATGTTTCTAATCAGAACGTTTTCTTTGAGATGGACTGACAGGAGATCTTCCAATAACAGGTCTGTAGGACATATGCAGCAAGCAGTGCATACATAATAAGAGGGCTTGGTTGTGGCTAACTCTTTGGCTGGACATCTGTCCCTATCATGTAGGTTGACCTGGTAACAGAGACGGACAAGGCTTGTGAGAGTCTGATTTTCGAGTACCTGAAGACTGCATTTCCTTCTCATCAGGTTAGGGATTTGCAGTCTGTGATTGAGTTCCTTGCTTGCAGTGATTCTGTTGTATCTTTGTTGTTTTGTTCACTTTTGGCATGTTTGCACAGTTGATAGGGGAAGAGACCTCTGCAATAGATGGTACCCCAGAATTGACAGATGCACCAACATGGATTGTGGATCCATTGGATGGGACTACAAATTTTGTCCACAGGTGCCCACCTCCAGCTGCTCCTCACTTGACAAAGCTTATGATCTTATCCACTTGGTGATCTTTTAGTCCATAGACTGGAATAAGGGCACCACAACTGATCCACTTTGCCGTGTGATAGGTACCCCTTCGTTTGTGTATCGATCGGTCTGGTGGTTGATAAAGTCCCCACTGTTGGAGTAGTTTTCAATCCCATTCTTGATGAGGTATGAACTTCAGATATGCAGTATGTGGGTTGCACTTGCAAAAAATTCTGTCAAACACGATCAGGTGTCTCAAAATATTCTTAGGTTTCTGGAATTTGGAGTAATAGTAGTAATTTGTGGTTGAAAAATTGTTGGAATTTATGCATTTTTGCTTGTTTGTGGGCGGTTTTGCATGTACAGCTTTTCACTGCTGTGAAAGGAAGGGGAGCCTTTTTGAACGGGCAGCACATCTATGGTCAGTGATGATCATGTGAATTCCTAAATTCTAGGTGTTGGTGACTCCCACAGCTTAAGGAATTAAGTCTTGAAGGCGAGTAGTCTTGATGAGGATGTCAGAATGCTGTAAGCTATGTTTATCACCATCCATTTGCTCAGTAATTGTGTTCTATGTTGAGGTTGTGCAGCTTCAGAGCAGCAGGATATTGGCAATGCCCTTCTTGCTACAGAGGTGCCACCTGCTTAATTCATTTCTGTTTTCTGTTGGCTTGATATGAGAGAGATCATTGAGTGTTTGTCACACCAAGCTGATATGATTTGTGAAATTTTGTATTAGGTGTTGACTCCTTGTCTGCAGGTGTTGAACTGTGTTATTCAGATCTACATATGGCATTTTGGGTAATCAGGTTTTACTGATCTGCAGATTGGGACACTGCGAGATAAAAAAACAGTAGATTCAACCAGCAACAGAATCAACAACCTCCTTTTCAAGGTGTGGCTTCTTAGAAAAAACTTGTGATTTGAACCAAGCTGCAACCACAACTGCAGAAATATCTTGTTGCTTTCAGGGACAATAGTGAAAACTTGCTTTTTGTATTAAGGAATAGGCCTGTTCTAACTTTGTAACAAGCTTCTATTACTGAGTGAGTCTCTAGTGCCATTGGGATCCTCTGAACCATACAACATGGTGGCCTCTTATTACATGATAGAGATGGGTTTGTGGGATGTGTGTTTGATTACTGCCTTATACTGGAATGCAGGAATTATGCTGTGAGGACATGAAACAATCCTTGAGGATGTTGAAGGTCCTCCAACATTTCTATTTGAAGGACGGAAAGTGGGGCTGATATGTGGCATTGGCAGGTGCGCTCTCTGCGTATGTGTGGCTCTTGTGCAATGGACCTGTGTGGACTGGCTTGTGGGAGGCTTGATCTCTTTTATGAGCTTGGCTTTGGAGGTCCCTGGTGAGTTAATGAGTTCTCATGTCACCTACTGCAAGCCATTCTAGATCTGCATGTTTTGCATGATTGGGGAGGAGTGGGGGTACAGTTGTGACTTCATGAACAATCTAGAGTGTCTCGAGCTCTGTGATGACCACATTATATGGAGCAGGGATGTTGCAGCAGGTGCTTTGATACTGGAAGAGGCAGGGGGGCATGTATTTGACCCGTAAGTTTTCTCCTTGGCCTACTGCTATTATCATTGTGAAACTTGTGATGATTTCAAGAGAGTTCTAGTCTGGTTGGTCCAAATAATCAGCTGAGCCTAGGAGGGAGAGATTGTTGTAGTGCAACAGTTTTACTAGCCCATCCACTCATTATCTGACCTTGAGGGCTCCAATAAATCACCAGCAGCTTGATCACAGAAGGAATGCAGGCATTATGAGGATTAGAACCCTTGAGATGTGGTCTTTAACAATGCAAGAAACTTATAGGCAATAGCAGGATTATAACAGTTGAGATGATGTTTTCAACAATGCGAGAAACTAAAGGTTTTGCAGTTTGAGCTCATCAGGTCCTCATTGTTTGGCTGGCTAATGCAGGTCTGGAAGTGAGTTTGACATGATGTCACATCGGGTGGCAGCATCCAGCAAACATCTTAAACAGGCACTAGTGGAGGGGTTGGAAGGCTTTGTCTAACTATTGAAACTTTGTAAGTTTACACTTGATCTTCTTTATAGAGGGCTTGTGCATGTTGTATTAAATTCAAATGCCTGTCATATTCAAAGAGGGAGTTAAATGTTGAGGTTGATGCATTTCAAATTGAGAAGATATTTTCTTTGCAACTTTTTTTATGGTTGCAATTGAGATCTCTCTGCCATGGCAGCTAGTCAATGCTATTCATGGTGAAGGAGATGATGGTCACATACTTTGTGAGTGGCACACTCACTAAGGTATGATCAAACTATTATTGCCCTAGCGGTTTTTTGTTTGCAGGAATTGACACAACAGTTACCTTCAAAAGTGTCATTGTGGACTGTTTCTCTGCAATCTCATAAATATGATTTGCTGTCCCTGCAATAGAGTTTTCATTGCAGAACTCAAGACACTTCATCCCTGTTTTGGTTTTTGTTGCTCAGTAGACGTGAACTTGGATTTTCTGGGCAATACTAATATATCTGAAAAATCTGAACCATAATCTGGTCAAGAATCAGTCACTATGTGTAATTGGATCATTTTGGAAAATATGAGATTGAAAACATTGGCCTTGCTCTGATTTGTCTTGCTTGTAGGTCACAAACTTTGTTTTTGAAAGCCTTGCTTGTTTGTCAGATCGAAAAACCTTTCCTGCAGCTGGCCTAGGCTGCAAGTGATTAACAACCCTCTTTGGTAGAGAATCACAGCTCCAACAAGTGTTGAAAAAAGAATTCCCACTATTTATGTCATTCCATGTCTCTACACTCTTCCACTGTAATGGTCTTCTGGAGAAGTGTTACTACTGGCAGGCACCTGTAATTGTATTCTCTGACCTTCCTTTACTTCGCATTGTATGCTTGAACTTGTCATACCTCTCTCTTTCTCTCTCTGCTGTGGTCTGCTCTCCATTTATTGCATCACAATTTACACAATCTCCAGGTGTAAGAGCTCTCTATCCCATATAATGTATATCATAATAGATGCAATTTTGATTTTTCCATTGTCAGCTCTCGGTGCTCTCAGTGTGAACCAGCACCTACCGTTGCAGATTCCACTGTCTGCCTGTTATGACTCAGTTGTGGATGAACAAACCTTAACTGAGTTAAAATCTGGTTTCAGATTGGTAACCCATTCTGTAAGAAGTAGGTCCATACATAGGGGAGATGAGTAGGAAATTAGGTGACTATGTAAGTAGATGGTTTGTCATTTGTACATAGGTAAGGGCTGTTTGAACAACCTGCTTGTGGCTTGTTAGTAGGTAGGTAGTAAAAAGGGAAACCGGGCTAACTATCAGGGTTAACTAGGAAACTGCAATCCAAGAGAAAGCTGTTTTCTGACCAGTTACCACCCTTCATGGTATACTTGTGGGTGCCGGTTCACTCTGGCCAGTTCAAACTTTGTTTTGTAAACCCAGTGGAACAAGTTCTGTTGAGCTTGCTCCTGAGTCACATTCTTAACTTTTAACAGAATCAAATAAGTACAAGTGCAAATAACTGGTTGTAACAATACTAGTGTTCTTTTTCTGTTCCTGTATTTTTTAACCTCCAGGTCTGGAAGCTTGTTACTCTCAATTCTAGACACCTATGCTTATTCCACAATCAATAATAAAAATTGAATGTTGCTTGAGTGTATATCTAGTCCTTGTCCGGAATTTTGTGCATTATTTTTGATTGTTTTTCTCCGTTCGAGAAACTCTTATTTTCACAGGATCATAGCTCACAGGATCATAGCTAACACTTGTAGTTGTTAACTGCATGAATGAATTAACTTAGTGATGGACTTGGCATCATTCAATTCATGTTTATATTGAATGAATGACCAGCAGCATCCACCTCACCATCAATTCATGGGTGTGCTTCTTCTGAAGTGTTTTTTTATCAAATGCTGAAGAGTTCTGAATCTTCCAGCTTCCAGCTTGTTTGCAATACTTTTTTTTCCCTCCTCACCACAGCTATCTGCAAAGTGAACAATGTGAACAATGAATGATAAAAATGTTACACATCATGTAATATCATTGAGCTATATGAAATGTATAAAAGCAGATTCAGCAGTAGCTAATTAACCAGAAGCTAAACAGCTGATGAAAATCCTACTTAATCCTCTCACCCTCACTCACAAGACGCAACTTCACACAATATGAGCCCCACCAACCAAAATGCATGAACTGCTAGCATGAAAATAAATCCATGTGATTTGAATTGGAACCACACTCCAAAATCAGCAGTACCAACTTACTGTTACAGCAGCTTGGAATTTTTTACTGTTGCCACCTTGATAATTGTTTCTCTCTGCTCCAGGCAGATGACTCAGAGAGATTGTATCATGAAGGCATATCTGCATAACAACCTACACCAAACCAGTGTAACACAAAGAGCTCCATTGCTGCAGATGTTACAATGCTAGAAGTGATGATGAAGTAAGATAAGCAACAAAGATGGAAGATTCAAACCACCAAAGACTGACAGATTAATCCAAGAAATGTACACAAAACAGATGGCAGTTTTACACAAAAACATGTGAGTCCTAACAGAAAGGACAAAATGGTGCCATCTCTCAAAATAATGGTTACAAAAAGACATAATTAGCCACATACTGAACAGATTATAATTCAGCAAACGTGCTGAAATTGAGATTCCAACCACTTGCTTTGTTGGATGGAAGCCACTCTGTGAGAGGAATCCACTCTCACAGATGCTGCCGTGCTTGCAACCCACATACTAACAGATGATAAAACTACTACTCCTGAGGTATTACTTTGACCACAGGCTACAAAAACAATAGTATCTCTCATTAAATAGTGATGACTTGATGGAGAAGACAAATAGAGTCACCAAAAAACTTAGCTGTAAACAAAGCAAACCTGCTATCTCATGCGTTACATGGAGTGTGAAGTATTGACACTACTCTCATGGAACAAATGAAATATAGTTCTATGCTTCTAATTCACAGTACATGCACCTAGAGCCTTCAGCAATCAGTGGGACCTGGGGTGGAACATGTTGCCAGAAACCCTAATCCAATCGCCTCCTTTTCCTGCCAGGCAGCAAAGTGCCTCCTGCTTCTGAAGAAGCTGCTGCCCCATTGTCCACAACAGTTTCAGAAGAGTCCTGTCTACCTCCAAGTAACACAGTTACATTCTCCTGACGACGTCTGCGCCTCTCCCTTACTAGCACCTCCCGAGTTGCACCCTGCCTTGGGACCAGCATTGCAGCAACAGCACCTGCAGATGTTGTCGATGTGGGGATGCCTGATACTGATGGCCCCAATTCCACTGCCTGTTCATTCACCAGTGGCAAGACTGTGCTTCTGTCACTACTCGCAAAGGGAGGCACAACCTCAATGGTCTGTGATTGTGCAGGCTGTTGAGGGTTAGGTAAGAGGTGATTATGAACAGCATTATTCATGTTAACAAATCTTGCTCTGACACTAGGCAATTGAGCAGTGGCTTCCACACGGTTTGGACCGAGGTGGTTGATTATATCATTTCGTTGATGAGCTAATTGTGCTGTGGTGTCCCTCATGCGTCTCTCTACCTGCCTGAGCTCCTCAGCATCAATCTCAAATGTGCCTACAGATCTCGCTGCTTCTCTGGACTGCCACCTTTGTTCTTCACTGCTGGAACTTGGGTCTAAGATGAGCCCACCAAAAGTAGGAGCCCCTACTCTATCTCTCAATTCTCCAATCAAGCTGCTTGGCGTCTGGAAGGTGTCACTCAGACTTTCACGTAGTATGCGTGCTGCTCTCCCCCAACTTAGCATCTCATCTCTCATCCATGACACACCACTGGTTGCATGATCCTGTTGTCGCTGTTCTACTTGATCCAAGGTCTGCAGGTCATCCAGGTCCCTCTGTGCTGGAAACACTGGCACTGCCTCCAACCTTCTTTGCAAAGCCGCAAATTCAGTTGTCCTCATCTGCCGTTCTGCTTGATTCAAAATCAGCTCATCTGTGTCCCTCTGTGTTAGAAACACTGGCACATCCTCCATCCTTCTTCGCAAACCTGGCAATTCACTCAGCCTCCCTCGTTGCTCTGCTTGATCCAGAAGGTCATCTGGGTCCCTCTGTGTTGCAAACAATGGCATTCCCTCCAACCTTCTGTGGAAAGCAGCCAAGTCATTAACCCTCAACCGTCGTGTTCTCTCTCTTTCTCCTTCATCTCTATCTGCTCTTTGCCTCTGACTTTCAACTCTGCGTGCTTGGGGCCGAGGGGGAATGCTTGATGCTCCTGCTTCTGCACTTGGTATCTTTGCTGATGACTCAGTGCCTCTACCATATATAGGTGTGAGAGAGCTTAATGCAACTGCCCCCTTGCAGACAGGACACTCCTGGTGAGAAGACCGGAGTTGAAGCCAGTGGTGAAGGCATGGCCAGCAAAAAAGATGGCCACAAGGGGTGACCACAGGCTCACAAGCCATTTCCAAGCAGATATTGCACTCAAAGTGGCTGCTACTGGTCTCTGCCACTGATTTCAGAGACTCCATAAGTGAATTAGACACCACAGGTGCAACCACTGCATCAGGTAAATTAGAAACGTTCAAGCTACCTTCTGTCCTTGAATGATTTTCCACCAATTCCCGGCTTACTCTTGTAGGTCGGAATCGTCTCATTAGACGCTGTCTTCGCAGAGGGTGCTCTGGCATTTGTTGAGACTCTGTCCTAGGTGCTTGTGCTGTTCTAACACCAGATTGCTGCCCACTGATTTCAACATGTTCAGCCATAGGCTGATCAGGCTGTGCTGGTCCAAAACCAAAATGTAGCTGCAATTGTTGGTGAGACCCTGCTCCAGATTGCTCATGAGATGCTGAAATTCCTCTTTCAATTTGCTGCAGACGTCGAAATTGCCTCGGAGTTTCTGGGGTAGCTGGTAAGTGGGTCTCCTGAATGCGTCCTGATGGCAGCTCTATGAAATGAACTCTGGCACCCACATACCGACCCATAACTCGCATGCCGGGAGACCATATTCCTCTTGGTTCTTGCCGAATTCCCAGATCTGGTATACCACCTGGTATACTACCTGCTCCCTCTGCTCCTGCTCTGATGGTTCCTGCTGCTATAGGAATCAAGGGAGGTGCAAGATTTAGATCCAGATTCACCCTTGCAGACTCGTCCATATCAACTTCTGGTCCAGCCACAGTCAAACCAGACATCTTTGAAATGATTGTAACATGCTCTTCCAACTTTGAAATCGCCACGAGGCAAAATGACAGGTGAATTTGCCTTTTGCAGTAGCCAGCCTGCCTGCTTGCCCAGTCAGAAAGGCCGCACAAACAGTTGCACACTCTGAGAATAAACCTAATACTCTCAGAAAGCTTTCTTGACTAATTAGATGCTACCATCAAGAAGCTCCCATCTGTGAGATGGGTATGAACCAGGGTGAACAATTCCTTGTTTGCATACTCCTTTGCGATCCCTGGGAAATGCTCACCGGCCCTTATGATGACGTAAAGATGCAAGTCTGTGATACAAGTACCCAATTGACTACTTTTGATCTACTACTTCTTCTTCTGCTGCTGCTGCTGGTTCTTCCTCTCCTGCTCCTCTGCTATGTGATGGATGCGACGGTCGGTAAGTAGCTACAAACCGACACATACACTGCTGGTGAATACGTTGCTCCTCCACAATAGTCTTCCATGCGGCCACTCGCTTTGTCATGCTCCGCCATTCTTACGGGCTTGCTAAGGCTACAGCCCCCGACGACGACGACAGCGGTCACCGATCGTCAAAAGCACACATGTTCCTGATGAAACGGCGTTGGAAGGAAACAGATACACGGACGACAAACTGCGTGAAGAAACGATCGGATAAAAGAAGAAGGAAAAAACACTACCAGAGAAAAAACAAAACCTCGCAGCAGACAAACAAACAAGTTTTCTCCTTCCCAATTCACACTCACCGAGAGAATTCGCAGTTGGAGATGCGGTCGAGCATCTCGGAAACGTCAAAGGGACAGATCGGAGCTCTTCACAACAACAACCCGCTGGCTACATCCTCACATTTTCTTTACAACACCAAGAGGAGACATGCAAATCACATGATGAAGAAAGAAAGGGGCATGAAAATTGCGTCTAGGTAGGTAGGTACCTTCGCTTGTTGTTGTGTGACGGACGACGACGTCGTCGTCGTCGTCCTCCTCAACTGCTGCTGGATAGATGACGACGACGACAATGAAGACAGAAGAAGAAAGAGAGGAGGCTAATGAGACAGCCGGGGGGGACGTAGTAGTAGACTACACGCATCCTCCTCAAAGCGATGGAGGACACGAAACTTTCTCTGATCTGATGGATGATGACACACACACGAAAGAGGAGAGCACGCAATCTCTCTTCTTAGTGTTCCGGAAAATCAACCTCACGGACAAGATGATGAGAGAGAGAGAGAGAGAAGAAGAAGAAGTAGCAGCAGCAGCAGCGTCGAGGAATGGAAGTCACAAAGAACCTTTGCTCTTTTAGGGTTTCCTCTAGGGTTTCAAACCAAGGTCGCGATTCGGAAAAACCGCGAGCGCGAGAGAGCGAGACACACAGAGACAGTTCAGAGAGGGAGAGGGAGAGAGAGAGAGAGAGAGATTCAGACGCCGCGAGAGATAGGGACCAGATCTGACTATGTGGGATGGCGACGGTGCTGCCGCTCAATGCACAGCTCACGGCATTCCAAGTCTTCTTGCCGGTGCAGGTAAGGGTTTTCAATCGCGTTCCTTTGTAATGTGCAAAATCGGTGAATATGAAAGTGTTGAGCGATAGATCGAAGTGGCAAATGCTGCTGCTTCTTCTGTTGAGATCGATCGATCGATCTAGGTAGACAAGAGACGTAACATGCAGAGAATGGTGAAATTGTTGGCTTGGTTGGAGGGCAAGCAGGGCAAGGAGTATGAATTCGGATTGCACAACGTTCCATCGCCTGAGGAGGCAGGAAAGGTGTCGCTGCGGAATGCCAAGCTAGACTGCAAGCTCGAGCTTCGTATGCTGTTGGAAGGCTTTGAGCACGTATTGCAAGAGGTGCGTGTTATAGTTTGCCAAAGCCCTTTTTTGTTTTGTTTTGTTTTTTTTTTTTTGTTTTTG
>Ga0209208_10009598_pt1 | contig 12698 bp, 5 predicted proteins | sample S1TSphfallax_3_FD_187694 | JGI IMG/M metagenome (GOLD analysis project Ga0209208, IMG submission 187694) | Host-associated microbial communities from peat moss isolated from Minnesota, USA - S1T2_Fd - Sphagnum fallax MG (SPAdes) (version 2) | ecosystem: Host-associated > Plants > Peat moss >...
GGAGCTTTAGGATAAGACTAGAACAAGTTGATCACACATGTGAATTCAAGGTGAAGTCAACTTGCACAAACCATGAAAAATGGTGATTAGTGCAAGTTCGAACCAAAATGGTGCATGGGGGTGAAAATCTTTTAAGGTGTACCACTCAAGATGAAAAGGACCTAGTTTTTAACAAAGTCTTTTTTCCCTATATTTTGATCCCCATGAATATTAATGAATCAAAAATTTAGAAATATTTTACAATACAATATTTTAGACCATCACAATTTTAAATTCCATCAATATATCCACTTTGTGTCCTTAATAGAATAGGACTAGATAAAGGAGTACAAAAAAGGGTGACATTATGATAAAAATTTGGTACACCTTAAAAAATTTGGACCCATAGACAAATCATAAGTGACAAACTTTCACAAAATTCACCATGGCTTAGACTTGGGAGGAGTCATCACTTTCTTCCCTATAATAAACTTTGTGATTGGTGGTGGGGATTGCATCAAAATGACAAAAAAATTTAGGACTCCAAATGGAAATCTCAAAATTTTAAAATTTTTCTTTGTAACATTGTGGGTTCATAACTTTTGCATACAAATTCAAATTGAAAAACTTTCAAGGGAAAAATAATAGTCCTTGAAAAAAAATTCCAATGTCATGATGCATGTTCTAATTGAACATCATTTGACCTCATTTTTTAAAGTTTTAGTGATTGCATACCATTCTTTTTGCCATAATTTGAGTTTTAGATTTCCAAATTGGAAATGTGAGTCCATTTTCAATATTTGCACTTTCAATGGTATAAAAAGGGCTCAATTTGAACAAGGTTTTCTATTTGCACTTTTGTTTCAAGGATTCAAAACCCTTGCAAGATCCACTTGGGGGAGTGTTGAAACTCATTTCCTTGCACTCTTGCACACTTGGGGGACTATGTTTGAATCCCATGATTATCTTGTAGCTCATTTCACTTTTCATGCTTTAATCTTGTTTGCAAGCCCAAGTTCATAGTTGGGCACAAGTACACTTCACGTTCCCCGAGGTTATTTTTTTTGTGTGAAGTTTTATATCATATTAAAAATGAAAATTGTGAAGGTATCAAATTTTACAAGAAATTAAAACTGAACACCTACCTTAAAAAGTTCAACCTACTTGTTGACTTTTCAAAAAAATTCAATGTGCATACCTTAAGAACTTAAACCTATTTTCAAAAGCTTATTTGAACAAGGTTGTAATTGAAATTTTGATTCTAAAAAAATGTTAATTCCACAATCAATTCCATGTGCCCAATTCCACCAAAAGGTTGTTAGACCAAGTCTATCATAAAAACATAATTAGAAAAACTTGAACCTAAACCTCTTAGATGTAACACTTCAACCTAGAGAACCTACCAACAATGATATATACATATGTACTTACATCATACTAGCCAAAAGTTGAGTGTTGAACCCAAGACCAAAACTAACATCATATGTTCAAAAGGAGATGCCAAATCAACCTAAGACCAATGTTGATTCTTCTTTTGAAAAAAATACCTTCAGTCCTTGTTTCGACACATATTTTCTTGTGGTTATGTTCTTTAGGTGCAAGTTTGAGCTTGGTGTTTCAAATTTCTAAACCATGCAATTTTGGTTTTGACACTTTTTTTTCAAAATCAAGAACTTGTGCGCTTGGTTCAAAAACCAAGTCTAGTTCTATGTACACACTCCCCAAGATTGAATAATGTATAGGTACAGAGTTTTACAACAAATTAAATTAAATTAAATTGAGAGCCTATTGTATAAGTACGGAGTTTTACAATTAATTAAAATTGATCAATTATGTGTAAAGTTCAACTATTTGCCAACTCTTCAAAATAAAAATAAAAATCACCTTGTTCACCTAAAGAATGTGAACCCAAAGATTTTTTTTGAAAGGTTCCACTTTGAAAATGGCAAGAGCCTTGATTGTTGTGGGCTTATGACTTTTGCTGTATCTTGTCAGCTAGGCTAACTTAAAACATGCTCAACGGTAGTCGTAAAATGCCCCCCTGTAGAGTACTTGTTTGGGGATGAGAAGCTGCACATAAACTCTGTGAAACTGGAAAAAGTCCGCATGTTAGCATGCCCTCCAATAGCGCCAGTCCTGGGAAATGACAATGTCTCATTGGCCAACTACAACGATCGGGCAAGACATGAGTGGTGTGAGTTAAATAGTCCTTCACTTTGTACAGTCCATCTTTTCAGGTTCATGGGACGGGATGGGATGGGGGAGAAACTAAACAGTGCACTGTATGTGTTAAGTTCACCTGTTGCGCATGTTCTCCTTGTTTTAGTGTTAATTCAATGCACGTGAATGAATCAATGCAGCCATGGTGAGCTCGCATCTACATTGGTCTCGTCTCTTGACCTATTCAAGTGAGGCCTCTTCTTAGTGGCCATATTAAGCTCCAAAAATGTTAGATTTGATTGAACTGGGAGACTTTGATTTAACCTACACATGGGATCTTTGTAGTAGTTCAAAAGAATTTAAATGAATTTTGGGTTTTTTTTTACCATGTTATCAACGTGGGTGCTGGTTTACCCAAGGCATAGTGAATCTATACATAACAACAGTTCAAACTTTTATTGAACAGTATGTCTGTGTACTGTTTGTATTTGAACAGTTGGGCCTTATGTCGTCCACTCTTAATGCCGATGTGCTTGATGCAAAAATTGGGTTGAAACTGGAAACAGTAGAATAGATTGAAGCCTTTGTTGCACTTTTTCAATGTTTTCAATAATTTTTCTTCATTCCTTAACCAAATTGAACGATTTTTTTGGGTGCCATTGGATGTGTGATGATGTATTGGGGGATGAGTGATTCTACCCTAGTCTTAGTCTTATGTAAGGTGGATGATTTGATTCCATAAATTCTTTTTTTCCTTTTCCATTAAGGGAATGTAAATATTATACTAGTGTTCTGGAGCTCTCTAATTAGAAAAGGAAGGGGAAATTTTCATGTGAATGGTATTTTCTTGCATTCTTTGATTCTTGTGCAAATTTGAAACATCCATGGAAGAGAAGGAGAAAGATGAGCTGAGCATTAAGCATAAGTTATCACAGCCAGAAGGCCTGTCTGTGCACACGCACCCGAATACAACCACTTTGCCACAGAAATGCTCTCTGACAGCAAGCAAGCCTTTGGTCTCTACTCAGAGTTCAAAGTGCAGGCTGGCTTGCATGTTGGCTCAGCTCAACTAGTCGGCTCCACTCTGTGATGAAGAAAACACATTAGCCAAAGAGGGGCAATAAACAAGCGGTTGTGGAACAAAAATTAAGCTGGCTGTGTTGGGTGGGGTGAAGGAACAAGAGAAACTTTTTTACATTTCAGCCCCATTGTCAAAGTTCCATCCCACAATATCATTCGGTTTCCCAGCAAGTCAATCAATACTTTACATTAAAAAAAACATGTTGTGAGTTTTATGATTGGTTGTGAGGGTGGTGGTGGGTACATCAATTATTTTCCTCCAAAAAAAAGAAATTAGGGCAAGGAGCCAATTTGATTGGCTAATCACAAAATATTTCTGAAGCATTGAGCAATCTACCCAAAGTAGAAGTTTGCACTTAAAATTGTAGAAGTGCTTCGCTTTGGCCCACTAGCACCCCACTAGCACACCATCCACTAGATGCCGTGGATGAACCTCAACTGAGTTAATATTTGGTTTCACCGTGGTTACAAATTCTGTGAGAAATAGGTCTCATATATAGGCAGGTAGGTAGGAAAATAGGTAACTATTATGTAAGTAGATGGTTTAGACATAGGTAAAGGGCTGTCTTTACTACCTACCTACTAACAACCTGCTTGTGGGTTGTTTAGTAGGAAGGTAGGAAAAAAAGCAACCCAGAGCTAACCACCATGGTTAGCTAGAAAACTCTGGAACCCAACAGAAAACTGTTTCCCGACCACTTACCATTCATTCATCTTTTACAGTGCACTGGTGGGTGCTGGTTCACTGTAGCCTAAAAGCCAAATTTTGGCTAAATCTTCTTGTGAGACGATTGCCAGTTCGGCTACATCACAAAATTGAAAACAAAAACCCCTTAAATTTGGATATCTGATAATTTTCTAGTGTATCTGAAGCAAAGTTTTTGTTTGTTTGTTTTTTAAAAAAAATTCCCAGTTTTGTCATGTAGTTGAGATGGTGATCATCTATAAGCCAGTTTGGCAAGATATAGCTATTAACACAATATGATTATTTATTTATTTTAAACATCATTTTAATTTTTTTCACCACCAACTTGAACCATGTATAGAAGAAATGTGGTGATCTTTTTATTTTTAAAAAAAAAAGGAATTTATGACCTAGAAAAAAAAAATCCAAAACTTCTCCTCAGCAAAGGGCAGGGCGTTTTGAAAACCAAAATGTCTACTCACTTCTTTTTTCGCCATCTCGGAGAGGAATAATAATTTAGCCCTTGTGGGTGGTATGTAACACTAGAGTTAAGTTTCTTTACTTCGAACAAATAATATTTTGATCTGAACAAATTGGAGACCACTCTACCAATATTAGTGGTTTTTTCTTGGTGAATTTTCACATCCTCGCAACATAAAAAAGTAAAATTGGAATATTATGTTCAAAGTTAAACTTCTCACTAATTTTTCTTTATGTTGAATTTTATTTTTGGAAAAAAAAATCGCCATTTTTTGGAGTTTGTTTTTCATTGAAAGCTTCATCACATTTGAACTGAGTTTTTTTAATTTTGGGGGAATTTTTTTGGTGAGTTTTTTACTGTTTCGGCAGTTTTTTCAAAAGTTGTCACCGACTAATAAACACATATTTTGAATGATTGCTAATGATGCAAAAAAATAATAAAAATTAAAAATTAAATTAAATTAAAAAAGAACAAAGACCAATATGCATGCAAGTATTGCATCCCACCAATTTCAAAATATCAGCCTAGAAACTACAATTAAGCCCTAGATATCAACCACAAATTGGTTCCGTGTTCAAGCAGAAATTGCACCCTTACACAATGTGAAATCCCTTCCCTCTAGGTAGAACTAACAAAAGGATTAGGTCATTTTAACCTTTCATATTATTGAATTAATCTTAGATGTAATTAATTGAGGCTTGGAAATGGCTTCTCACTTGCTCCAATATCTTAAAATGGAAAGTTGTTCATCTAACACCTAATTCCTAAACAAATTTAATTTCTAAAATTAGGGTTGAAAGCTGATGCAAAAAGGGAAGAGAAAGAGAATTGGTTGTGGTCCTTATTTCCAATATGATTGGCTTGTGATTCAAATTTTGAATCTCACTTCCTAGTGCTAGAAACCCTTGGTGGAGTGCTCTCACTTTTGAAGGCAATTTGTGAAAAGGTTTCTTATCTTCTTCAATGTTGGATAGGTTTTCAAGTGTTTGTTTAATTTGGATATGGTGAGTTTGAATTTGTTGTCAAAATTAACAATTGTGTAATCTAATTTAATTTCACAAAGCTTCTTACTTATGGAACACATCCAAAAAAATATTGGCCAATTTGAAGTTCTTGTACTTAACACTTCTCGTATGCATAGATCTTGGTTAGAAGATTGTGAAAGGCATGAACGATTGATTTCCTTGTGAAAATTCTTGAGCTATCCATTGAGGTTTAAAGGATCAAAAGGGCTAGAATCATCAAAGCAATTGATGAAAAGAAAAACAATGATGCTTCAAGTTTTCAAAAACCTTTGAGTAGATTTTTTTTGGTTTCAAACCTAATTGTGAAAGTTTCTTCAAGTTCAATCATTACATGCTTATTTTCATTATGCTTGTCTAAGGTTTGTTATCTAAGTTTTTTTGTTGCGCTAGCTTCATCTTAAAAATTTGTTTCAAAAAAACCTTGCATGAGAAAATTAGTGTTAACAAATGAAACATGTAAGTGTACCTTCACAAAATAGTGGAAAATGCAAGGGAAAAAATGCAATCACAAGTTTAAGCCTATCAAGGTTCTAGCACAAGTTGTGGCAAGGAACTTAGTAGTAATAGTTGTGGGTGCCAATCAAGTCATGAATCCACCACCTCTTTGCTTGAAGGAGAAATAGGCTTTGGAGCCATTAGTCTTGAATAGGTCCTTTTTTGACGTTTTTAGTTGAAGAGAAATACCTAAAGGATTAAACTTGCAAGTGAGAATTTGATCAATTATTTGTTTCATGGAAGGTTCATTCCTAAAGTGTTATTGGTTTGGCTTGGCAAGGAGGCAAGTGATTCCTAACTAATGGCATGGCAATTGTCAATGTGCACTTCACTTCAAAATTGAAAAATAACAAAGTGTTCAACAAATTGGATTCACAAGACTTAGAGGCACAACAAGCTAATTATACTTTAATAAAGGGATTGATTAGCTGTGCAATGACCTAGTTAACAAACCTTCATGAATAATCAAGCTTTTATAGTTGTCATATTCAAGGTGAGAGGTCTTGGGAAAGGTTGAAGAACTTGCAAGTAGAGAAAAATTAAGGTGTGGATCCAAGTTCTTGAATGTCTACCACAATTGGTGTTACTATAATAAGATCATTTATAGGGTTTGAATTGTGTGAAGCATGGGAAATGGATTGAAGAATGGTCTTGGGTGAAAACATTGTCAAAGGAGTTAAGGGCACTAAGGTTTAAGTCCTTTTCCAAGGATTGCACATTTTTTTATTGGTTTATAATTATAATTTTTAAATTTTGGGTACCCCATTTAACATTGCATTTAAGATATAAATACATTTTGACTATAATTTATGTTTATATCATGTATATTATGCATTCATTCCCTTTATCACATAAATCTGAATAACTTTTGTTGATTACACATTTTCAAAATCCATAATTTTTAGGGTCAAAAGCACTTTTGAGGAAAATGTGTTCAAATGGCTCATTAAAAAATAAAGTATCAGTTCAAATCCTTTTGCCTTTCTACTCATCAATGTTAACATTCTCTCGAATTTTTAGAAGGAATGTTGCACATTTGGTTTTAAAAAAAGACGTCTAAAAAAAAAAGATTGTCCACTTTCGAGGTTTTAGTACTTTGAACATGAAAAAACATTTTTTATTTATGTTAAGCTTTGAACATGTAACATTTACAATTAATGAAAAATATTTCAAAAAAATCTATGACAATCCAAACTATTTTGCTTCACTTGTGATCTTTCAAACATACAAAAATGTAGTTTTAAGGAGTGTCCACTCACTAGGGTGGTTCCTTTGATTGTGTTTTTACCCTCTTGCACTTTGGAACCCACCAATCCAATTGCAAAGGTTGCAATGTTGGGTTGCAAGCACATTAATATTTGTTCCACTTAAACTTGCTCCAGTTGTTTTGAACCATGACATCATTTTGGAAAGTTGGATGTCATATACATTTTGTTTTGTTTTTCGAATAAAATGTTTGTGGTAATGATAAATGTTTATTTTACCCAAGGTTGATAATTGGGATTCAATTAAACACAAGTTCATGTGATGATGTGAAGCAATTGAGTGGCATTGGTTAAATTTTGGATGGGGCTTAAGTGATGCATGGTTTCTAAATAACTTCCAACAAACTATTTGTTAAAGTTTTCAGGTATGATAATTACCATGAAGGGGAAAAAATTGTCGTTTTATAGGTTGACAAATTTTACATGTTAATCAACCTAGAGGAAAAGGGAGGTAGAATTAAAGTGTCAATTTCACTTGCTAAGATCTTGGATCATTTGTTAAATTTTATTTAGATTCGACCTTCATTTGTTCATGTAGATCCTAAATTATGGCACTTTGATGTAACCTTATTGGAAAATGAAAAACTTAAGACATATCCAATTGTTTGCCCAAATAGAATTGGGCAAAAAGCCAACTTCATTAGATGGTTGGGTGAATTGGTTGGAACTAACGATTGAACAAATCATGGCAAAGAATTTGAAGCTTTTGCAAAAAAAAAAATTAAAAAGATGTACCTTCATTAAAAAACAATTCCTGGATTGTTTTTACAATAAAGGTTTAATTATAATCATATATGAACATATCAATAATGAAAGCTAATCTTTCAAACTCACAAGAATGTTTCATAAAGGTATTTCAAAGAAACCTAAATAGGAATTATATTAATGGGTTGCACATTAACATATGTTTGGAAATGCATGTTCTACAATATTTTTTCAATTATCATAAAAGGGGCCATAAGAGATTGTTCATCAAGGAGTTAGTGGTGGATGAATGGACTAGGTGAAAGCACATTAAAGCCTTCAAAAATTGTAATCACAAGTATAATATTTTTGTAATTAATTTGTTGGGTAAGGTATGGACATCACATCTTGGATTGTTTTACTTATTTTAAGTATAATATTTGATTGACTTTAAACAATCTCTAAGTCAATTATTTTAAAAATACAACAAAAATTGAAGAATTTAAATGTATGGTCCATATATTTGTGACAAAATAATACTATCACAAAGTTAAATACATATACTTCAAAATTAAGGTTGTGAGGTTGTGGGTGGAATTTATGGGTGAATTTCTTATAGTGAATGATATTGATATACATATTAGATTTAAGACCATTTGAAGTTTAAAGCTTTTGGATGGAAATTCATTCAAAAAATGTTTTTATTAGCATTTTTTTAGTAACAAATGTGTAATAATAATTTCTATTTAGGAAAAAAAATAACCATATGAAAAAGGAAAAGATTTTATAGTTGACATTGCATTATTTTTCTTTTTTCTTTTGTTTGCAATTTGTAATGTTCCAGGAATCATAAACATGAAGTTTTATGACTATTAGAAAAATGTAAGTTACATATTATTTGTACATTGATTTTATTTAATCCTCTTCATCTGATCATTTATTCAAAATGAACTTTGAGTTCCAAAATGTTGTCATGCAAAATTTTAAGTGTTTTTCTTTTGTTTAGGATAACCAAAGGATGCCATCAAAATTTCAATTTATTGTTTTTATAATACTTATTATACATCATTTTTTTGGGTCAAAAGTGGTTCGCCCTTAATGTGTTTTCATTTAACTTTTAGTTTGCAATCCCAAGTCATGAAATCATTACTAACTTAGGAATTAGAAGCCCATTAAAATTTTTGGAAGTGTTTATAAAACATTGGCTAAGTTACTTACCAACTAGATCCAAGTTCATTTTCTTGAAATAATATGAAATAATTAGATTGCTTTTGCAACTAAAAAATCAATACTAAACAAAATCATTCTTATGTGCGAACCCATGGATGGGTGGTGGAGAGTGACCAAAAATTGTTTTATTCTTATTAGATTTCTAAAAGATGTTTGGTAAAATATATTGGGATTTTTTCTTCACTATGATAAGGACTCTAAGTTTTAGTGAGCTCTAGGTTAAGTGGGTTTTGACATCAATATATAAATGTGTTACATTCATTATTCAAGTGAATGGTGAAGGATGAAGTGGGGGTGCAATCAATAATCAATGAGCTAATTTGTTTAGTTTGTTTCAAAGGACTTACCTATCTACCTACCTATTTACCTATATACGTTCACTTTCATACCATTTACCAACTTATTTACCCCCTTACTTACAAACTACCTACCTACCTACTCACCCACTTACTTACTTAAATTTAGTTATTAGGTGTAAACATTAAATTTACCCAAATTTTAGCCATTGGATTTAACTTAAGCTTGGCCATTAAATTTAGGCATTAGGTGTAGTCATTCTATTTAACCATTAAGTTTGGCTACTAGGTTTAACCTAAGTTGAGTCATTAGATTTGGCCATAAGGTTTAACTAATAGATTTTACAATTAAGTTTAGTTTAAGTCAAGCTATTAGATTTGGTCTTAAGTTTTAGCATAAGTTTAGCCACTAGGTATAACCACTAGATATGGTTTAAGTTTAGGATTTCATTATGTTTAACAATTAGATTTAACCATTTTGTTTATACACTTGGTTTAAACTTAGATTAATCATTTTGTTTATAACCGCTAAATTTAACTATTAATCTTAGCTACTATGTTTAAACAAGGTTTAGTCATTATGTTTAATCACTAAATTTAACTATTAGGTTTAACAAAAATTTAACCATGAAATTTAGTCATTAGGTTTAACCACTATGTTTAAACATTAAATTTAATCACTATGTTTATCCATTAAGTGTTGTTTTAAATTTAGTCACTATGTTTATCCATTAAGTGTCATTTAAAATTTAACCACTATGTTTAGTCATGTGAAATAAAAAAATTGAAAAAAGTTTAACCACTAAATGTCGTTTTAAGTTTAACCACTATGTTTAGTGATGTGAAATAAATGTGTGAAATAAAAAACTTGACAAAAATTTAACGCCTTTGATGATGTAGTCCATTGGTAAGGACTTGGTTTATCATTGTGAAGGTGTGGAATTCAATTCTTTATACTTGCAACTTATGTGCATGCTTAGAGGGCTATTGTAAATATGTTAAACTAAGGTAGTTTGGTGAGATTTGGTAGCTTAAGCTAGGTTAACACCTACCTAAGTGCTTATTTTCAACCTACCTACATACTCTTTAACTTTTAAAATAATAATTAAAAATTATTTTAATTTAGATATAAGTTTGACCCAATCAAATAGTCCACAGTCTACCAATCAAATAGTCACTCACTCTTTTAATCAAGATAATAAGGTCCAAATTAATTATCTAATCATGTTGACTAGTCCAAATTGACAGGGTGATCATTTTGATGCCTATCATTTTAGGTATTTTTTGACTAAAAAACCCAATACTAAAAATCTTACATTGTAGTAATGTTTGATGGCATCTTTGTTCATTTCCTAAAAAACAATCAACCATTTTTTACTCAGGTTCTCTTTGATCACTCATTCCAAAACAATCAAGTTTTTTTTGCTTGTGTTCTCTTTGATCACTCACTGATTCACTCAATTTAGCTTACCTTTTTATCTTGATGACTTTGCTTTCATGACTCTTTTAAGTGACTTTTATGCCAATTTGTGTTCCCTCTATTGGGTCCATGTCGGGCTTGTTATCTTGTTTTTTCTTTGTTGGTAAAGGGGCTGTTTGCTCCTCCCCTTTTGGGATTTTCTAAATCTCATACTTATTTTGGAAAGGTTTATTAATAAGTTCACACTATACTAAGTTTTGTCATGGACCACATCATGTGGAAAGGTTTATTAATAACTTCATACTATACTAAGTTTTGTCGTGGACCACATCATGTGCTGCATATAATGATCAAAATCATTTGCCGAATCCTGGAAGTTTGGACCAACATGAAAGTGCGAGTATCCATGTGAGGAAAGTTGCAAAATAGCTTTGGGTGAGGACAAATTATGTACCAGGAATCTAAAATAATATTACAAGTCCACAATCTTGAAGGGATATTCATTAGATAGAACTAAAGGTGCACTCACACTTGGTGTTAGGGACTCTAGTGTTGAGTCCCCTAACACCATGCTAGTCATTTAGGACTTACACCTACTTACCATGAACATTTTATGTTGAGTTAACATTCACTTAAAAAATTAAACTATCACCCCTTTAACATTGGGTGCCACCTAGGATGCCACCTAGATTTTCCATTAACACTGACTTAACATCAAGTGTGAATGCACCATAAGTCATTGCATTGATCGCATGCTTGTAGGAATTAGAACTTGAAAGGAGTGAAATGGAGATATCTCCACTTTTTTTCAACTTGATTTCTTAAGGAGGTTTTGTGCAATGTTGGGCGGGTGGGGCCTTATGCGTAAGGTTTTCTCAGTCCTCTTGAATGAAATTGCAGGAGTCCATTTGCTATGAAAAATACTACCAATTCTTTTCTTTGTGTAAGGACCTCAAAAGGAGGACTTCAGATCCAATGCTCAGCTCCTAGGCTCACCCAGGGCCCTTGTTCTTAGAATAACCTCCTCCTTCTTGGTCCTTACCAGAGTTGGGGGCGGTTCTTTCATATATGGAGTGTTAGTTCTTTGCAGTTTATCAGATCGGTTCTTTGATTTTGGTTTTTTCAAAATGCTCAGAAGTGATGGTTCTTTGAAAAATCAAAGAACCGCACAACACCAGTCCATAACCAGTTCCTTTGTGGAAATTGGTGGTGTGGCATCACCCCATTGGCGGAGAGGTCTTGGGTCTGGGTCGGCCAGATGAGTGCATGGGGTTATGCAGACAAATGACAATAGCATTCATCCCAGACGTCTGAGTAGTCATCCATTACAGGTGAGTGAAATCCCATCCATCAAGTCATCAATTATGTCTGGTAACACTGCTCAAGCCAGTTATGAAGTCCTCCTCAATCTACATATATTATTAAAACACAACATTTTTCTTCTTCATTCGTGCTCTCTTGTGAAGGTAATTTTTGTTGGCTTTTTTGCCCATATGGAAGAGACTACAAGTTGGTGTATGATTTGTGAATAAAAATTCGTCACAAAATTGATCAAAGTCTTGATCAAATTGTTAGAGACGTCTGAAGTACTATGTGTGCATATGATGAATGGGCATAGAGGTGCATGTATTCAAACGAGTAATTTTCAATTCAATAAGGGAAGTTTTTAGTTTGAAGTTTGAGCCAATCTTGGCCAATTATAATGTATTGATTTAGTTATCAAGCCCATGTTAGCAAGCCGGTTATTAATAACTTACATGTCAATTAGTGAGTTTTTATAACTGTTATGATTTTATAATTTAGCACTTAATATTGAAATTTCAAAAATCTAATAACCTACTTGGATGACCTAATTATCATTTAAGTAGTTATCAATCTTTAAGCACTAATTAATTTTT
>Ga0209208_10009599_pt1 | contig 12697 bp, 5 predicted proteins | sample S1TSphfallax_3_FD_187694 | JGI IMG/M metagenome (GOLD analysis project Ga0209208, IMG submission 187694) | Host-associated microbial communities from peat moss isolated from Minnesota, USA - S1T2_Fd - Sphagnum fallax MG (SPAdes) (version 2) | ecosystem: Host-associated > Plants > Peat moss >...
TAGGACTTCTTTTTCTTCTATCTCCATTTCCGAAACCTAGATTTGAAGACTGTACTATGTTCGTTGTGAGAGATTTGCTGAATCCAATCCAGATCTGCTGCTGAGAATCCACAAAGGTTTGAATCCAGGTCTTGCTGCTTGCACAAGATACTATGGCACAGCACCACACATCTGCTGCAAAAAGCTTATGATCCAAAGTGTAGTAGTGATTCTCTCTTGTTTGTTTCCAGGAGTTTCAAGAGCTTTCAAGAATTGTTGTGCACGGAGCAGGACAGCGAATGTTTCTGGTTTACCATGGCAAGGCGCTTGTTGAGGGAGGAGCTTCAACTCTGCCTTCAATGGAGCAGATTCTGCTGTTGCCGCTGCGGAGCAGCACCTTTTTCTAGATCCTGGTATGTACATCAACTGCTGCATGGTTTGATTTCAAGAGAGGATTTTTTGTGGAGCAATTCAACCCAGTTCCATTGCTTAGGACAAGAAGATGGAGCTCCAGCTCATATAACAAAACTCCTTGTGTCTGATTCGAGCTGATGGCTCCAAAACATAGAAATGCATGTTTCGTAGCCATCAAATCGAATCTGACACAAAGAGATTCTACATAGCATGCTGTTGCATCAAACCAGATCTGGTGCTTGAGTATAAGAATCTTGACTGAGCACCACCTGGTTCATACAACAAAACATCTTCTCAGATGGTAGGAAGTTAATGACGGCTACAAAGCATGCTGATATGAATGCTGAAGTACCACAGCCGACTTCTGAATAAGGCAGACAAAAGCTTATGCAATTTTTTCAGTGAACAGTATGAATGCACAAAAGTTCTCGCAGATGATGAACTTGATGATCCATCATCTGGCAGAAGAACTTTGTAGACACTAGTGACATTGTCTAACTCAGACTGAATCCAGCATATGGAAAGAAATGAAACCAACAAAGTTGGACATAATATGATGCTTCTCTGCTACTATTGAACTCTGTGTAGTGCTGACTTCATTGCTAAGTCCCTTGTAGTCAAGTTTTTTTAGGGTAAATGTTGAGAAGATTGAAGGCCAAAGGCCATGCTACAAATGGGTGAGGGAAGAGGCCGCATTCACCACTGTTCTAACTTGATTTGCAACTTGTAAGGAGATAGTTACTAGCAAGAATTGTAAATTGGGGAAGTCAGGGCTCCAAAAAATCCACTGGGTTTTCTTGTAGTGTCCATAGGCACCTTCTCATACCCCACAGATTCCTGTGTCCAGGTACAAAATAGCTGAATGATATTTGCATCTTGACACAGGATGCCAGTGTCAAGAGAGCAAAGGAAGCATTCTGTAGGTACAACCAGAGGTCTATAATCAAAACAAACAGACCTCCCATCAATACCACCCAGCAATATGAACCATCCATCAGTATGAAACTGGAATGTGCAGTCTTGAGAAATTGAACCATTCAAGACTGTTCAGTTATGAAGTATTCTATCACCCAAGAACAAGAGTGAAAAGGAAGGCCAAAACAAAGAACCCGTTTAGTGCTTCAATGCTGGATGGTGGGCAATGGCTAATGAAGTGATGCCACTCTCGTGCAATTTCTGTTGCTTCACCACTATCTGCATGCACTACTGACTGCTATTGTGCATTCATCTACCAAAGCATATCTGTGTGCTGATGAAGGCGTCTTTTCAGCATGAAGCAGATAGACCAAATCTGATCAAGAAACAGATCCACAAGTGCTGCATTATAATGAACTTGAGTTGAAGGACAGACTTGAGTTTCAAAGCTAAAGCGTATAGCTTTTCTCAGTATGCATTCCTGCAAACCATTTTGTCCAATAGAACGTGTAATGTGTTTGTGTAATGCTCCTTTGATGGTTTCATTTGAATTGATAAACAAAATGATCATCTTATTGACAAGAATTATCTTTTCTTCATCAACATCCAAACCTCATGCCTTAACTCTTGTTGAAATGGATTAGTTATATTTTATTGTTGTGTACTGTTGAAGTTTATTAATATAGCGCAGGTGAACCTTTGATTGGGCTAAGCCATTTTTATTGGAACATTTAACCATAGACCATCATATGTAAAACCTAAATTGTAAGCCTCTTAACTCTTAACCCTAAACCATATACCTTGTACCCTATGCCCTATGCTCAATACCCTAAACCATAAACCCAATACTCTATATCCCAAGTTTCACATGTTCAATGATGTTCATTGTATGTAGGGCACAATGTATGTTGTTTATGACATAGGGTTTAGGACATAAAAGCTTTAAGGGTTAGGATTCAAGGTATAGGATATGGGGTTGAGGGTACACATTAAGAGGTATTTGGTTTTAAAAAATATGGTCTAGGGTTTAGGTTGCAAGGCATAATGTTTAAAGGATATAGTGTACAATTTATTACATTTGGTTAGTGCATATGGTTTAGTGGATGAAGCTTAGGTTTTAAAATTTAAGGTCAAAGTTTTAACATGTTTTACACGATAAAGTTTATGATTTATAGGTTATAATAACTTGGTTTATTCATACCAAATTATTACACATAACTAGAATTAAAGCATATGTTCAAATGTTAAAAAGAGGATATGTTTTTTCTTGAAACGATGTTCAAACTTGTCAAGTTAAATGAAACCACTTTCAAAATATTACATAGAAAATTCATGTGTTTTTTCAACTCGTTAATCTTATTGGACTTTTAAACATTGGAATAAATGTCACATGTAATATCTTGTAACAAACTATATTGTATGATATTTAATTTTTTGTAATTAGTTTAAAATAAAATAAATTATAATTCAATTGTTGTTCTCTGATTTTCACCTTTACTGGATAAAATTCAAATTAAAATCATCTAAATTGTGATTCATGGATAAAGTTGATTTATGAATTTTTATTTTTCATTCATAATAAATGAAGTTGATTCATTGTCATTCACTTTTCATTAAATGCATCAAGTTCATTTATCACTTTTGATCTTTAAGCCATAATGGATAAAGTTCATCAATCATTGTTCATTTTTCATTCAAAATATGTATTTTGAAAAATGTTTGAAATAGTATTTTGCGTGTGATGAGTTGTATGAAAGCTTTTATTGAAAATTCCATAAGCTATAACCATATAGCCTCCATAGCTTTTATGGAAATCTTCATAAGCTATGACCATGATGGGTATGAACAAATACAATTTTGTTCATTATTTTGATGTGTTCAACACCAATTTGAAATATTACTTTATTTTCTAGTTTTATTTCCCTTTATTTCTGGTTTGCAATCAAACCATCTTTTCAATAAATTTGTTAATTGAATATTTTGTACCACATTTCATGGCATTGTTTTATACTATCATGTTGTGTGATTGAACATAAGTTTAGGCTTATAATTTTATAATTTGTTATAGTTTGAGCACATTTAAAATTTTGTTTATCATTATAATTTTCATACATGTAAATATTAAACAAATAATAGTTTGATGGATCCAAATGTGAGTATTGCAAAATGTAACACAATGAGTTTTGAAGTGTGTTTTGAAACAAGAATTGATAACTTTGAATGAATTATGTAAAAATATGATTATGTTGTATACATTATGGGTTGTAGATTTATATTTCTTTGAAAATAGATGATGGTGATTGTGATTTTTTTAGATATTTAAATATTCTCTTACACAATAAAATATAAATATTTTGGTGAATGTGAATAAAACATTAAAAATTTCAAGGTTGCATGATAAATTTGAGATTTTTCAAAAGGTACGGATTGTGATTTTTTTATGTTTTTGGTAAAATATGTGTCATCAATTAAAAATATGTTAGTTGGAGCAATTCGCATGCCGAGTGAATTTCCTTTACATACAACTGAATCCATCCTATAATTTATTGTTCAGATGTGAATCGCGATTTGATTTCATGTTAGAAAGTAAATTATAAATTGCATAAAAATCTTTCAAAACTCGATGATTCCAAATAATGCGTCCATGATATCTATGCGTGGAATACGAATGTGATCACACACGTCGGAGCCAAAGACGTCACAATATGAAAAAGATTTTAAATTCTTCTTTATTTTTGTTTAAATCTTTCGTATTTTAAACCCGTCATTTTTGTAAGGAAAGATTTTTTTATTTATCCCTCTGTTAAATCAACATGGTTCACGCAACTATTATCGAAGTTTAAATATATGTTTTACGATAGTTGAAAGTTGTCAATGCAAAGTGATGGCGATCGGTTTGTGCGTGTGATCAAAATCAAATCTTTCTTACATGGGGTAAACTTTTGTATCATACTTTTCCTATAGCCATTGGTGGATTAGATTTAATATGCATTTTTTGGGCAAGGTTTAAATTATATGACATGGTGGCAAGCAACGAAACACGTCGCAACAAGATTGGTGCGAGCGAGCGTTAGGATTGTGTGGATGGTCGAACTTTCATCGGATTATCGATGTTGAATTATTTCTTTTACATGAAACCTACAAGGGTGAAGGACACGTGAAAAAACCTCTTACACATTTTTCCTGCAACCTATGCTCGAATTGGGAAAAATGGTTTTGTGTGAGATCTTCCACATTGATTGCATACGGATCTTGACCACATAGTAATTCTTGCATGCAATGTTTCCGGTCATTGGATTTGTTTCAAAAGATATCAACCGTAAGGAGGCCGTGCTTTTATCATAAACACGACATGCTTTGCCTTGGTTGAAAGCAAAAGGACATTGGAGTCGCACACAAAATCTCACAGTTTCGACAATCTTGGAACATGGTTCATGTGCCAACCTCGGGCATAGTTTCATCGACATTGAAAGTCTCGGATCGTCAATGTTTAATTGCTCGCAATTTTTTCGTGCACACCCTTTTCACATCATGGAAGATTTGGAAATGTTAGGATTGTCATAAAACGACCGGTTGGTGGTGGGGGGGGGGGGAGGTTTGTGCCAAACGGTTTGTAAACAACCAATCATCGAAAACATTCCGGAGCTTTTAGACTTCGAAAGGGTTAACTAGGTTCAGAAAACTTTATGTTCTTTTTTACATTGTTTTCACTTGTCAAAACCTATGAATTGATATCAAAACCGGTCAAGGGACAACTCTCCAACAACAAATAATAAGTGTAAAAAACATGAACGAATCGATATTTAACTCGAATCTTTGGTGTGAAACACAAATTGATTATTTGATTTATCTTTTAATTTGCAAACAAATTAAAAACACAAATTTTTAGTCTCATGGGTTCAATTTCATGATCTTTCTTATGTTATGGTCCGTACAAACATAGCATGATTAACTTTTATCGAAACATACTCATAATCGTTCAAATATGAATCAAAACTAGGCACCTTCAAAGCCATTCATTGCAGATCGATCGGGTTATATGTTGAAAAAATCTAAATAATAAAAAACCCCATAATAAAAAGAAAGAAAATAAGAGCTTCAAATATTACAAATAACAAAAAACAAAAGGTAAAAATAAAACAGAAGTCCACAAAATATAAAGTCGAAAAAAAATAAAAACACATGAAGGGAAACCGAAGGAAGAATTGAGGAAAAAGGTCCAAAAGAAATTTTAAAAAAAGAAAATTATGAGCCGAAAAAGGTCGGGAGAAGAAGGAAGGCACCGAAAAATAGGAGTTGGGGGATGGAAAAGAAATTAAAAATTGATAATATGAAGTCAAGGCGCGTGAAAAAAAATAAGAATTATGAACCCAAACCCCCATCGCGAGGTTGAATTGGGTTTCATCCCATCCGAAAAAACTCTAAAACGGGATTCGTGAACCCTGGGTGCACTCGTGGGACGTTGGGTCATTCAAGCCCAAAAAAAAAAGGAAGTTTTAGAAGGTACAAAATCTCTTTCCCGTGTAATCAAGCAACAAACATCCTTGGGGGGCATGAGTCCAGTGCAAATGATTATGATCTTCAAACGAAATACGTCCTTACACAGCATTAAATATTTGCACCCTATTAAATGTATTCCCAAAAAAATAAACAGAAAAACAAATAAAAATCTTTGAAATGTCCACATGTATTTCCTAAACACGTGAGGGGTCCAACAAAACGGCATGTGGGCTCTCCACATTTACATTTGTTTTTGGAAGAAAAAAGTCCAACAATTTCAAAGGTTGGGAAAAGGAGACTTGTGAAAAGTAAAAATAATTAAACAAACTGAAAATTGAAAAAAAAAGGGCGAAAACGAGGGAGGCTCGACGAAAATAAACAAAAGCTACCTAATCGTAAAAGTGAGGAGGGAGGGAAACGAGGGGGCAACCCCCGGGGGACAGGTTGATCGAGGGCACACTAGGAGCTCAGACGAGAACAAAGGGGTCCGGGGTCGCCGAGAATCGAACCTTGGTCCCCGAATCCATGCAATTCAGGTTGAACCATTGGGGTGAGGACCCATATTGAAATAATAGGGGTAATACTTACCCTTTATATCGTCCTGACACGTGCAACTGAGAATTTTTGCAAGGACTCAAACATCGACCACAGATTTTGTCGAACCCACCCTCCTATGTAGAACGGACAATGGACCGACACAAAACAACCCAAACACAATGCAGTTTCTTCTTTTTTTTTATTTTTGCACAAGGCTGCTGTTGCTACTCCTGGGCACCATTTTCTTGAGCCTCGGCCATGTTTGTCATTTTTTTTCATTTTTTTATATCCATCAAATTCTGAAATAGTTTTTAAAATGTGTAATTAATTTAAAATGTTTTAATCATGTGCATAATAAATTTGAAATTGATTGAAAAATATCTATCAATATTTTTTTTAATTAAAAACACATGATGAAACATTTTTACATATATGAAAAGAATGAATTAAATGTTTGTGTTTGCTTAAAATTTATATTAATTCTTTTGTGAATAACTTGAAAAGATATCAACCTTGGGGTTATATAATTATAAAAGTTGCATATACAGACAATTATGTTTAAATTCAATTACTTGCACCTTAAGTTGCACATATTTTTATAAATTATTTTATTTGAAAACAAGTTTTTAAGTTTTGAAAAAAAGAAAAAAATATCATTACATAAAGGTTTCATGTTATGTGATTTATGATTATAAATAAATAATGTTAAAATTGGCAACATAACAAATAACATGTTCGTATCTAGAAGAAAAAATTAAATTAAATGTACATGAATCACTTGCATGCATGAGTTAATAAAATCAATTTTAAATTATATTTTGAAATTTAAAAAAATTACACATCACACTCAAAAATCATTGTGATGATTAATTTGAAATAACATTATTCATAATTTTTTTTGTTTCAAATCATTTGATGGATTAAAATTTTTGAAATGTTATTAATGTTATCATTGTGCATCAACATAATCCAAATTTTTCCAAAAAAATACTTCATATTTAACATATAAAACAATGATAAAACATAAATTGACATTGAAATTTACTTGTCATCTTTAAATATTGATTTAGAACTTAAATATTTTTTTAAAAAATCATTTTGATGTATTTAAAATCATATCAAAAGTTGATGATCAAACCTGTTAAATGTTTAACACATTATTTTATTGAATTACAAATGTAATCATGCATGTTTAAACTTTAAAATAACAATTAAATGTAATTTTAAAACATTTTTTTATTATGATTTCATTAAAAGAATAAATGCAAGAAAACATAAAAATAACATGCTTTCACATATCACATTCAAAAATCATGAAAAGAAAATTAAATTTTGAATAAACATTCAATGAATGTGAATTATAAAATATTCACACATGATTACTTATAATTAAAAATATAAAATTTTCAGCATGTTTTAATTTCAAATGATTTTCACAAATACAATTTAAAAAATTATGTTATCAATCAAATAAACAATTAATGTTATAAATCGATTTTGAAAACTTAATCTAATACATTCGTTACACATGTCAAATATAAAATTATTTGTAGGGTGAATTTTTTTCATGTTTGTGTGTTCATCAACAAATTGAATGAAGCTCAAATATTATATTATTATGTGTTAAGTAATTGGTTTTAATAACAAAATTTTGTTTGCATTTTGTTTACACCTTGTTTGTCAACATTTACAACCTTATGTACTATCATTTTTTATATCATTACCCCTCCTTCCATTATAAGGATTTTTGCATCATTATTTTCACATATAAGCATTCATATACATTTGAAGCATTATCCATTCAATCGTATTTTGTAATTAACACCATCACGAAATATTGATCCTTTTAAATTTTTTGAAAACATGTGTCATAAACACCATCATCACTCGTCATTTACATCATTGCTTACACCAACATAATCGTTCGCATCATTATTTGCATCATCATTAACTTTAGTTAACTCTTAGTTCACCATTAATTAAAAAAACTTTTCAATAAGCTTTTCATAAAGTTTTTTTGGTCAATCTACACATGGAGGTTTCCTTGATTTAGGTCCCTTATGAAATATATTATGAATTAACCTTTTATTACATTTTAGTTGACTTGCAATTCAATATTAGTTAAGAAACTTCTCAATAAACCTTCATGGTCGATGGAAGCTTTCATGGAAGCTTTCATGGAAGCCTCTATGGAAGCTTCTTTAAACTAAGTCTCCAATGGGATATAAATAGAGGTAGGATTTCTCATTATTTTCAGTTTGTTCAACACCAATTTTGGGTACACTTTCATGTCATAACCCTTGTTTTCATAAACCATAGAAAATTTGTTTTCATTAATTTAGTCAACTTTCAATTAACTCTTAATATTGAATTAAGAGTTAACCGAAAGTTAACGATGATGCAAACGATTATGTTGGTGCAAACAATGATATGAACGACGGGTGATGGTGGTGTCTGTGATAGCAATTATCTATTACAATACCATATACTAATGAAGGTATGATACCTTCAAAACCATGTTTATTTTATAATAACAAATGTATTTAAAGAAATCTAGATTTCACATAAAAGTCTAGGTTTTTTAGATATTAGGTCTATGGGACAAACTTTTAGGTTTCATACTCCAAAATTTGTGTAAGGGTTAGAGGCAAACTTAAATGAACATAAAAGAGTTATGAATATGTTTTAACAAGCAACAAAGTATAGCACAAAAATGACCAACATTATGCTTAAACTTTTTGATCTTGAAATAAAAAATAAATAGATTATAGAAAAAAATTGGAAGATCCATTCAAAATTTGCAAGGGGCTTTAAAGAAGCAATAAAAACTCAAAGTAAAATTACAGGTCAAGAAGCATGAGAATAATGAGGTATTGGAAGAACTGCAAATAATTAGATAAAATATTAACAACATGGGGAGAAACAACAAAGATCTAGAGAAGATTATAATATAAAGGGATTTTTTGCATGCAATTTTGACGTAAACAAATGCCAAGTATTGGAAGTTGAAAACAAAGTAGGATTTTTTGAATGTGGAACACAATAAACTTCAAAGAGATTATAAGAATATGAAACATTCTCTTGAAGCAGCATAAATAGCTACATGAGCTCAAAATGGATATTAGTATTGTATACCAAATCAATAATGAGATATAAAAGTAATCTAACTAAAGGCAGATAGAAATGGACAAAAATTTACAAAAGTAGATGGTTTTTAAAGAAAGGTTGAAAAAAATTCTAGAAGAGGCTAAAGGAATCAAGTCTTTTGATTATGACAATGTCTTGAAAAAAAATAATGAACTTAAGAAGCAGTATAGTTTGCTTCATGTAAAATTTAAGGCATTAACAATGAAAAAGAAGGATGCATATCTATGGTGGGATTTAGTGTAGGATATAGTCCAAAAATATATTGGAAAGGTTTATAGAATGTATGAGGGCAATGAAAAGTTCTATAAACATAAGATATATTAAACGGAAAAGATCATACCATCATTTTAGTATGAACCTTTAATCTTCCCTCCAAAACCAAAAACCTCATATGACGAAGAAGAAAAAAGAAATATTGATGGTGTAGGACCATCAAGGACAATAACAAAAAAGGAGGAACTACCAAACCTCAAAAGAAGAAAACATAGTTCCTAAAAGGAGGCTAATGGTATGAAATATGCATCAAAACAAACTTTAAAACCATTAAAATATGTTTTATAGGAGGTTAATTTCCAAAAGTATACATCTACAACCACATAAATAGAAAAGCTAATACAAACAAAGGAAGTAAAAACTCAAGAAGTACAAAAGGATTTAATTGAGCCAACATCATAGCTATAACAATAGGAGCAAACTCATATCACATCAAATTTGTGGTCACAACAATAGTTACAAAATATGTCAAAGTTGTAGTTACAGGATCAGACAATAACATATCACCAAACAAGTGCAGCGTTATTAACAAAGGTACAAGAAAAACAATAACAAATTTTGAATACAACATAAAATCAGCCATTAATTCAATTTGAAATACAACAACCACAAAAAAATCAAACTATAGTATAAATAGATTAGACTATAGAGTAATATTATATTTCTAACCCACAAGATCAAAAAAAATATCAATTTTAACTTTATTAACACATTTTAATCCATAATTCCATGACGTAATTTAGAATATGAGTGGAATAATGTTAAAGGAGTAATTATTCGTCATAATAATTAATTAATTAATATCTATTTACTTAATTATTGTTTAAAAATTTACTAACTAGTTTACATTTTTTTGTCACTATTTGAATTTGAATAAATCATAGGACTATTTTTAAGATAATCATTTTTGGAAAAGAGGGGAAATTGATTTTGTAAAACATGAAATTTTGAGGAAGTATGAAACAAGAGTATTATTTTGTTTCTAGAAAAGTTTCAATTCCATGGCCAGATTTGTTGGTTTTGATGTTTTTATCATACTTTCATAATTGGATTAAACTTCTGTATCTAAATATGAGTAGATCTGAATGAAAAAGTTTTATTAATATTAGTTTCATGATATTTTTTAGTCCAAATTTAGATCAAAATATAGGATAATAATTTTGTATTTACCATGTGTGTATAAACAAACACCTTTCATTTTTTTTACAACTTGAATTGTGAACCTTAACATGTCAATCTAACCTTGTTAACTTGCTAGAATTGATATATTGTGGTCTTCAAGATGGTTTTGAATTTGTCGTTATGTCTACCATCATAATGGTGTTTTTTTAACAAAATTTCAAATGGCGCCCCTTAATTACCAATCAATAAAAAACCTTGTTAAATATTACTTTCATTTTTGGGAGCAATTATAATTTTATTGCAAACTTAAAATCCATAATTACATGCCATAATATGTAATTAAATTAAATATCTTAAAAGTAAATGTATCATTCTAATATCATGGAAATCTTTTCCAAACTCCATTATTTAATTTTCAATATATATATATATTGGGAAAATAACAACCCATAGGAACTAAAAAGAATGGTTTTATATTATTTTAATTTTCAATTAGAATGAATAGTTGCCTATTAAATGATTTTTTTTTCTAATTAAAATTTTTGAAAGTTCTTTTTTTAAATCACATTATTTAATTTTAAAATTAATTTTTTTACCTTTTGGGGGAAAAAGGACCCAAATGAACTAAAGTGAATGGTTTTTTTTGTTCCTTTCTTTCCAAAAAAGGTAAATAGTTTTTTTCATTAAATAGTTTTAAATTAAACTTATTACTATGATATTATGGAAAACATTTGAAAGTTCATTTTAAAAGAAAGTCCTAGTATTTAATTTTTAATAATATTTAACTTTTTGGGAAAGCTAGAAAGACCCAAAGGAATTAAATGGAATGGTTTTTTTCATTCCATTCTTTCTCAAAAAGGTAAAAAACCTTCTAGTTGAGTAAACTAGATTTATTATTTTGATATTATGGGAAACATTCGAATGTCCATTTAAAAATAAAATTTTGGTATTTTTTTTATTTTATAAATTTTGCCTTTTTGAGAAAGAAAGGACCCAAAGGAAATAAAAGGAATGGTTCCATTGGTTCTTTTCTTTCCCAAAAAGGTAAAAAAAATAAATTTTTATTTCAAAATTGAAGTAAGGTGTTTAATTATTCTAATATTATGGTAAAATTTTTGAAACTCCATTTTTAAAAAAAGTTACATTGTTTAATTTTTTAAAATAATTTACCTTTTTGGGAAAGAAAAGAACTAAAGAACTAGAATGAATAGTGTAACTCCATCACAATCATTGTGCAAATGATAAACTTCACACTTTGCAAGCTCAATAAAGAATTTCCTTTTAAATCCAAAACCATACATCTTGAAATTAAATAGAATGAGGCACGTTAGATTTGGTTGTTGTCATGTTTGTAGAATAATATTTTGCATGAGTTGTCACTTCACTAAAAGTGCGCAACTTGCATTTTTTACAAAGTTGACATGCAATTGTATAGTATAATTGTGAGACATTGGTGCCAAAATCGCAACAAAGATGTTCCCCAAGCTACATTTCATCCATCCAACACAACATTTGATCATGGATCCATCTATATGTTTTGTAATTTACCAAAGTAGTTGAAAATGGGACTTGTGAAGTTAACACATCATCGTCTCAATTTTATCTCAATCAATGTCTCAATTTTATCTCAACTCCAAGACCTATGGATGCCAAGAATATTTCATAAGTGCCCACATAGTTGAGACTCATTATCAACTATCTACCAAAAGAATCACTAGTTTGACTTACTTGGTAGTCCCCATTAATTTATTTAAATATTTAAAAATTTGTAATTGAAATGTAGTTGAAAATGTTGTGGTTGCAAAAGGGA
>Ga0209208_10009600_pt1 | contig 12695 bp, 13 predicted proteins | sample S1TSphfallax_3_FD_187694 | JGI IMG/M metagenome (GOLD analysis project Ga0209208, IMG submission 187694) | Host-associated microbial communities from peat moss isolated from Minnesota, USA - S1T2_Fd - Sphagnum fallax MG (SPAdes) (version 2) | ecosystem: Host-associated > Plants > Peat moss >...
GAGTCCATCAAGGAACTTGGGGGTGTGTCATCTAGCCATTACAACCTTCAACATATAAAAAAAACCACAATTTCATTGTTAATTATCAATTTTAATGAACTAAACCAAAAGGACCAAAGAAAAAAAAAAATTATTTGTTTCCAATGCCTTTTTCACAACACCACCACCATAGAAGAAGGCAACGACATTGTTGCAAAACCATCAAAAAAGGCGAAGGTAGTTACCCTCGCCATTTTTTTTGCAACAAAGCCATCAAAGAAGGCGATGGAAGTTGTTGTCTTCTTTTTCTTCACTACAACAGAACCACATAACCATAGAAGAAGATGACAGCTCATTTTCGTTGCACCAAAACAGAAAACAAAAAAACAACAACAACTTTGTTGCCATCACCTTTTTTACTACAGCAAAAGCAAAAAAAGAAGACGATGGTAGTTGTTGCCTTCTTCGTTGCAACAAAATAAAAAACAAGAAGGCAACAACAACTTTGGTAGCACATGCAAGCCTATTGAAGATCCAAAAAACTATAGAACCTTTACCCTTGACTTAAAAAATGCACAAGAACCCAACGTAAAAAAATTGAACGTCCAAATAAACACAACCTTCCCAATTTACAAAAACTATGCTAGATCAAAATTGCATCATCAAAATCACTCCAAAAATTGCATGAAAACTTGAAAAATCAAGTGCTGAAAAATGGAAAAAAAAAAAGAATAACAATAATAATAATAATAATAATAATAAAAGAAAGAATTGGGTGGAAAAAAAAAACCCTCTAACTAATTTGGTGGAAGCTATGATAAAAAAACCCTAAAACACCCACTCTGCTCTCCCTGCTGGAACACACCTACTCCCTGTTGCTCTCTGGAAAAAGCTGTTGTTCTCTACAAAAAGATGTTGCTCTCGGCCACAATGAACCAGCACCCACCAGCACACCATGAAGGATGAATGGTAAGTAAGTGGTCAGAAACAGTTTTCTGTTGGGTTTCAGTTCCCTAGCTAACCATGGTGGTTAGCTCAGAACCAAGAGTGATGGAACCTTGTAATCACTAAGAGTGATGAAACCCTTGAGCTTTTGGGAGGGTAATGCATGATGAGTTTTGCAAGAAAAATAACATAGCAAGTAAAGTACTCATAGGTCTCTGACTGTCACTCACACCTTAAATTTCTAAATCCTAACTCTAATGCAAGTATACAAGGTGAGGTGGCTGCCCTACTGGAGGCATCTCACAGGCTTCACAAAACAAAAGCCCACACAGGGAAGGATATTCCCTCTGTATGAGATACAAGAGGACAGCCCTGATTGGTCCTCTTTGTTTTTTAGCCATGGTGAGTCTGTCACATCATAGTATTCTATGCCCTGGTAAATACCCACCCAACATTGGTACGGCACTAGTCTTTCAGCCAATGTGATGTCAAAGAGCTTGCCATGGCAACAATAGTTGGCAACTACCAATAGCACAGTCGCTATGCAATCATTTACAGTCACAACTAGAAACTGCAGTGGTCTTTCAGCTGCCCTTGTGACATCAGAGACATGTTTTGTAGATATGTTGTTCATCCAGGTTCATAAAAACCACCATACTTTCTGCTCGGTACCTCCTAGACTCCTACCACCATTTTCAGCTGCAACAGTGTGGACTCTAAGCCATATATTTGTCTGGGATGCATGTAAATACATATGAGGGCTAGTGAATTGTTAGTGGATAGCAGTAAAAACTGCAACTGAACTTACCACCCTGGTCCACTGCGGAACTGGAATCCTCAGGCTCATTGTGCAATTGCTTTCCACACTGAGGTTACATGCCAATCACAAACCTCAAACTTGTTCATTGTGCATACTCTTGCAACAGAGTAGTAGATGGCCTCATAGTATGAGTTACAGTTGTTATCACAATTGTCTCACAATCCACAATGGAAGTGTAGATCTATGACTTGACTCAAGCTGGGACTGGTGCCATATAAATAAAGCAATTTGGAAGTAAATGTAGCCACTGCCACATAGACACTTACAATGCAGATCAAATGCTGTGCTGAATGTCTTCTTGCTGCTACTTGTATGTCACTATGATTTGCTTCACCCTCAGTCACCTAACTATCAATACACAGAGAGGAGAGAGTGAGAAAGATTTGCTAGGCAAACATTTGGGTAGTGTGCCATAATGACAGTGTTGACAGATCAACATGCACATCAACAATGCACATCACTAGACAGAAAACTTGGCACTTGGTTCTCAATCTGGGCTCTGATCCAACTCCTCATAATCTTGAGGTTATTGTGTTAGAGTCTGCAAATTGACGCATGAAGTCTTCATTGAACTTCTTGAAACTCTCCATGATCTTTGGCATATCTTTCTCTGCAGGCAGAATGGTCGTCCGGATGTGAAATGTCCTGCATCATAATCCCCATCACTCATTCAGATCCCAGGAAGTGTTTCATGTTTCAGCAACATGATGTGCAGGACAAAGGATTGCAAAAGTGTACGCCAATCAGAACTGGTTTAGGGTTTCAATGTACTGATGGCAATGCAGGATTTGAGGTGAGAGTAGCAGATGGAAAGGTTTGGTAGAATACCCATCCTTTTGCCCAAATCCTGACCCAGGGACTGTTGATATTCCAGTGGCCTCCAACAGCCTCAAGCAATAGAATACATCAGGTGTCTTTCCTGCTTTTTGTGCTGCAGATATGGCAGCCTTGGGCAGCTTCACTTGTGGGAAAGAATACATAGCTCCTGCATTGACAACACTGGAGAGTGGTGAAAGGGTTTACAGAATCCACAGTCCCAGTTTAATGGAACTACAACAATCATTCAAATTGTCTACATATCAACACCAGTCCATGTTCAGAGTTCACCATGTGTGCAGTATTCACCTCACCAAGGTGCTTGGTTGACCTCTCAACCTCTATCCAAGCCACTATCAGTGCCATTGCAATAAGTCATTTGTGGTCATAGGCAGCAAAGTGAAGAAATAAAGGCTCAGGTTAAACAGTTATCAAACCTTCTGTGAAATTGCAAACAATATTCTGGCAGTCATTGAAGCCATCTGTCATAATGTGTGCTCTTGCTCGTAAAGACTTCAATATTGCTTGACTGAAATATCAAGCTCACAAAACACAAAAGACAACATTTTATGAGAGAGGTGCATAGAGAAAGAAAATGAAGGATACCTACTAGCAAACCAACATTGTAAACTCAACAAAAAGAGTGGTAGAAAGAGAAATGAAGAGGGAGCACCTTTCAGCTGCATACAGAGGATAAGAGACATCGCCTGGTCTAGGAGGCTTGACCATCAATCCCATCTGTATTATCATTGCAACCAAACGCAAAACACAAGAAAGTTTTAACAATGAACCTAGCTTCAAAGTGCAATAGGGTCTACTGAGTCAAAGGGCAATCTCTGCAGAAACCAGTTCTAATAGACAAATCTATCATTGTCTTGAAATTCATATCAGCTCCATGTAAACTAAATTGATGGATCATTCTCTGAATCTGACACAAGTGGGAGACATATACCAGAATCTGGCCATTAACATTAGGACTGAGGGAAATTGATGCCACTTTGTAGAGCTCATCCACAGTCTGCAAACATGAAGGACATTTCATGGACACAACTTCAGTATTCATATGAAGGCATTACTAATCTCCTGCATATCTGCTCCAACAAATGGTGACTACTCTGGCCTATTCCCTCTGTGTCTCCCCTACCACCCATTGTAAGAAGTGGAACTGAGCCCCTAATTATCATGTTTCACAAGTAAAATCAAGGGCCCATGTTTCAGAAAGGATGTGAACCTGGGGGTGGAAGTTGGTCATCTCAAAATATCCACCTCGCTGACCACACTCCCCAACAAAACCCTTTGAGACACTGTGGAAAGATATCAACTCGAGAGCTGAGCTAGTTGGTCGACCCATATCCATGAGCACCTGCTTCACAGGACTTCCACACATCACAGGATATACCACTGACGATTCTGCATGTATCAAGCATGTAGGCTTCTTAGCCAATGAGCTCCTCATTTGCAACAAAGGAACTGCAAGAATAATGAACAAAATGACAATCTGACTGTATGAAGACGGAAATTGACGAGGGGACAATTGACTTGAGTCATGTATTGTACCTTCTTAGCACTAATGAAAGGGCGCTCATCTTGATAGATATTTTGCTGATAGACTTCATCAGCCATCAGCACTAACCTTTCTTTGATACACAACTCAATCAGGTCTCTTAAATTTGTTTCTGATAGGCATTGCCCTGTTGGATTTCCTGGATTGATAAACACTAAACCACGCACCTGCATCAAGAGGATAGACCAAATCACATGGTTTTGGTCTTACAAGATGGATTCAAATGGACATATCCATTGAAAGCAAGGACTGATCAGCGTATCTGCTTTATAAAAATGAGATTTCAGTGCGTCTCTATTAGAAACTTTTATAGAATGAAAATATTTTTCTTTGTTTTCATACGACGTAAATAAAAAAGTATTATTGAAAAGTTCTATGCAATTTTGATTATTCCCTTCACTATGTAAATAATTGATAATACAATTAATGATTGAAAGCAAGGACTGATCAGGCAAAAAGGCAAAGTAGAAGTGGGAGATCTCTTACAGTGATCCCCTTTCGACGAGCAGCTATGATTGACTTTCGCAACTCAGTAACATCCAGTCCCCAGTTTGCCTCCTCTGACAAGTAGTATGGCACTAAAGTCCCTCCAAGGAGTGTGATGGTAGCCGAATACAATGGGTACTGTGGAATAGGCACCAATATCTGTGGCCCACCATGGCAGGTTGATGGTTTAGCATGCTCAAATATCAATGACTTCAAAGGAATGGCAACACTCTAGTGGCATACATAATGAAACTGGCATATCAAGAAACCCAGAACTATGAGAGAAAAGTCAATTAAATCACCCCATCTTTCTCGTTGCGGATCAACGCATTGAGCACCTGCTGCACACCCTTGCTGGCTCCATCAGTAAGAAAAATTGTTTCTGGGTCACTGCAACCCAAATGACAGAATTCCATATAGTGTAAGCATGAGCAACAGTATTCACATGAGAGAAACTGTCTCCACTGTAAGTGTTATAGGATATCACTCATGATATCAATGTAAGGATGGAGGCCAACATTTCTGGACTCAAACTCCATAAGCCAACAACAATAAACCTGTGGGAGCAGCATATATATGTATACCTTGGGTGACCATCTCGTTCTAAAATGAAATCAGCAACCTCTTGCCGAACTCCAGGAACTCCTCTTGAGTCACTGTATGCCCCTGTCCAGCAAAAGTACTCCATCACATTTGAACCATGACTTGACTAAACTGTATGGTAACCCCTGCCTCCAATTCATGTGGTACAGGAAATTCCCCAACTGGTAGTTGCAACACAAGGCTTTTGATTGAGTATAAACATATATGCAACAAAAAATATATATAAGCTTCAAATGTAGAGCAATGTCCCTGCTCAAGTATAGCAGGGGCTGTTCAGGGGACAAAAACCACTATTATGTATTTGGGTTATAAACAACATATTTTCAATGGGCCAAGATACAGTTTTAAATAGACTTCAACATACCCACACCGCCTGTGTTCATTGCAAGGTACTTCTTAGCTCTTGCAATAGCATCTGATGGAAATAGAAGCCCAACATGGGGATCATCCATCAGGAATGGTGCTTGACACAGAGCCATCACCTGCAATTTTGCAGAATCCAAAAGTTTTGTCACCACCCCTCCCCAAAAAAAAGATAATTCGAGAAGAGCATCCATAACTTAGTATGCACCTACTGTAAACAAAATAACAGGTTTATAGATACAAAACTCTGAAGCAGTTTGGAGATAGTCACATGCATATGTGGAGCAAAAAGAACAAAAGAGATAAAGATTTTACCTGGCGGGGGAAAGTTAGAGGTTTCTGGCCAAGTGCATGTGGGTTACCAACATTTGTGAAGATGATCTGCTCCCAAGACACAACCCCACACCCATTCAGCCACAAGGAATGCCTGGAATCAACACAAAATGACTTGCGGAGGAAAACAGCCAGTAAATTCTAGCTTGTTCCGGCAGCATGCAGTTACAACACAAGGAAGGAGATCTTCAGAAGAATGTGTGCAGTTGCATTTCTAGTGCTTAAATGCGGAAGTGGGTACTGTGCTTCCGCGAGAAACAAGAGACGAAAGGGTTCAAAGCTCTTGACCTTTTTGCCCTCTTTCTGAAGCTCTGAAGCTCGCAGGTAAAGCTCTCCCCTCACTGCATATACCGTCTTCTTCACATTGGCGTTCAAACTGTCGGGATCCATCACCTTGTGTGCCATGACTGGCGGCTGCTGCAAGAGCTTTCGTTGCTTCCTCCCCCCTCACTCCCTAATCTCGAGACTCTAGTAACACAAGCCGGAGCTCCTTTAAACCATTCCAGGGAACTCCAACGCCTCTCAACAAATCCTTCTGCCCCACAGCTTCTCAGCACAGAAAAATCGCACCAAACGTAAGAAAGAAACTCTCTAACAGAGATTAAGAAGATACAAAATCATAGAACACTTTCAGGAAAATCCAACCACACAAATTGCAACCCAAATTATGTGTCTCTGTCTATCTGTCTGTCTCTCTGCAGAATGATACGAAGGAAATCCAAAGGATCACAAGACGAGACGCAGCTGCAGCAGCAGACTTGAGTTCTAAACACACCTTAAGGAGCAACAAACGGAAAGGTGGAGTGGATGGTGGGGAGATGGGTTGCCGGTGATGGGGTGGATGGGGATGGGGGAGGACGGAAGAGGAGAGAAGAAGAAAGTGGTCACCAGAAGATTGGGCCGGCCACAAACGAACGGCGACTATTTGAGAATGAATCTTGTTGGGTACCTGAATCGGAAGTGAAAACCTGGGAATGAATCAAGCGAAAGTGGTGAGGTTTGGGACACGCCAATTCAATCCAAGGCCAACTTTAGACTACCCCGACAATCTCGCAGAAATAAAATGCGCAATTGAGCAATCTCAGCCTTTCGAAAGTTTCCATCTTGCTTCGAGCCTGATTGACTCATGCTCATTGGGTTCTCTCTTGGGTCCTTGTTTGGGTCCCTGGTTTCTGGCCTATCCGACTTCATTGGCGGCCATCTATCCCTTTTGGTGACGAAATCATATCGCTCTATGTGGCAGGTTGTGAGGAGTTTTGGGAAATCGAATGGAAGAGGAAGAGCAGACCACAAACATCTGCGACGACCACAAACGTCGCTTTTTCACGGAGGTCGTTTTGTTTACCTTCCCTTTTTTTTATTCGACTTTGGCGGGTAAGTTTGCGTGGCCCTGGAAATTTTGCCAAGAAAAGAAGAACTGATCCATCCGCCTTCAGTAAGAATCGTGGAAGAAACACAGCACCTGACGGTAGCGATGACTCTTTACACACGACCCACTTCTTCTCGAGTCTGAGAAGAGATTGAGATCGACGAATCAACAACAATCAACAACAACAATATCAAAATTTGTTGCTGCTGAGCTCAATTCCGTCAGGGTTTTTCCAAGAGCAAGTGGAGGAGGAAGCAGGCACACAGAATTGGCGCCCCTTCTGCAAATCACGACGGAGAGAGCACTGCAAAAACCTTTCTCCTGTTTTCCTTACAGGAAGAGCATCACCATGGGGTAACATTTTTTGATACAGTAGTGATCCAATCCTGAGCAATATCATGGCCAACTGTATACCACCCACTGTGAGAGAATTGCAACGAATGTCATACAGTTGCAGACACACAAAAGAAATTGCAGTGAGAAATCAAAACCCTGAAGAATTGCACACACTTTCATGAAGTAAAAAGCTTTACATGTTTCTCAGTAGACAGGTTCTTACATGCTTACCCCCTCATAAGGATGAGTTCTGCTCTACACACAGGTATACCAGAACTGCTTCTCTGCTGGACTCAGAGGATCCAAGCAGATAAGAATGCCATTCTTTCTAAGTAAGGCCCTCTTCAGACATCTGTTATATAAATGTTGAAAATCTGCACAAAAGCAAAAACACAAGTTTTGCTTCTTGAAGACTTCTCCCAGGGCATCACATTGGCACAGATTTCACAAGCACCAAACGCCTTCCAGACATGCCAGAAGTTTTCAACATACTTGAGTCCCTCAAGTCATCACCATGGATTTTGCAAACACCAAAGCCATTCCAGACAGAGTGTGATCACTTTCAACATCCTGAACAGGTATCAAAACCAGAAATGGCACCAACAAATGGTTCATACAGTGCTCAAAATTTCAGCAAATGTTCTCAGGTAAGAAGAGTTGAGGAAACTTGTCCTGCACAAAACCACCACCAAAAGTTTGAGGTTTTTAAGCTGTAAACAGTTTACCCCTACTTCCATTTTCTCCAATTCAGAGGAGGCAGCATGAATCCTTGATCTTCAAAATCCTTTGAACTTCCTTGTGCATCTTCCTTCAGGCAAACTGTGCATGATTCCAAGAGTTGGATTTGTAGTTATTTCCACAAACAAAACATTTTCAGCTCATTACATCCTCCACTGCCAGGAAAATAAGATCACTGCAGGTTCATGCACACAATTCCAATGACCTCATAATCTGATACTTGGTAGAGGAATTACTTCTGTGGCACATTCAGAGCTGCAGCTGCAAAGGATCAAGCCTGTTATGATCAACTCTTGGGTTTAAGCACTGGTTATGTAATACTATGTGGCAATGATTCTAAATCCATTGATGATTGTACCCAGGGAAACAGAGCAACTGTTACAACTCAAGACCATCCATTCATTTTCACCTTTGCTCGCTTCAAATTCCAAGCTTGCAGGGTGCTTACACACTTTGGTGAATGCAGTCATTTACTCATTGAATTTCAGGCTGCTTGCATTTCAGGCCCACATTTCATATAGGGCATTGTTAGCCACAGAGAGCTCTGTCCTGTCTCAGCCACCTGATTTCTTACTTGAATATTCTATGATTATCTATTCTTTCTTTTGCTCATACTGTAACACACAAATCAAATGATGAAAAAATGCACAACAAACGCAAGTTTGAGACATTGCAGCTCTTCTGTACCTGGAAACTAACTAGATACATGAAGAAACATTAACTGAGTTCATACACAAAACTCCCAACAGAGTTCAATGCTCTAAACAAAAATCATTCAGAAAGTAGAGAAATTTCAGAGCACCAGAAAGAGGGTAACTGCAGATCAGTACACTTGGTGGAAGATTGACTCAGTGTGTACAATTAAAAAACCTGAGTTGCATAGGAAATTTCAACATTGTGAAGTTGGACTGTCAGTGGACTTGGTTTATAGAGAAACTTGGAAATTAGTTCAAACTGAACATTTCTTCCTGTGAGGGAAAATTGTAGGAGCATGTACCTTGCTAGAGGCACATCAGATGTCCATAAACCGGATGTTCGTGAGCAAAGCATTGGATCCATCCACAAAGCAACTTTTTGATCCACTGCGGCCTGTATACTTGTATGGGTGTGGTGCCTGAGAGAAACTTCTTCCCTCACAATCACCCACAAGTGCCCCCTGCAAACCTCAACTAATAGGTTATGAAGTGCCACACAAAAATACAGATTCTCCTCTTTGGCAGACACTGAATTTGTAAGCTAAGTGTGCAACCTCTTCCCCACCCTTCAAATCCTCAACTATACACCACAGAGAGAAATGAGAAGAACCCAAAGGTATGTACATCTTGTTCTTCAGGGCTTGGAATGGGAGACATACAGATAGAGAGACTGAGGAGGGAAAGACATACTCCTGTCATTAGGCTTTGCCTTAAATTCATTGCCATAGAACTGGCAATCCTTTTCAACTCCCAGATCCTAAACCTCTCAGTTGGAGGAAGATCCAGAGAACTGCATAATCAAAAGACACAGAGAACTCTGCATACAGGTAAGCAAAAAGAACAAAAGAGATGAAACTGATACAGAGCAGCATCAAAGGAAGAAGATAAGAGAGTTGAGAAGAAATCAGGTGATCTGTGGGCACAGAATCAAAGTTGCAATCAATACATCTTCTTCCTCAAATTCCAACCATCTGCCACAATGTTTGGTCATCACCACAGCATCTCAGAACAACAGTGGACACCACTCTCACATGAAACACAAACGCAATGACAACTGCTACAATCCAAGCCTTCAACTTCAAACTGAGGCAAAGAGCTAGAGAAAAGCTTCAAGATCTCATACAGAATAGATGAGAAATTTTGATAGCTCAGCTTTGTGGGCTTTCCCTCTTCTGGAAAGGAAGCAAAAGAAAAAGCTCTCTGCACACAACGCACTTGTGAAATTCCTCTCATTAGGCTAATGTGTCAAAGTTTGGCATCCTTCTTTCTGTTTCCCGAACTTCATTCCTGAAAATGAGTAGTCAGGAGATTACATATGGAGATGGATCTGTGTCATGTAATAGATTCTCGACAGCCACTGTTTTGTCATGATCAGAACAGAAAGGAGCTTGATCTTTCAGTGGAATTCTCAACCACCTCTGTTTCACATTGATCACAACAGCAAGGAACTCCATCTTTTGGTGGAACTCTCAACCACCTCTGTTTTCCACTGATCACAACAGCATGGAACTCAATCTTTCAGTGGAATTCTCGACAAATTCTGTTTTACAATGATCAGAACAGTAAGGAACTTGATCTTTCAGTAGAATTCTTGACAGCCTTTGTTTTGTAATGATCACAACAGAAAGGAGCTTGATCTTTCAGTGGAATTCTCAACCACCTCTGTTTCACATTGATCACTACAGCAAAGAACTCCATCTTTCAGTGCAACTCTCAACACTTCTGTTTTCCAATGATCATAACAGCATGGAACTCAATCTTTTAGTGGAATTCTTGACAGCCTCTGTTTTACAATGATCAGAACAGTAAGGAACTTGATCTTTCAGTAGAATTCTCGACAGCCTTTGTTTTGCAATGATCACAACAGTCACTCAATCTCTCAGCGGAATTCTCCACAGCCTCTGTTTTGTTATGATCAGAACAGTAAGGAACTCCATCTTTGAGTGGAATTCTTCAACAGCCTCTGTTTTGTACGGATCAGAACACCGAGGAACTCAATCTTTCGATGGAATTCGCGACAGCCTCTGTGTTGTAATCATCGGAACAGTAAGAAACTCCATCTTTCGGTTTCCACGTTGATCGCCAACTTGTAGGCCATTTGTAACTGTAAACAGTGATCAAGAATTTCTGCTCAATTGAACACGCAAAAGTAGACAAAGAAACGCAACAAAAAGAATACCTTGGCAACACCTTGCTTGGCTACTTGGCGATTCGGATTAGCTGCCAGGTGCTCTCGCATGATTGTCTGGCGCACGAAGCCCTGCGCTCGAAAACAGCAAGTTTGTTCGCGTCTCCAGTCATACGATTCATGGAAGAAAACCTGCAAATTGATTAGAGAAAACAACCAGCCATCAAAAATGGAAGACCAAAATCGTACAAGTAGGTTTGTCAGACACGGATACTCAAGTTAGAAGATGAGAATGATGAGCGATCTGCAGGACAACAAACTCGAGATGACACTTCAAAAGTCTGGATCTTTCTTGTTGAGAAAAAGCAGAATCCGAGTCCAAACAAGCTCAAAAACAAGTTCTTCTGCTCATTCTTCTGCTTCAGACTTCAGACCGTTTGCATTTGGCGCCTTGTGCTCGGATGTGTAAAACTCTCACCTTTGCTTCATCTTCAAGAAGGTTTTGTCTTGTAATTTACTCATCGACGGGAGGAGAACAAGCAATCCAAGCGTGTCTGCCTATCTGCTGTTGCTTCACGCTCTAGCCGTGGCGTGGATATTGTGGCGTGCCTTCCTTTGCCTGTTCTGACTGCAGCTGCTTCGCGCTGAGGTACCCATTGCCTCCTCCGATCTGCAGAAGCAAATTGCAGTTACGATTTCTTTCTCTCTTTTTTCTGGGAGCGTCGAGTCTTTGTGCACAGGAAAAGCTGGGAATCCATGCCCTATGCAAGCTCCTTCACCTGCATCTTTATAGTTAATAAAAGCTCCATCTTTGCTGTCTCAAGGATTTTGTAATATTCAGGAGGAGGAGTAGTAGTAGTTGATAGTTGCCTCTACCGCCTTGGAGCTCTTGGATTTGCAGAGAGTAGTTTTGACTACAAATCTGTTCCTGGGAGCAGCAGGCTTTCCGGAGAAGGAAGATTTCTGAATCGTGCCTTAATTGCAACATCTTTATTGTGTTCTTTTGGTTTGCAAACCTCAAGAGATTGTGCACTGTGAATTCTTTCTGAAATCCTTCTTGTGTGAAGGATTCACAATCGTGTAGGGGAAGAGATTAGGGCGTAAGGGTTTTGGACTGGTACATCGTTTTGGTTCTGGAGATGGATGGAGCTGGATATCATTGAGAGTTCGGCAGAAGAGAGAGCTTCTTGTGGCGATGGCGCTTCCCGAGTCCACAGGAGCGGCCGATCCAGCTCTATTGGACTCCTTCTCGTCGATGTCGCCTGTTCCCGCCGCGAGTCCTTCAAGTCCCCTGCAAGATGGGGGAGAAGGTGATGACGAGTTGGGAGATGATGACGATTCCTTGTCCAGAGATGATGAGGACGAGGACGACGAGGGGGAAGATGAGGAACCACGGCTTAAGTACCAGAGGCTGGGAGGGAGTGTGCCTTCGTTGCTTTCTTCGGACGCTGCTTCTTGCCTCACTGTTGCTGAGCGCATCATCGCCCTCGGGACACATGACGGAACTGTGCACTTGCTGG
>Ga0209208_10009601_pt1 | contig 12694 bp, 2 predicted proteins | sample S1TSphfallax_3_FD_187694 | JGI IMG/M metagenome (GOLD analysis project Ga0209208, IMG submission 187694) | Host-associated microbial communities from peat moss isolated from Minnesota, USA - S1T2_Fd - Sphagnum fallax MG (SPAdes) (version 2) | ecosystem: Host-associated > Plants > Peat moss >...
CCCCCCCCTATTTTCTTTCATGGCTCTGTATAGCCAAAATGCTATATTAAAAATTTAAGTGTTGTGTGTTGTGAGATTCTCAATGGACATAATTCTACCAAACTTCAAGGAAAATCGCCAGATTTTTTTACTGGGTTCTAGGATGTAGCCAAATATGTGAAGGAATCTTAAGCTTTTTTATTTTCATATCCTGTTTATTGCCAAAATTTGGCTAAACTGTATTATGGATGAATCGCCAGTTCAACTACAGCACAAATATGAAAAACAATCCTCTGACCCCTACCAAACTTAGGCTCGAGCAAGGAAAAGAAGAAAAACCCTGTATGTAAAAGGGCCATGAGAAAAGTGGACCCAAGAAAAAACAAAAGAGCACCACTGGTTGTGGGTCCTGCAAGTTCAGGAGAAGAAAAATTAGACACCTACCATAGTAACATAACCTAGCAGCTAAGTTACCTAGCAGGTTCGGCAGTACACCTATCTATGAAGGAAGGTAGTTTGTTTTGTTTTGTTTTGTAGTTATGAGATCCATCCAACCGGGGTGCTTCAGATCATGTTCTCTGTGTCTTTGGAAACCTCTTGATGAGGACTGGTGCATGGGCTTGGTTCCATTGCGTTTGGACTTGCAATGCAAAAGTTCTTTAATATTGAATGATTTCCTCACTGAAAATTAAATTAAATTGTAGGTGAAAATTTCAGAGGAATTGGAATGTGCCTTTGGTGTTGTTGGAATGATCTTGATGAGCATGATTTAATGGAATTTACTGTGGTAAGATTTGGATTTAGAATGTGAGAGATATTGATATTTTAGTGATTTTTGTTGCTGAAAATTCAAATTCAAATAAATTCCAAAAACCAGGTTTCGGAAGGAAAAATCAGTTGAAGACGTGGTAACACTTGGGCCAATGGCACTGGGCACACTTGTCTTAATTATGCGAACAAAATTTCAGGATGTTTTAAGAAATTATTAAGGTGTGTGTACTCAAGTAAAAAGTATCAAACTCATAATTTCCTAATGGTTATGCCAGAATCTTTAAGAAAAAATACATTAAATATATCCGGCAAAGAGCGGAACCTGATATGCTACTACTATATGTTACCATATGTCAGTCATCTTAAGAATTTTGATGGCCTTTCTACTCCTCCACATAAAAGGCTATTTTTTCAATTTCATGTAAGGTAAAGGCCCAAGGCTGCAGAGGCTTTACTGGAATAAGGGCCTGCGTGAGGTGGAGTTGAGCAGGAACTTAAATAAGGAAAACAAGTCACCGGAGTGGTGAGTTTTTTTTCTGGTAACTGGGCTGCTCGAGTCATGTTACGGGACGTAACGGATGATTAGACAGACAGAGGGGATTTCTCTCACCCATAACCGAAGACTACTCAGACGTCTGCGATGATTGCTGTTGTCGCTGTCTGTGTCCTCCCTTGCGCCCATCTGGCCGACCCAGTACACAGCAGATACAGGTTGTAACCTGAGACCTCGCCACCAATGGGGTGACGCCATGCCACCAATTACTAGGGAGGAATCGGTTATGGTGATATTGAGAAATTGGCAGATTTTTCCTCAAAATTTGCAAAATCTCTGAAATTTGACAAAGTTTTGCAATTAGTTAAAACAATTGCATGAACATTTTGGGCTTCTTAGAATCCAAACATGTACTTCAGATTTGAACATGAACTTGTTGTCATAGATTAAGATGGGTAGTGTCAAGTGTTTTCTTTTTTTTCTATTATGCCAAATAATTGGGAATCTTATTGTTTTCTGCTGAAATTTTGCCTAGTTTTTCTCTCTTTTTTGGAAACAATTGCCAATTTTTCAAAATCACAAAATTTAATTGTAAAATTTGGAAAACCCTGATACCAGTGGCACAAATTCAGGTTTTATTTTTCAATTTTGTGAGATATGTGGGTTCACCTAACCGAATTTGGCGACAGGTTGGAGAGGGAGGTGAATTTCTTTTTGGAATCCTCCTATGTTGTGGTGACAAGATAGACCCTAATGTCCAAATATAGCAACATTTTGCCTCCAAATCTGACAAATTTGGGCAAAATTTGTACAAAAAGTCCTTAATACCTTCATACTTCCATTTTTTTTGGGTCACCAAGTGGGGAAATTTCACCACAAAAAAAAGAGAGGCTCACAATTTTCAATAATGGGGCCATTTTCTTTATTATTTTAAGGAAGGATTATTTCTAATTGAGACCACAAAGGCAGCCCTAGTCTTTTCTTAAAGATTGGAAGTTAATAAAGTGTTGCTCCAATCCCCTTAACCCTAATTGTTTGTTAGGTAGGGTTCGTAGTGTTTGAATTTTTTAAAGTATTATGGAATGTGTCGTGTACAAGCCACCATTGCGTGCATAGGGAGGTGCATGCGATGAAATTGAGTGAGCACAGTAGCTCATGCCAGAAATTCTCATCGGACAAAAAAATGGGCACAACGGCCAGTATTCAGTACACTCCATAAAATATTGGAGTTGATGATTTGCCAAGCACATGTAGATTTTTTTCATTGTGCCTTGTATTAAGGGGACTAAAAGAGGCAGAAAATGCCATATGAAAAACCATTATGTCTGTGAACCTGTTCCTAGCACGACAAATACTTTTGTCTTCCAAGGTAGGCTAGTTGTCTTAAAGTTATTCATTGCAAAAAAATTAAAAACTATAGTATTCACACCTGTAGTGCAACCTCTTGTTGCTTTCACTTTTCTTCAAGGAAAGTGAATTCTTTAAACCTCCATCTTTAAAATGGAATATTGTATCCAACATTATTGAAATCAAAGAAAAATGGAAAAGAGCGTAGGTATTGAGATGGTTCTTCTTCCAGAGGCAACATTTTTGTTAACAATATTTTTTAATAAGGGAAGGCCTAGCCATAATGCCCTCATAACATTTTTCTTAACAATCTTTCTTTAATAAGGGAAGGCTTAGCCATAATGCCCTCATAACATTTTTCTTAACAACATTTTATAATAAGAGAAGGTCTAGCCATAATGCCCTCATAACATTTTTCTTAACAATCCTTTTTAATAAGAGAAGGCCTAGCCATAATGCCCCTCATAACATTTTTCTTAACAATCTTTTCCAACAAGGGAACGTGTAACTATAATTCCCTCGTAACTGAGCTCAGAGCCGAGGTCCAAGGTGTAATGCCCTGAAGGCCAACATCAAAGCCTCACCCACCATACACATCATTTGTATGGCTGAGATGCTTTGAAAAGAATGGTTGAGGCTGTATACAGACAAAATGCCCTGCTCCAGGGAAATTATGACAAGCCTCCCTCCTACACCAGGCCTAGAGTGGGAAATTGGACTTGTGTAGGTTCCCCGAGTAACAGTGTACAAAGGGATCATTATGCACACTCATTTCTTATTTACTCAACATGTTTCTTCCACAAATTATTAGATTCAGATTATGTGAAAGGCCACTAATATAATAATGTTCACACAAGTTTGTCAGAAGGAAATCTTGTGTGAACAAGACAAAGTGTAGGTTATTCATGAAATTTTGGTTGTGAGCTAAAGTGTACATCTCCTATTGCGCATATTCAGTTTTTTCCTTCTTTTTTTTGTTTCAATGCATTATGTTTTATTCGTTGGAGTATTGGGAATGGGAAAACATTTCTCACAAATTTTTACACCATAGTACCTTGGCAGATTTGACAATCAATATGTTATTCCTAAACTGTTGAAATTTTTGACAACAAAAAATTCAAAGAACAAAATTTAGGCACTTGTTGAAGCTGCCCCTTTACTACACCATGTGTTCAAGTAATAAATGAACATACTATTGCATATAAGTTGGGGGTTACTTATTCATGCTCCTATTAGGTTAGGGCCGCACTTAAAGGTAGGAGATCTTTTCTAGTTTGTCCTAACATTGTGCTACCATTGTGCAAACGGGCCAAGTGTTGAGATACGACTTGTTAACACCAAATAAACATCATTAATTAATTTAATTATTTTTACTTTGTGTCCACTCCTAACTTTGCAAAAGTTGTGGTTGTACCTTTCTTTTCAAATGTACATACCTTTTTGGTGGTTTTCAATCAAGATTAGCACCGCCTTTAACATTGCCCTGTTCTCGTCATGGCCTTCCCCTACAACTCTTGCATAGTTCTTCAAAACCACACAACAAATGCTGCACATATACTTAAGCAATTGCACCATGGTCATAGTCTTGAAAATGGCCTGATGGGTAAGTTGGTGTTGTCAAGAAGATTTGGAGCTTGGTGCCCTTGTAATGCGTGACAAGGGTTGTACTGGTGTGCAATGTTGTTGCAACAATTTGGACCTTGACACTCATGCCTTGAGGAGGGCTAGGGAAGAGAGGAGAAACACCAAGGAAAACTCTTGTCGCAATGAGGAGAAATTGAAATTTATGATTTTGAAATGTACATTTTTTTAAAGATTAGGTGATCATTATTTTAACTACTACCATTGAATTAACATTCCATTTTACATAGGGTTCACATAAGATTTAGTGGTACGAAACATTACATGTGTTAGGTTAATTTTAACTTTAGTACCTTCAAGTTACTTGTGATTTAAGTCTAATATGCTTCTCTCCTCAAAATAGAAGCATGCTTCAGTATTGCCCCCTTTTACAAGTTATATGCATAAAAGTTGAACCACAGCCAAACAATATAGGATAAAAATGAAGTGTTATTGGGAACATCTTAAGGAACATTTTGGGAACCTGATAGGAACACCTTGAGAATTTGATTGTGACATAGTGGGAACATCTTGGTGATGGACAAAAAAATCCCCCTCACTCCCACGATCCCCCCAAAAAGCCCAAAAGAAAAAACTAAGCGCCCTTAGCCTTCTCATTGGCTGCATGAAATTTCTATTTCCAAAATAGTTGGTTACGTTTTCATCCAGGACAAATTATAGGTTCGGGGTAGACATTGTCAAGGTTGATAGCTTGGAAACCATCATTTGAAATTCAACAGACCATCATTTGTCTACAAAACAACCTTCCATAAATTGCGAATCTGTGACCCAAATTACTTCACTCAAATTGTGGTTTACAAGCAATTATACTGTGGCCAATTGAGTTGCTCTTTACGTGGTCTTGTTATTTGTGTTACAGTTTTTCAATCTTGTTCTTAGTCCTTACCATGCAACCAATAAAGGCAATAAATAAATGAATAAGTACCCCCAGTTTATAATGGGGGTATGAGCCCAGGCAAACAGGGGTGACGAACAGTTTTCGAAATAGAAATTTTATGCAGCCAATGGGAAGGCTCACCATGCACTCAAAGTGCCTTTATTTTTATTTTTTTAAGTTTTGGGTTGGGGTGGAGAGGATTTTTTTCATATTTTCTTTGTTCCCCAAATGTTCCTTTCAAGTTCCCAATTGGTTCCCATCAGGTTCCCAATGTGTTCCCCAAGGGGGTTCCCAATAGCGCCTCCCTTTAATCCCCTATGTTTTGGCCAAAGTCCTCCTCTTCTCACCTGTATAGATGAGCCGAAGGGGCAGGCACTCCATCTTTCCATAGATTCTTCTATTTTGAGGAGCCCCCTAGCTTCTTCTTTTTTTTAAATAGGTAGGTTGTTCTTTGCAAGGGGTATTAGTCCAGGCCAAAAATGCTGAGAAACTCTTTTGCGAAGAGAAATTTCTTGCAGCCAATGAGAAGGCCCAAGCATGCACTCAAGGGTGGCTTGATCTTTTTCCTTTTAAGTTTGGGCAGGAGGGACCGGGGGGGGGGGGGGGGGGGGGGGGTGTTTTTTTTTTTTTTCCCTGGTTCCCACTATGTTCCCTTTAAGTTCCCAATGGGTTCCCATCAGATTCCTAATCTGTTCCCCAAGTTCCAAATGTGTTCCCCAACATGTTCTCCATAGCACCTCAGTGTTATCCCATATGCTTTGGCAAATCTTGTCCTCCTTTTGCCTACATAGCTGGGCCAAAGGGGGAGGAACTTTATACTTGAAATTAGAACCTTCTATTTTGGGGAGCCTTCATAGTTTTCTTTCCTTGAGCTCATTGCAAACCTAAAAAAAAGAAGGGGGAAATTAGGAGGCACCTCATCTAATTAATTGCATTATATGTGCCAATTGGATGCTTACTCATTTACATTTTTTTTGCTCTCCATACTTCTTTTTTTTTGGGACACAAATGGACAAAAATCACAGGCTACATAATACTTTGGAATTTTTTCTTTTCATTTTTGTCCGGGTGTGATGATTATTGTGGTACCTCTTTTCTGCCCTCTTGATCATTGTCCATATTCATTATTGATACTACTACTCTCCCCCCTCCCATCTTCCCCTGGGGCTCTCTCTGCCAAGGTATGGAGTGTAAAACTGCAAACCAGTATTGGGCAGGTATTGGATTTTGTTAATAACCATCAGTTCCACTCATTTAAGTAATTTCAGAATCAGAGAACCACTGGTTGCAGTTACTTCAAAAACCTGGAACAATGTCAGCAGGTTTCATGAAAGAACCGGCAAGGAACCGGCAGTTTGGTGAGTGGTTATTTGACCTCTTTTTTCTAAAGTGAGAACCTTACTACAGAACAGTAGCAAGTATCTATCTATGAAGGAAGGTAGTTTGTTTTGTTTTGTTTTGTAGTTATGAGATCCACCAAACCGGGATGCTTCAGATCTTGTTCTTGATGTCTTTCGAAAGCTCTCTACAAGGATGGGTGGTGCATGGGCTTGGTTTCATGGCGTTTGGACTCGCAGTGAAAAAGTTCTTGAATATTGAATGATTTCTTCACTGAAAATTAAATTAAATCGTAGCTAAAAATTTCAGAGGAATTGGAATGTGCCTTGGGTGTTGTTGGAAAGATCTTGATGAGCAGGATTTAATAGAACTTATTTGGTAAGATTTGGATTCAGAATGTGGGAGATATTAAAAAATTTAGTGATTTCTGCCACTGAAAATTCAAAATAAATTCCAAAAAACCAGGTTTTGGAAGGAAAACTCGGTTGAGGACGTGGTAACACTTGGGCCAAGGGCACAGGCCACACTAGTTTGAATTGTTTTTAAAACTGTAGTTATGAACCTTAAGAACCGCCTTGATATTCATGAGGGAATTTGCTGCAGTTTCTAGTACCCACCCAACACAGATATGGACCTATTCTTGTCTTTGAAGCATTCCCACTGGGGGGTGGGGTTGCGTTAGTCTGAGCAGAGAATATCACTCTTATCTGTGTTAGCAGATGGTAGAAGCTAGAAGAGTTCATATATAAATTGTTTCCACTGGAAAAGGAGTCGAAAGCATGACTCCACGTAGTCCACATACTAAGTGTGGGACTCATGTAACTTGTGATCAAGAGATAGCTTGTTGGGTTATTATCAACCCTTCGTATATAGCATAAATTGTTGAGAGCCACCCACCTTATGGGGGGTAAAATACTTTGTCTTAATGGTAAGGAACTTTAGGTGTTTGTGTGTGTGTGTTTACACCATTTCGTAGTGTCGTTCTTGATTTGCTTACTTTTCTTCTTGCACTTTTTGAAAAGTGGGGTCCTTGGTGGTAGATTCCCATTTTTTAATGCTCCTGAGTAGTCTGGTCCATCAATATGTGATTGTGCTATAAAACACATGATAGATAGCTTCACATTTGCCATGCACTTCAAATGTATGCCTAACAAGCATAACCCCTTTATTAGTTATGACTAATTCCTTCCTTTCACTTCTTGTCAATGTCAGGTGGTTCTTATGGCATATAACTTTACCACTATAACTTTTGGTTTCAATAAACAATAATTAATTCGGTTTAGACTTTGTACCCTTTTCTTACTAGATTTGGATTTGTTTTTTATTTGTATTTTATTTGATATTTTATACTACCTAGAATGTAGTACTATAATTACTTTAATCAATTGTTTCATTCTTCAATCTTGGCCCATTCACTAGTTTGAGACAAAAGTCTTTGTTTGAATGAATGGAAACTAGTAAGCAGACACTTGCCCTAAAGGACATAAGAGCATGAGACATTGACCATAGGAGATGTTGTGGCATGTTTTAGATGAAAAGTAAAAGCCTCTAATATCAGAAAATGTCGATTTCATGAAAAAATATTTCTTACCACACTGCTTATGTACCTCATTTTGATATTATAATGGAATTTACGGAAAAAAGGAAACTCAAATTGAAGCAGCTTTGTGCTTCTACCATGCATTTTGTTCAACAAAAGTCCCAAAGCCTAGGATTTCTAGAGTTTTGAAAATGAGAACCAGTGTTGGCCGGTCATTTGATTTTGTTGATAACCCCTAGTTTGGGTTTCCTTGAAATGCTTAGAAATCAAAGAACCTCTGGTTATTTCAAACCCCTCACAAAACTGGTGGTTTTCGGGAAAGAGCCAGCAAAGACCCACTGGTTTTATAGAAGGTTATTAGACCAGGTCTTTGACACTTTTTGACATCCATGGTCATGACTCATATATCATAGCCCCTTCTTTGATTCTTTTGAGAACCACAGAACAGGAACAAGAATGGGCTAGGGTTTGGTACCATTCCTAATCCACACCCAACAACACTGGTTTGGTTGGGCAGATACCCACCTTAGCAGGTAATAACTGCTGGTTCTGGTTAGCAAGAAGAACCTAACTGGAACAACATATTTTCAAGAATCAAACCCAGAACCAATTTACATCTTCATCTTGCTACTTCAAACAACTACCTACATCAATTTTTATTTTTATTTTTTCACTTTTGAACTTTCTATGCGCTTGGGAACATGAGCACATTCTTGGGCTTATGAGCCCTTGTTAGCCAGCTAACAGCCTATGCCAAAGATATCACTGACAAGCTCTTGAACTTCTCATTCCAAAGCAAATCCCTGGGTAACCCATTAGCTTCAGGTTTGCTTAGCCTGCAACACTTATCATCAGAGTGCCTTCTTTCGGTTTTTAATAAGAGCAAGCGAAGAAATGTGATCGATCATTCTTCTGCCTAGGGCACACTAAAGGTTAGCCTCCTCGGTAGCTTAGCCCATCGTCTACCGGGTTCCAAGCTAAGGGCAAACTAACAGACTGCTCATGTGCCTAGCTTAATAGTCAAACCTTCCAACAAAACCATGCATGGTGCCACAAACTTTTTTTTCACGCCCTGTGAAGTTCATTTTGGGGGAGGGGGGACCCAAGCTGTAAACACCTGCTTTGGGTATCATGCAGAGAAGACACCTAATTGTTTGTGTCATTGCCACACGGTGGTCCGTAGATCACTCCTTTATTTTTGCAGCCTGGGCTAATACTCCTTCCTAAGAGCATGGGTACCTACCTAATTATGACACAACTTAATAATTAAAAAAAGGACCTCCTCAATGGCCTTTTCTGAATGTGTTATGATGGTGTCCTTGGGGCACTCGTCTATTTTTCCAATTGATGGCAGCTTACTGAACTTATATAGCTGTATTATTATGGGCCAAATAAGGTTGCTTACCTTGAAATATTGAGTTCATTTGTGTAATCTTCTGTCATTTTCTTTGGTTTTGGAGAAGTTGTTTGATGGATCTTTGAAAACAATACAATCATTAGTTGTATTATCCCTGACATTTTCTTGACAACGCATATGGATGTTGAAGTTTCTAATCTCTTAATTGCATGTTGAAAGCTATAATAATTGGCTGCACATTCCCACTAACCAACCCCAACTGAAAAAGGGAGGAAAAAAACAAGTTGAAGTACTTACAAGATCATTTGAGGACTAAGCTAACTGAAGAAGAAGAATTCACACAATTCTTCTAGGGTTTCATAAATGTTTGATTCATATCCCACTAGAAGATAAGTAGAGGTCACTAATAGAGGTCTTGTGTGTGCATTTGTGGTAACACAAAGTTGTCCATCCTGGGTAGCTTAACAGATATGTGCCTTGGATCCAGGGGTACAGTCATAGGTCCCTGCCCCCCTTTTTAAATTGCATTGGCAATTTCAAAGAGCCTTTCTCAGAGCCGTTCTATGAAAGGTCCAAAACCAGTCTTGGGCTGTTCTTTGAATTTTTGAAGAATCACCAGTTCCCATTGTTTGAAATATTCCAGAATCAAAGAACCACCCATTCCAGCTACTTCCAAAAACCTCAAAGAATATCTTCATGAAAGAACTGATGATTATGTTGTCAGTTCTTTGACTTTTATTTATTTTTTAAAATCACGGTTATATTCCAAAATTCTTTTTTTGAATTCTTTTTAATTGACAAATTAAGTGAGTATATACCCAGATGATAACCTCCGGGTACCTGTCCCGCCTTTCAAGAACAACACCCATGAAAACTAGTTATGCCTTCAGCTCTATCCATCATGTGAACCCTGCCATTCTGGTCCCTTTTGTTCAAGTAACATCTTTTGTTCAAGTAAATAAAATTGGGGGGGTCTTACTCTAGTACTTTTCTATGTTTTTTCCCTAAGTGAGATGGGTGGTGGTCTGGGAGTTTCCCATATTCAGGAGCAACTCTATTCCAAAACACTACTTATAGTAAATAGGTACTCGCTACTCACCTTCTTAGACAGGGGTATTAGACCAGGTCGAAAATGGTGTCAAAAAGCCTTGAAAGTTTCAGGCTTTTTCTGGGTGACAGGCCAATCAAAATGACTCATTGCAACCTTGGGAGCCCCCTCTAATCCGAAGGACAAGAGGAGCCAGTATAGATGGGTGATTTTTCTCAATTTATCGTATTGTTGTCCTTGGACAATTAACATTTTCAAGTCTAACTATTTCACTCCTTTCCTATCTTTTCTTTATTCATCAACATGGATATCAAAAAATAAATAACATGTGCCTTTTCATGTCCACGATATTTATTCAAATTAAATTAAATTTGAGATTGACATAAATAATGATGAACTATTGGACACCATATGGGAACATAAGAAGAGGGGAAAAAGTAGTTGATTGACATTCATAATGCAAAGCAGTTAATTGAATCATGAATATACACAAGTGAAAATAAAATAGCACAAATGTTGAAAAGATCTGTTATAGATTGATTATTCGTGCATGTTGATTCAGAAATCAACAAGGAAAACACCAATTATCATTGAACTTGGAAACCATGTGTGGGCGCCAGCTTGAGACTGAACTGTACTCTCTAAGTCACTTTGTTATCAAATTAATCTTGTAATAAAAGAGTCTAACCATGGTACATGGTTCCATCATTTCAATCAAATTACCTCACCATGTTATGGTTCCATCATCTCCTATGATTTTGTTTGACGTGCCCTAAAGGCCAAAGCCATTGTGTAATGAACTTCTTGGTTTGTCATGTGCTAACATTTATGGGTGCATATGATGGGTGCATAGGGCATCATTGGACCAATCATGGTTTTGTGAAGGAGACTTAAGGTTTGCAACAATCATATGGAAAAGGAGGACAAAGGAGCACATGTGATAAGCTTAGGGTTGTTATGAATTGAGTGCTAGAATAGAAGATTAAAAAAAAAGTTGTGTGCATCAATTGAATGGTGAACATCTTGTTATGCACTTTAATGTTTTGTTTCACAGTTTTGAATATCATTGCAGAATGAAATGTGATTACATCGATTGTTGTTGTTGGTGTCATGAATGTGTGAGAGAACTCAATTATGTTTTACTTTCACAATGCACTATGAGATTTCTTCATGATTTGATCCGCAATAAATCTATAACAAGAAGTTGCATATGTCATAATAAAAAATGTCATCAATTCAATAATGAATGAAATTTTTTACCTTTGTCTTCAAGTTTTCATTGGAACTCTCGCTATCTTTGTTGATGTAAAAATGTCAATGTTGTTCAACACAATGTCTCAATTTTCACACAGCAATGCATCCAATCTGAATGTCGTGATGATTATGCGATTTGAAAGGGTGAGTGATTATGTGATCTAGTGATATGTGAGTGAAAAGATCAAGCATTTGACCGCTCAGCTCTTTGCCATATATACAAAGGTTCCAATATTTGATAGTTGAAATCATGCAAAGACAAGTTGTGTATGTGCATGTGAATATATTCTTTGGCTTCCATGGAGTAATATTTGAAACTACCTATTTGTATTTGACAATTTATCAAGGCTAAGTGGAGGGTTGAAATTTTTGAAAATCTGCTAAAACTAAAATATGATCAGATGAATACCCACCATTAGGAGAATCATGGAAATCGATAATAGGTAAGCAACAAACTTTGATTATGTATATGGTATTAGATACCTGGAGCCTAATTACTCCTTATAGCCAAGCTCAAAAGGTTCTCCCTACACTCAAGGTACCCACTACCTGATCCTTATAAAGAATACATATTACAGTAGCCAGACAACATTTACCTTCATGGAGTATCAAAAGGTGGGTCACTTTGAACTACCAGTTGCAATTTGATGAGGACTTTGGTGATGAACTACAATTACTTGCGTGTGTGTTTGTATGAATCATGAACACCCAATTTTTGGTTACATAATTTTCAAACTATGGAAATTTCATCAACAACTTCCAATCACATTTTTGTTTCAACATTGTCTGTAAATTTCCAATGTTGGCGATGGGTATATCTGGATTTAATGTATCAGACTTAAAAATAATTTCAGCCAAATAAGTGTGTGTCTATATATATATATAGGTTTTAAAAATGTTCAAATCTGGGTATGGGTAAACGCATGTAGGGCTTGCAAATTTATCAATTTGAGGAAGGTTAATAATGTTAAATATCTATTGTGTATCTTCCATTTTAACTTATGGATATCAATTAGCTAAAAGGGGGAAAAAAAATTATAATATACCTT
>Ga0209208_10009602_pt1 | contig 12690 bp, 15 predicted proteins | sample S1TSphfallax_3_FD_187694 | JGI IMG/M metagenome (GOLD analysis project Ga0209208, IMG submission 187694) | Host-associated microbial communities from peat moss isolated from Minnesota, USA - S1T2_Fd - Sphagnum fallax MG (SPAdes) (version 2) | ecosystem: Host-associated > Plants > Peat moss >...
AGGGGGAGGGGAGGAATTATTTTCCTTTCAGCCAATAGGAGGGCTCAAGGTGCCTTGCTTTTATTCCTTTTAAGTTAAAGGGGGGCGGGAGAGGGAAGATTTTTTTTTCAGTTTTCCCAGTTTCCTAATGTGTTCCCACGATGTTCCCTCTAAGTTCCTAATGGGTTCCAAAAATGTTCCCCAAGCTCACAATGTGTTCCCCAACATGTTCCCCATATAAGCACCTCACTTTTATATGCTTTGGCACTTTCACCTATATAGGTGGGCCAAAGGGGAGGAACTATATACATCAAAACAGAACCTTCTATTTTGAGGAACCTCCATAGTTTCATTTTTTTTGGGAGCAATGGGCCAATCAATTTGGTTTTGGCCCAGAATTTTGGCACAGTTTGAGAGTGAACATTCCAGAGGCTTCACCAATGGGGAATTACCGCATCAAGAAGTTGCAGACAGACACCCATTTCTTTATATAAGTAGATGGGTATAAAAAAGACAAGGTCAAACTCAAAATTAGCTTCAAATTGGTGCTAATTTGATTTTGAGTTAAGCCCAGTGTTTTTTTTTTTTTTTTTCCAACTATTTTTTGAGAAATCTCATCTCCTTTATGACCAAACAGGGGGTACTGGTGCTGTGTTTTCCCTTCTTTTGAGGATATCTTTTTATATTGGATAATGAAAATTTTCAGAAATGAAATTTTTATCTTGGATTTTGGGACATTTGTGAACAAAAGTACATAACTTTTCAAGATGTACGCGTGTTTTGAACTTTGGGTACCTACTTTGGACTGACTTTTAGGAGTTTCCCCAACGACATCCACAAAACTTCCTAGAGTCAATATTCCCCATCCATGCTACCCAAAATCCAAGAGCATGTCCCAAATTCCAAGATAAAAAACATTTCTTATTTTCGCATTAAAGGATGGTGGAAAGAAAATAAGTTATAAGGACATACTTTTACAAATAATTAGCATAATAATGATAATAAATAATAATAATAATAATAATGTGGAAATGCTTATTTTTGTATATGAATTTCAATGGGGGTCATTATGCCAATTTCTAGGTACATGAAATTGTTAAACATGCTCATCTTTGTAAATTGACTATTTGGTCATTGTCCATATGATGACATCATTAGTTTCAATAAAACCTTAAACATTGTGAAGAAGTATTAAGTCCCTTCAGATTTTTTTGGGTCAATTTTATGATGATTTAGCTGAAGTGGTGATCATCCATAAGATGACTTAGCCAGATTTGGCAACACACTAGATATGAAATATGGAATTAGAAAAAAAAAAAACCAAGAATCCTTCTATATTCTTGGCTACCTACTGGAACTTATAATAAAAATCTGGTGATTTGGAAACTTTTTTGTTTTTGAAATCTGGTGAATTTGGGCCATTTTTTTCAAAGGAAAAATCCTTTGTTTAGGTTGAAATAATATTTTTCAGGTCAAAATTTGGCCAAATTTCGCTATTTAAAAAAAAAAACACTGCTCCTAATGAGCAATTTCAAGTCCTATTTGAGACACTTTATGAATAACTCTAATATAACTAACAAGACATTTAAAAATTACTTAGCAATTAATTAAGGGTTAATTAGGGGATAAGAGAACGAAAGAGAGAGAGAAAGAAGGGGGGGAAAGAAAAAAGTGAAACCAGCAATCAAGGACAAAGATTGTTTTTATTATCTGCCCGGATTTTATTTTTCACTTCTGCCCAAAACCAGCCCTGAATGTTTCAAAAGAAAATTCGATAAAAGACAAAAAAAGAAAAAAGAAGAAGAAGATCAAACTGAAGTCTAGAAAAACATGGACATGTTCACACAGTGGTGCCCACCTCAAAAAAAAAGAAAAGAAGAGAAAGGAATGGTGACGTCACAAGGAGGAATGAGCGAAGCATTAGTGCCGTTGTCCAGATGGCCACCGAAAGGCGCAGGTTCAAAAAAGCCCCCCTCCCCACCCCACTCCCCACCCCCAACAAAAAGGACACGTGGCGACGTTCCCGGTGGCTCACGCTTTGGAAATGCACTTTTCTAGAAGCGTAATAAACGCGGAACTCGACACATGACAGAATGTTCACCACCGCTCCCCCTGTGCGTATTTCTAGAATGTGCAAAAAAGGTAACGCCGGCATGCAACTACACTTGTAGCTTCCCGTAGCCTAATTTCGTGGAATCCTGCACGTTACACGTCCGGAATGTACCGCGGAATTCACCCAGGAACTTTCTTCTCTCTCTCTTCTCTCTCTCTCTATTCCCATTATATACACAACCTCCCGTCCAGAATGTCAGAATGTGGCAGTTATCTGCACTCTGTCCTAAGGCAGAACAGGAGTCGGAATTGTCCTGGGAATTTGTCCTGTTCTTTAGCGAGCTCGTCGGGTTGACGGCCCGTTGTTGTCGTCGTCGTTGTTGTTTTTGGACTGCGCATTTGCAGCGACTGCAAAGGAATCTGTGTGTGATAGTGCCGCTGGCTTGGCTTCTTTGGTAATTCAATCGACTGCAAAGCTTTTGTGTATCGTAAATAAGTAGTATAATTGGAGGAGTATCGAGCTGGTTTCAGTGCCTGATTGACTCAGATTTCTTTCTTTTCCTTCTTCTTTTCGTGAAATCTTTGCGATTTTTTTTGGTTTCTGTGATTGATCCAGAGCTTGAAACTCTTGCAATTTGTGGAGTGAACTGGAAATTGAAGTGATTGGAGAGAGAGATAGAGAGAGAGAAGCATTTTTACGTGTGGAGAGAACGAATCGTATTAGATGGCGGAAGCGTCAGTGCCAGAGGGAGATGTATGGTTCGAGAGGAAGCATGGCGGGTCGAGGATGTGGCGAGACACAGGAGACGGGCGGGAAGCGTTCCGGCGCTCGAGCATGACGGATGCGGAAGAGGACGATGACGAGGCGCTGAAATGGGCTGCGCTCGAGAAGCTACCGACCTACAACAGACTCCATACCGCTATTCTACAGCCGTCTGCTACGCAGGGAGGCAGTAATAATAAGGAGTTGACGCTGCCGGTGGATGTCAGAAAGTTGGGGCAGGGACAGCGCCAGAGCTTGATCGAGAAGGCTCTTGCTACCAACGAGCAAGACAACGAGCGTCTCCTCAACCGCATCAATGAACGCCTTCACAGGTAAAAAGCTCGACCGAAAGCTTTTTCTCTTCTTCCTCATCAGCGAAAGCTTGTCGCCAAGTCGTCTTCTGCATGCTCATACGTACACTGGATTGATCTCTTTTCCGTTTTGTTGTTGTTGTTGTTGTTGTTGTGCTGCTGCTGCAGGGTTGGTATACAGCAGCCTACAGTTGAGGTGCGATTTCAGAACTTGTTTGTCAACGCTGAAGTCTATGTGGGAAGCAGGGCTCTTCCTACTCTTATCAACTTTACACGCAACATCATGGAGGTGAATTGCTGCCTGCTGCTTATTTCTTCTGTTCATGTTGTTGTTGCTGTTGTTGTTGCTCTTCCTCTTCTTCTTTTTCTTGATTGAGCTGATTTGAACGATTTCCTCCAACTAAGAAGAAGAATTGTGGATCTGCTGTGACAGGGTCTGTTGGCAAAATGCAAGGTTCTGCCCAAAAACAAGCGAGACTTTCCTATTTTGAATGGTGTCAGTGGTGTTGTTAGACCTGGAAGGCAAGTGTTATTTTTTTAAAAGCTTAATATACTATTGTTTCTCATGAATCCATCTATCATTCATGCACAAAGGCACGAGCTTTGCCTTCTTTTCTTCAGTGGTAATGATGATCTGCATCTGTTGTAGCATGATGAAGAAGTGGAGCAGAACAACTGCTGTTTTATTATATCTTCTGAAAATCTCTCTTCCTGTTGCTTGCTTGCTTTTTGCCAGAATGACTTTGCTCCTCGGTCCTCCAGGTGCTGGAAAATCTACTCTTCTGTTGGCTTTGGCTGGCAAGCTTGATTCAGATCTGGAGGTGAGAAACTGATCGCTCTGTCTCCCTCTGTCTCTGTCTCTGGGTTGCTTTTGGATGGGAGTGCAGCTGCCAACTTCTTCTATATGAGGATACAAAGTCTAGTTTGTTGTGGTGGAGCTGCATGAAATTCATGTGTGTCCAAAATGTATGAATTATTTTCATTGAGTTTGTCACTGGTTTTTTTGTTTGGCAGATGTCAGGATCTATCACCTACAACGGTCATACACTCAACGAGTTTGTGCCTCAAAGAACATCTGCATACATCAGTCAAAATGATAATCATATTGGAGAGCTTACTGTAAGAGAGACCTTGGATTTCTCTGCACGATGCCAAGGAGTTGGTTACAGATATGGTGTGTGTTTTGCAGCAACAAATAACTTGTGCTTTTTGATCGATCGATCAATTGATTGATTCTTGGTGTTGTGGAAATTGTGGCCCTAGGTTTGGTGTTGTTTTGTTCCTGAAGGAGATCTTTTTTCTTTCATTCTGAACTCTTGCTTCTTTCTGTTGCAGATCTGCTTAGAGAGCTTGCTAAGAGGGAAAAGGAGCAAAATATTCACCCAGACCCAGACATCGATGCGTACATGAAGGTGCGTCATGTGCATTACTTTCTTGCAGCTGACGTGCACAAGCACAATAGGGTTTCCTTTTGCAAGTTTATGAGTCTAGCATGAAAATTGCAGAGTCCTATGCATGCCAGGGTTGGAGCTTTGAGCTGAGCATTGTACAAAGAAAGAAAATTTCTGGATGACTCCAGATTTGGAGCTATCTCTGCAGATTGCCATTTGACAAACAAACCTCAATTCTTCATCTGTGTCATTTGATCCAAAAATTCCCACATGCTGTTGTTTTTGTATTCAAGATCTAACAAGTGCTCCAATCCCAATCACCTCCAAGTTCTTTTTCTGAAAGATGTTGTTTGTTGTGTATGGTAGGCGGTGGCTGTAGAAGGGGAAAGGCACAGTCTCACAACAGATTATGTAATGAAGATACTTGGCCTTGACATCTGTGCTGATACTGTTGTTGGCAACGAGATGCTTCGTGGCATTTCAGGAGGACAGAAGAAACGTGTCACTACAGGTTCAGAATTCCTTTCCTCCAGCACTTAGTTGTCAAAGTTCAGTTTTTCAAATCATTCTCCAAGGAGGTTGATCAACAAGTAATGGTGACATACAGCATGAGGCTCATGCAAAGAAGATTTTGCAGCTTAGTTGTGCTTGCCAGAAATTTGATTATAAAGACTTTGTTGAGAGAGCTCTGCAATGGTGAGAACTGATGATGAGCCTTGATGTGTTGTGGCTCAAAAATCCTGATGTTTGTTTCAACTGCAAGATCATGCTTGATGCTCATCATCATGCCTGATGATTATTGTGATGTTTTTTTCCATCTTGTACAGGTGAAATGATTGTTGGAGCAAAGAAGACACTGTTCATGGACGAGATTTCAACAGGTCTTGATAGTTCCACAACATACCAGATTGTGAAGTGCACTCGCAACTTTGTGCATTTGTCGGAGGGGACTGTGTTGATGGCTCTTCTTCAGCCTGCCCCTGAGACTTTTGAGTTATTTGATGACATTTTGCTGCTGGCTGAGGGTCATGTTGTCTATCTTGGACCACGTGAAAGGATCTTGGAGTTTTTTGACAGTATTGGTTTCAAGCTTCCCCCGCGGAAAGGCATTGCAGACTTTCTTCAAGAGGTAAGGAAATTTGTGATTCTTCTTCTTCTTCTTCTTCTTTGGAGCTTCCTTCCAAAACTCTGGTTTGAACCTTTGTTCAAGAGATGGAGGAAGCAAACTGTAGGCTGAATCTGGACTATCAAACTTTGTCCAAAATGTTCTATGTTCTCTGCTGCATTACCTCCACACCTCTAGACAACCATTTTCCTGTTAGCTGTCAAGCACAATTGAGGTCACAGAAGCATGTGTTTTTCTTTGGCTTTTAGTACAGGTTTTTAGGGTTCAGGGTTTAGTACAATTGATGATCTCTTAAAGGAGATGTGTTTGGCATGATTCCTTGTAAATCTATCTCATGCTAGGCAAAGTGCAAAATGAATGGCAGGTCACGTCAAGGAAGGATCAGGAACAATACTGGGCTGATCAGAGGACACCTTATCGCTATGTACCTGTTGCTACTATAGCAGATGCTTTCAAGGAGTTTGAGGTTGGACGAGATCTCACAAATTTCCTCAATACTTCTTTCAACAAAGCTGATAGCCACCCTGCAGCGCTTGTCCATGACAGATTCGCTTTATCAAGGTGGGAGCTCTTCAAAGCATGCACAGCTAGGGAGATGTTGCTCATCAAACGAAATCGTTTTCTGTATATCTTCCGAACTTGTCAGGTGAGGTAGCAAATTTTTTTTCACCATTTCTTTACTCATTATTGTTTGCAGCAACATTGAAGGTGGCTCATTTTTCTTGATGGTCAAATTCATGTGAATAGATTGAAAAACGTGATTGAATTGAGCAGGTAGCATTTGTGGCATTTATTGCTGCTACTCTCTTTTTCCGGACAAGGTTGCACCCAACAACGGAGACTTATGGTACTCTGTACTTGGCTACACTTTTCTTTGCACTGGTACACATGATGTTCAATGGGTTTTCCGAGATGTCTATCACAGTGGCTCGCCTCCCTGTTTTCTACAAGCAACGTGATAATTTGTTCTATCCCGGCTGGGCTTTCTCAATTCCGAGCTGGGTGTTGCGGCTTCCATATTCCGTCGCTGAATCAATCATTTGGTCTTGCATCGTCTATTACGTTGTGGGTCTCGCTCCAGAGCCTGGCAGGTGAGATGAAATTCTCCACAGTGCACATGCTCTCATCATTGAGTGCTGTCTGTCGATATGTCTTCCTGTAAGCAATTCTCTGACTCATTTTGGAGTGTTTCATGGCAGATTCTTCCGGTACTTGTTGCTGTTGTTTGTTATGCATCAGATGGCCATTGCGCTTTTCCGGACAATTGGTGCCCTCGGACGATCTATGATCATTGCTAATACATTTGGTTCCTTTGCGCTTCTGGTTGTCTTCTTACTCGGCGGTTTCATCCTTGCTAAACGTAAGAACAAGCCCTTGGGAAGTGTTGATATTCTTTTGTTTTTGTACTGAATGATTGAGGGAAGAGTATAATTTTTTCAATGTTGATTTCTGAGCTAACTCCAATGTTTAGGTTAGATTGGCTAGTAATTGCATAGGCCTTAGATCACAAAAACTGGTTGTCTCTTCTACTCATTGATCATTGATGCTTGTGCATCATACCGGATATGTTGGGTGGTTCTCTGTTTGTTAGAATATTGAGGAGGACTATCGTTTTTTCTGATTTACCAGGTTCATACAGAAATTCTAGATAGATAGCTAGCTACTCAGCAGAACAGCATGAGTACAGGACTGATCTGCAGCATTGTTGATGCAGAAAATATACATCCTTGGTGGGTATGGGGCTATTGGATATCACCTCTCTCATATGCTCAAAATGCCATTGCTGTAAATGAGTTTCTTGCCCCCCGATGGAAGGCGGTATGTCTTTGAGCACCCTAGGTTATAAAGTCCATACCAGGAATGCTTGCATTATGTGGTCATCAACATCCAGAAGAGGCTTATCGTAGTGTGAGACATACTAGGGCGAATTTCTTTTGTGTCTCAAACTCATTGGGTCAGCATTGATCAGCTGCTTTGTTGGCATGGACCTAACTTTCAAGAACTCAAGGCTGTATCCATACTGCTGGATGCAGAGTAAAAATCCTCAAAATGCACATGTCATGTTGGGCTTACAGCACAAGATTCTGTAATTGTTAGCAAAGTCAATAGCACGGCAACGACAAATTCTCGGTGTGGAATGCGTTAACAATAGGATGTGCATCATCTCAAGGGCATATGATCAAGGATTAAATGCATACGGTTGTTGCATGTACAAGGAGTGATGATTTGTAATGATCAGTTGTGGTGGACAGCAAAATACTGTACCTGACAAGGAGTTGGTGAATTTGCAGAATGGACTTGGGGTGACCATACTGAAATCACGAGGAATTCACACTGCAGGTTACTGGTACTGGGTTGGTATTGGTGCCCTTATAGGCTACATGATTCTATTCAACATTCTGGTGACCTTCGCTCTGGGATATTTCAACCGTAAGTTATCCACTTAACTTAATTTACAGTTTTGTGATTCTGTCCATGTGTTTTGGTTCAGTGATAATGATTGTCACCAGAACTTGTGACAGGAAAATTGGGGAATTTTTTTAAATGACAAGAGTTTGTACTTTGTTTGATCAGCTCTGGGCAAGCCCCAGGCAATGGTGTCAGAGGATATTCTGGTTGAAAAAGTGGAGAATCGAGCTGCTATTTCGAAAAGGGACAAAAGTCTGTCATCTGTGCATGCCTCTTCAGAGACTAATGGGAATGAAGCAGGTACATATCAGCACCAACAGCATTGGTCATTGCAGTAGATCATCCCTTTATGACTGTGCTTGTGTACCTGGTTTGGGTGGAGCTAGAGGGGTTTGAAAAAGAGCATGGAGAAGTTGAGGGAGCAAGAGAATGGTGGAACTTTAGCAGCACCCATGTCATAGTCAATTTGGTGCTTATGGAACTGTTTGGTGATTTCAGATGGAATTGAAATGGGAGGCCTATCATCTGGGCGGTACAGTGGTGTGCAACAAACAGCTGTGGAAATTGATGATGTCCAGGAGGGTCATGCACAGTCACAGAAGGGCATGATCTTGCCTTTTCAGCCACTCGCGTTGACCTTCCACAATGTCAACTACTATGTTGATATGCCTGCTGTAAGTGTCTTGAGTCACACTGAATGCTTCCAAATGTGTGGTAGATGAGCAACAACATTTTGTACATGCCATCCAACATCATATCACACTATCACACCCTTGAGGTAGAAGATGCAAGGAGAATGGGTAGTCAGCAGGTGGAATGCAGGTTCTGTGGTACCAGTCCAATGTTGAGGACTTGTTAGTCAGTTTAGTAATAGAGCACAGAAACATGTCTAGATAAAATTTACATATGATTATTTTCTGACGGATAGTTATTGTTGGGCCCATTCAGGAAATGAAAGGGGAGGGAGTGACTTCTGATAAGCTGCAGCTTCTGCGGAATATTAGTGGTGCATTCAGACCAGGTGTGCTTACAGCATTGGTGGGAGTTAGTGGAGCAGGAAAAACCACCTTGATGGATGTTCTTGCTGGAAGGAAGACTGGAGGGTATATTGAGGGGGATATTAGGGTGTCTGGATACCCCAAAAAACAGGAAACTTTTGCTCGCATTGCAGGCTATGTTGAGCAGACAGACATCCATTCTCCACAAGTTACAGTTGAAGAGTCTTTAACATATTCCTCATGGCTGCGACTCCCAAAGGAAGTTGATCGTGCAACTAGGGAGGTATGTCCAAGTGCAGTTTGTTTCTCCATAACTTGGGGTTCTTAACAATGTAATATAAGTCAGTGGACTTAGTCCTGGTTTATGGTGTATGCAAATTTGATTGGCTATTCTAATGGCTGTTGAATTAATATTGATTTTTGTATAGACTTTCGTGGAGGAGGTTATGGAGTTGGTGGAGCTTAGCTCTTTGAGGCATGGTTTAGTCGGACTTCCAGGCAGCACGGGGCTCTCAACAGAACAGAGGAAGCGACTCACAATTGCAGTAGAACTTGTGGCCAATCCTTCCATTATATTCATGGATGAACCTACATCAGGATTGGATGCTCGAGCAGCAGCAATTGTCATGCGAACAGTCCGAAATACTGTGGATACAGGGAGAACTGTGGTTTGCACTATTCATCAGCCAAGTATTGACATCTTTGAGGCTTTTGATGAGGTTTGAAACAATCCCGGATTTGAACATTTTTTGCTTTAAGTGCTTGAATCCTTTGAAGATAGATGTGGCCAGTAAAAGATTGATGCTTCTGTCTTTTCTCACTGCTCTTTCCAGGCAGAGTAATTGAAGTGATAATGGGCCAATAGAACTGCAAGTACTCTTACTGTGTTGATAATAGAGAATTTATTTTGTTGTTGTGCTTGTTAATTGCCTAATTCTTTTAATATATGATGCACCAAACAGCTTCTGCTCATGAAACGTGGTGGGCAAGTGATCTATGCTGGTCCACTTGGGGTCCGTTCAAATTTGTTGATCGACTATTTTCAGGTGTATATCATCACAGACTCTTTATTGCATACTCTTGAACAACTTATCTGACATTTTCTGGAGGAGCAGATAACTTGTGCAGTTGATTTCCCAATTTGAAAGATCTATGTCGACCCTCAAGGTTGAAAAAAAGGGGTTTGTGGTCATAATGAGCAGGCAATTGATGGTACTCCACGCATAAAAGAAGGATATAATCCAGCAACATGGATGCTGGAGGTCAGTACACCAGCTGCAGAGATAAGGATTGGCCAAGACTTTGCAGACATTTACAGAAATTCAGATTTATACCAGTAAGTCATGCAGAGCTCTGAGCTAACTAGGGACATTTTTACTGTTGGCTTCCAGATATACTGAAACTGACATGGTGTGATGGGAACTGAAGCTCTGATCTTTTTAATCCACAGTATAATAATGCCCATGAACATGTTTTGAAATTGCAGGAGAACTGAGGCTGTGATCAAAGAATTGAGTGTCCCACCACCTGGCTCACATGACCTGGAATTTCCATCCAAGTTTTCTCGAAGTTTCTTGACTCAGCTCCAGGCAACATTATGGAAACAACAGCTTACATATTGGCGGAGCCCCTATTACAATGCAGTTCGCTTTTTCTTCACCACAATTTGTGCATTGATTTTTGGCTCAATTTTTTGGAATCTTGGCTCAAAAAGGTAAGCAATCTCCCCTCACGACATCTGCTTGGAGTTTCCTTTAGCTGGTATCTATTGACTTTTTACTGATGTTGAAATAGTTAGTAGTCTTGTGATGAGGTGACTGAAAACATTGACAGGCCTTCATCACTTGCAGTCCCACCCACACTTTAAGGTTTCAGAGGGATTTTCTTCCTTTCCTTCCATATTTTCAAAGATGCCCAGGACTTTGGAGCAAGGATTTGATAAGGTTTCCTGTTGAACCGGTTTGATTTCATGACAACAGGTCAACACAACAGGAGATCTTCAATGTGATGGGAGCATTGTATGCTGCTGTAATATTCTTGGGGGTAAATAATGCATCCAGTGTGCAACCTGTAGTTGCAGTGGAAAGATCAGTTTTCTACAGAGAGCGAGCAGCTGGCATGTATTCCGCTATGCCTTATGCAATGGCTCAGGTATGTATCAAACAAGACCCTTATGTTAATTGTAACATTGTTGTTGTCATGAGGCCCTTTCACCATAACAGTGGTTACAGCACATCATGTAAAGAACAAACTATGGGACTAATGCTTGTTTCAAACAGATCCATATTGTATAGTTGTGTGCATTACAAAGAATAGTTTAGAGTTGTATTCTTGGTTGCTTGATCACATCAGTGTGTTTGTTCTGTAAGAATCTTGCCTGATCATTGACCAGAGGTTTGCTATGCAGGCTATGGTAGAGATTCCATACGTTTTGGTTCAGTCAACGGTGTATGCACTTATTACATACTCAATGATCAATTTTCAATGGACTGCAGGTATCTCCAATTGATCAAAAGCTGTCTTGTGTATTTTGTTTGGATTAGCAGCACAAGTTTAGGAACACATCCTCATGTGTCATATCATGCCCACTTTTTTGTGTTCATACATAGCACTTCTTAACTCAACTTTTCTCCAAAAACAATGTCACAAAATTCATGCATGACAATTGTGAAACATACCCAATTGAGTGTCACATTTTCCATAGATGTAAGGAGGTTTGTAAGCAAAAACATTGTTGTGGTGGGTGTGGTTGCAGCTAAGTTTTTCTGGTATTTGCTGTTCATGTTCTTGACATTCACATACTTCACTTTCTACGGCATGATGGCTGTTGGACTCACATCATCACAGCAGTTGGCAGCAGTGGTGTCATCTGCTTTCTATTCAATTTGGAACCTTTTCTCGGGTTTCCTCATCCCTGTGACTGTAAGTGACACTGCTTGTGCCGAACCTAGCTTTGCAACTGCTTTTAAGTGTGTTATGAAGGCTGCTAGTGTTTTGAGGAGTGATTTTATTCCTGCACGTTTCATTTTGATGTAAAACTTCTGTGCTTTTCACTGCGCACTAGGTCCTAGAATAATGCTTATTGAGAACTTGGGTCCATAGATTTGGAACTTACAGTAAAGGTTGCTTGTGCTGGTGTTGCAGTTGATGCCTCCATGGTGGAAATGGTATTACTATCTGAGTCCAGTGGCATGGACTTTGTATGGCTTGGTAGTATCCCAGTTGGGTGATATAACTACACCATTCACTGCAGCAGGATATCCTGCTGGTACAACCGTCCAAGGATATTTAGAGTCGTATTTTGATTTTAAACACTCAATGGTGGGTGTGTGTGTAGCTGTATTGCTAGGCTTTATCTGTGTCTTCTGGCTGGTATTTGCAGCATCAATCAAGTATCTCAACTTCCAAAGGCGATAGTGACTGGTTGTTGGACTTGTGATGCAGTAGCTGCCATAACAAAGTATGGTATGCGTACTTTGTTTTGCCCAAAGTTGGTAGTGACAATTATCATAATTGGAGTCAAGGTGATTAAAGGACCTTGATGCCATAGCTATTGTTTTCTTTTTCAGGGACAGCAGTACCTAGGTTAAATGAGTTCATAATGATCTGTAAATTATCCACACAACTATGTTTCTATGACAATGATGTTGTGAGGATAAAA
>Ga0209208_10009603_pt1 | contig 12690 bp, 10 predicted proteins | sample S1TSphfallax_3_FD_187694 | JGI IMG/M metagenome (GOLD analysis project Ga0209208, IMG submission 187694) | Host-associated microbial communities from peat moss isolated from Minnesota, USA - S1T2_Fd - Sphagnum fallax MG (SPAdes) (version 2) | ecosystem: Host-associated > Plants > Peat moss >...
TTACATAATTGATGGCTTTACAAATCATGAATATCTTATCAAAGGCTTTGGATATGACCCATGGTGTTAGTTTTTGGTTCCTTCTGATGGCATTTATTTGTCAAGTGCAAGGTAGAAATTTGATTTTAGACATTTGGGGATTCAAATTTTGGTGGAGAAGGATTTTGGTCTATTTAAAAAAGGTTGGTATATTTTGTACATACCCATGTGTAATCATTTCCATAAAATCTTGTCATCATTAATTATTTCTTATTCCTTGCTTCACAATATCTTGATTAATTAGTGAGATGCATCACATTTTGATGTCAATCTAATCCATAATATTACAATAAAATGTTAGAAGATTTTTTTGAAAGATGATCAAATGATGCCGATGCTTTCAAGAATATGAAATATGTGTTGTGCATCTAGTTATTATAACTTCTCATTATTTGTCACAACTTCCAACACTAGTTGAGAAACAACTTAAATGTTAACCTTGATATATTGAAAGTTCAAAGATTACATACTCAAAGATCAATCAATGCAATGTATTTAACATTATATAATTTTTTTGTCATATGCATCAAAATTATTTGATAACGATGATTCAAAATTTCACCTATGAGCACACAAGAAATCTCAATTTGTATGAATTTCAAGCTTTTGAAATTAATATGGTGAACTTAACCTTTCAATTTAATGAGTATTATCAAGTAGATTGGTGAAAGGAAGTTTAAACTTTCTAATCCAACTTCCATTAAGCAATCACCATTTCAATTATTAAGAGGATAGCAACTATCAATATGTACATTTAAAATTAGCATGGAAGCAAATAACAGAGCCAAATTATGGCCTCAAGTTTTAATATCAAGAAAAATAAAAAATTTGTATTGCCCACATCAAGGAAGTAATTTGGTGTAAAAATTATTTTCATTATCAACTATAATACATTATTGGTTCATTTTATTATTTTACACATAAGCTTTTATATGAAAGAAAATTTGAGATGAAATATCTACATTGGTAGAATTTTATCATTAAAGGTAGAAAATTTGAAATTTTGATGGTGATTGGACTATTGAATTGGAAAATTCCAAATTAGTTCTTCTCAAGCCAAAATGAGGGCAAATTTTTATGGTGACCTTGTAAAAAGTCAATGGTAGTTTGATAAAGGTATTGACGACCTTTAAGACCAACATTACCCCTATAAAAAGGTCAATGAATATGTCCATAGTTCTTTGAAGTTGGATGACATGGATTTTTAGAATAACATTTGAACCCAAATTTTGAGAGCGATGGGATCCCCTCTTTTGTCTTTCTTACAGATCCTAAAAATGATCACCACTTGAAGTATTCAAGTGAGTTTTAAATTTCTTTTGTATTTTTCTTCCAATTTGAATATAAAAGCATACTATACAGTTTGTTTTTTGTTTCAATATTCTATTTACATTATTGGATTTTGTTGGAGAATCTTTAGATTTGTTTGATCATTGCCCATTATTATTGGTATTTATGTAGTAGAAATTTGATTAAGGTTTGATCTTTTGAGGAATTTCACACCTTACATAAACCCATTTTGGTAGTAGTTTTTATTCTTAAAAGACTTTCCCACAATTATAGAAATTTGTCACTATAAATTTTTGCAAATTTTTTTGCTAAATATTATTCTTAAACTCTTCTTCTTTCAAAACCAGTAGTTCGTGCTTGGTAGATTTACAAAATGGCCATCACTAAGTACATGTTGTATTTCACAAAATCAACATTAGACTAGGATATGGTTGCATTAGTTGATTTAGGATATGTAATGATTTATTAGGACACATAATGATCTAACAAAGACATAACAAAAATAGTGGTTAGAATCTAATATTTGGAATAATCAAAGTGTTAACAATTCCCAAGAAGAATGATAGAATAACAACTCTTTTTTCAAATACAATTTGATGGTTTAATGTTTGTTACCTTGCTTATATACTTTAAAAGAAAATACAAACAACTTCACTTAATGTTTTACTAAATGTTCTACTAGATTTTGAGAAAACAAGTGAACAAATTTATCATGTTGAAAGTGACCAACCCCTTAATGAATGACGATGAACGATTGTAGATAAGTGAATTCACTAATAATTAGTTGATCAAGCTAACTTCCTAGTTTTAAGTTTATTTAGGAACCAATTAAGTTAGGCTAGTAACTTAGGCCACCTAGTATAAGTTAAGAAATCAAGTTAACTAGCCCACCAACTTAGAATACAAGTGCAAAAGTTTGAACCTTTCACATTTATGCCTGAGGAGCAAATTCTTAACCATTAAACCAGAATTTCAAAACATAAAATATTTTGTCAACACATATTATTATCCACATTCTTTTTTTAATTAATGTCAATATTTATCCTTGGGATCTTCCTTCCCTGTGTTACCTTATTAGTTTACTTTACATACCTACATAGCCTAGAATATTTATATGTTACCTTAGGTTAATATTCTTAACATAGTGTAGGCTACCCAAATCTATGTGTAAGGTACCAACAAATTTTTTTTTAAAAACCCTGGATGAAAGGGACTCAAAGATCCATCAAGATAGAGATAAACATGATACTCAACAAAAGGCAAAAACAAACTCATGATAGGCAACTGAAAAGCATCACTTGAGGGCTTCTGAAATAAAGGATGTGCAAAGTGCAAGCCCTGCCATTCTCAGTGTGTGAGTTTGTATACCTTTCTTTTCCAGAGATACAAGGACCAGGCTTCTGTGCATCAGTATGTCTTGAGTTCTTCTGACTCGGTTGGTTTGAGAATGTAAAAAAACAGACCCTTCTGATCTTGGAAACCTGAAAGTTGTCTTCTCTGGAGCTCCTGATGGGAGTGGGGACATCTTCATGCAATATCAAGGCCAGATTTTTTGGACTCAGCAAGTGTAATTTGGCCATGTCAAGTTGGAGTTGATGTGTAGAATAAGGCATCTCCAAGTATTGAGAGACAGAGGATGGAGCTTGAAGCTTCTGTTGGATGTGTTCCCGGCCCTTTTTTCTCCCTCTTTTCTGTTCAGGATCTTTATACCTCCAATGCCTCCTGATATTTGTCAGTAGGTTTTTGGTATCTGGCCATTCTTGCCAGTTGACCCAACCACCCAGACTTATATTTCTATAAGGTCTAGAGTTGAGCAAAGAGGGTTGAGGACCTTATAGAAATAGGTAGATCAGAGGTGTACCTAGGAGGGGAAGGTTCTTATGCCTACAGCTTAAAGGTAGGAGGGACCTATTCACCCATGTAAGGTACTCTCCAAATACACTTATCTGTATTGTAAAGTCTGAAACCGCGGGCTTTACCGGAATAAGGGCCTGTGCTAGGGCGGAGCTGAATGTGTGGGCCCAATTCCGATAAACCCTAAGAGCGAGGACTTAATTTATCGAATGTAAAGACCTGCTGCAATTTTCTTTTCCTTTTATTTTTCCAGCGATTCCCACTGGGTTAAGTATAACAGCGGAAAAAGAATAAAATGGGGGTTGTTTCTAAAAACGGAATGCCCAGAGAAGTAGGCATATATTCTATTTTTCGAAATGCCTCTTAAACAGCAGAGGAAAAAAATACATGGATAACATGCCCTGCAATTACACTAAACAAATTGGATGAAGAGATACTTAGCCACCCTTGGTAATTGGATTTTTGAACATTTTTATTCTTGGAGATTGGAATGAACTGAATTACAACAAAGGGTGTCCTTGCACTTAAAGTGATTTCAGTGAATTTTGAATGAATTCCTTGATCCTAGTGAATAGGGCCTAGTGAGATGCAGCCAATTCACAGGTTTTGTGAACAGTGAACTGCACCCACATTTTGTACTAGTGGTCAAGGCACTCAAAAACAGAAACAAAGTTTAGCACAGCAAACCTCCACCAGAAGGACTCTTGGCAAATCCTTCTCATATATAGACACAGAGATCAAACTTGCAAAAAAATTTAGAAGGATACAAGCATGAGGAGCTAGCTGGCTTCTTCTGTCAAAACATCGAGCAACCTGACCTAGACCCCTTGAAATGAGGGCATCTGATTGTGTTTAAATTGTAGGTGAAGGATGGTTTGAACTGGGCACAGGAACAATGGCGACTGTAGCCTCAGTTCCCATGCATAAATTAAGGAAGAGGTCTTCCCAAGTTCAAAAGCTTGTACGATCTTTTAAAATGGATATTGAAGCTCTTGAGGTTCAACGGATTTCCATTCCACAGAGGACTGGTCATTTCATATTCTCAGAAAGTCCATCAGATAACAAAGGCAAAAGAAAATACTAGGGATCACCAGTTCATCAACATAAACGTTCAGCAGATCATACATTGCAGACTAGAGCTCAATCCTAAACTGCCAGAACCGGTTGGACAAAGAGCTTCTCATTAGCAGCAATAGCTCTTACATCGAAGATTCACATGATAGATCAAGAATTAGACATTCAAGGGCAGAAATTCTGATGATAGGTACAAATTCACATTTCAAACTCTCATGAATCTAGTGGAGATTCTCACAATCTATGTACACTCCAGTCTCAAGCACACAATCTGAGACTGGTATCAATACTGTAGTATAAACAACTAGTATCGCCTTAGGAAGTAGCAGCATCACCGTCACTGCTCATGATTAAAGGCTTGTCTGTTGATTGAAGTACATATATAAAACTGCAACTCAGTACTGAAACCAAACCTGGTTGAGTCCCTAAGGGACGGATGCCATCTTTCCATCTAATAGTGCAGCTTTCATCATCGGCCACATGCTGCAATATGCGATGGGTGAGAGCAGCATCAGAAAGAAAAACAAATCCCAACTCCTTTACATTTACAGACAGAACTACACGATCGATACGTCCTTTTTGTTTTTTTCTAGAAAAGGAAAACCAACCAGACTCACAGATACAGACTAATTACAGTTCATGTTGATTTCCGTTGTTGTTTCTGCTTGCTTATATGCTTCTGTTATGATTCACGGAAGACAGGTACCAAGCAAGGATGAAGGCAAGACTTCTTCGTATTGTCGGCACCTGGCATCATACCACTCGCGTCTCGTGCCGTGTCAACCTTAAAACTAGCAACCCGAAGAATCCTCTTCTTAGATGCAGGCTCGACTACGTCGTCGTTGTCAGGACAGAATAAGGCCGGCACCAAATCACTGAGCTGATCGCGCCACAGATCAGAGTCACCAAAGAGCAGGTTCTTGTCCAGGCCCACTACACCATCTGCATTGAACAGGAGGTTTGCGAGATCCTCACCTGTCGGCGAATCCATCTGAAAACTCGTTGCACCCGTGACTGTTGCAGCGACAGTCTGATCCGGGTAGTCATATTGTAACGCAACTTCTGGTACCGGGAACAGCGCTGGTAATGGATTGGAGACGACTTCCGCCTCTTCTTCAACTCCTTTGTCACTTGTAAGCTGATCGGACTCTGAAGATGAGGAGAGATAAATCACTTCTGCATCCAACATAAGATGATATGAATTCTCCTTCGAAAAGTACGCTTCACTGGACGATGGTGGTGTCGGGACAGCAGCAGCTGCAGCTGCCGACAACTCAAAACTGGTCTGCACGTCGAACAACGCAGATATCTCTTCTCCTCCATCACCAGATAATGGACTAGTGGAGAAGACTTCCGCCTCTTCTTCCACTCCTTTGTCACTTGTAAGATCAGACTCTGAAGATGAGGAGAGATAAATCACTTCTGCATCCGACATAAGATGATCTGAATTCTCCTTCGACAAGTACGCTTCACTGGACGATGGTGGTGGTGTCGGAACAGCAGCAGCTGCAGCTGCCGACAACGCAAAACTGGTCTGGAAGTCGAACAACGCAGATATCTCTTCTCCGCCATCACCAGCAAGATTTACTACGCGCATGTCCAACAATTCAGAGATGGGATTGCGAGCCAGTTCCCGGGAGTTCAACGAAAATTCCTTGGCCATGCGTTTGACGAATTGCACAAACTCTTTCGACTGCGGCGGCGCGTTCTCAAGTCCTGGAGGGAAAGGAAGGAAGTAGCCATCCGGGTAGAGGAAATAGTACGGTGTTTTGCCCGTGTAGTACAACGTAGCATCGTAAGCCCGCATGGCTTGCTTCCGGTTGCGAAAAGTCCCCACCCAGATTTTGCGAGGCCATCTTGATGGACGCACCTCCACACGGTAGCCCTTCACCCGGCCCTTCGGCTCACGAACTCCTCGACAACAAACCAAAGTGGATCGAGGCACCGATCTGCTGGGCGCTCTTGGAACTGTTTCATCTTCTCCCAATAGTGTCCTGCAAAACAAAAGGGACAAGATCATGCTCGAGTTAGGTCATCTCCTTCCGAAATTCAGCAGATGAACCACTTCCAAACAAAAAACCAAATCTTTACAACTGATTACAAATACTGCACCCACCTGTCGACAAGCCTGAGGTATTGCGAAAACACGTCCGACATCCGGCGTCAAACAGCTCAAAAGAAAGAAAACCAGTCTGTCTACCTCCAGCTCCCGGCCGCTCCCACCCTCCTTCCCCTCCGTTCTTTTCCCCGTCGAAGACGACTCTCCACTCGGTCCCCCAACTCTGATCCGACACCAGCTGCTGCAATTGGAGCTCAGCCGGTGTCTAGAAGAGCATCCTTCTTCCACCACTCCAGCAGATGCATCAATGGAAACACAAAACTACGACAAAGCTGCTCCTCTCTCGCTCGCCCGAGGTTCTGGACGGATCCCAATGACGTGCAAACTGGAGGTTTTCTATAGAGATTGTGCTCGAGCAACGACGATCGATGAGCGGGTGCGAAGAGGCCGTGACGGAAAAAGTCGGGAGTGAGATCGTGACGGCAGAAGTCGGCAAGTCGGTCCGGCTTGGAAGCAGTGTGTTTTTTAAAGGACTTCTATTATGGAGGTTCGTAAGGAATCACCATGTGAAGTTGTACAAAAAATGGCGATCATAATTAGGAAAATTTAGCCAAATCTGGCCATCAACCAAATATGAAGTCCAGATCTTTACCCAACCTTTCTATATGTATGCCTACACATTGAAAACTGAATATAGAAATTTGGCGATTTTTGCTTGCTTTTTCTTTTTTCTTTTTTCCCCAAACTCCTTAAAACAATCCAAAATCACTTGATTTTTTTTTCTAAATTTTTTTTTGAGGAAATTTCCCCAGTACAAAAAAAAAAAAAAGCTCCGAAAGCGTAAGGTAGCTTCCAAGGTAACTGCCCTGCAGGCACAAAGCAAGACTCGTAAGAGGGATGAATGATATGTCAACAGGAAACACGATTTCATTCTCTTCTTTTCTCTGTCTTGACTACTCACTTACAATACGTAGTAATCACTTATATTACACAGCTACTTATGGATGATGATAGCTATTACTCACCCATTTACATAGGTAGCTTACCCCTGTGTAATGCAAGAGTGGAAGTAGGAGGGTTCGGTACGCATCCACAAGCAGTTACTTACCAAGGAGCCAACAAGTGTCTTACCAACTTGCTTGCAATATATATATATATGGTGACCAGTTATACTACCAACTTACATAGGTAATAGTTACCTAGCTAGGTTGAGGTGAAAGTAGGAGGATTTACATCCAAGGTTGAACCCTGGTTTAGGTGTAGTTCATCCATAACTGAATCCTAACAGGTTTCCAATGGATGGTGCACGGGTGGGGCAGCGGTCACATAGTCCCCCCTCACAATTCCCCTCCTGTCCCCCAAAGCTGAGGTGTTTTGGTGTCGTCAGCTGCTGCCCCCACTCCGCTCCCCCCCCGCCCCCAAAAGGATGTGTTTTGGTGTTGTCAGCCGCTGGCCCCACTCCCCCCTCCCCGTCCCACAATCCCCCTCCTCTCCCCCAAAAGGAGTTTTTTGGTGTCGTCGGCCGGCCATGGCTCCTAACACATTTCCGGCCAGAGTGAAGCAATGGTTGGTGCTGGTGAGCCAATCAGTGGGTGCTGGTGAGCCCACCCTGGCCAACCCATGGGTTCACTCGGCCTAAGAGAACCAGCACCCACCAGTTGGCTATTACGTCCCTAGGACGGGCTGCATTTTTTAATCTGGCCCCTGACCCTGTGTTGACCAACATTGTATCACAGTAAACCTTTTTTGCCTGCTGATCTTTCACTTTTTTGCATTTGGCAGTTTTTTCTCAACACAGATGACCTCCAAACTACCCCTCCCACCCAACCATCTTGTAGATTCACATCCTTGCCCTACCTACCAACTAAGAATCAATCCCCCATACCTATTTATGCTCTATCTTTTTTTGGGCTAAACCTTTTATTTCTGACAAAACTTTTTTTTTCTGGTTACAATTTTATCTGTTCATGTCTACAGTTTTATTTTTTGACAAAAAATTTATAACTTTTTGGCTAAATTTTGAGCTTTCAACAAAACTTTTGTCTCTTCTTGGCTAAACTTTTACCTCTCGGCTAAACTTCTGTCTTTTTCTACTTAAATCTCTACCTTAGACAAAATTTCCATCTTTTATAAAACCTCTATGTTTTCATGAAGAGACTTTTATGTTAGAATGAAATTTTTATATTTCTTTCTCAAACCTTTCCCTCTCAACAAAATTTATAGCTTTTGTTAGTTAAATATCTACATTTTAACAAATCCTGTATTATAAGGTAGAAGTTCAACTTTATTAGTTGAACTTCTACCTTTTGAAAAAAAGAAATTCATTCCTTTTTTTTTAAAATTCTTGACAATTTTTTTTTACTTCTTAATTAAACTTTTACTGTTCTATTTCCTAGTTAAACCTCTATCTCTTAACAAAATAAAAAATGTAAGTATTGTAAAAAACTTACCAATAATTATTTTAATCCTATCTAAACCCCTGACGACGATAAATGTTAGCCTTGAATGCAAATAATCAACTTTATGGCATAAATTTTATACCTCCACCTCCATTTTGGGTTATTTAGTGCATGGTGTAAATAATTTCATTAACCTAGTTTAATTTTTTAAAATGAATAAATTAAAAAAAATTGATGTACTTATTTTAATGATGCACTTAAGGAATATGGTTTACATTTATAGAAAATAATAATAGATAATTATGATATTAAATTTTTTTATACTAATTAAAATCAACTTTAAATTGATTTTGGAAGGAAATTTCCATTTAAACATATGCGAAGCAAGATCATTCATTTTATCTTTTTTTGAAAGGGAGGCGAAAAAATGTCAACCTCCTTTTCCATTTTTTCATTTAATTAATTTTAAAATGTAATGCATAATAAATTATTATTAAAAAATCATTTATATATATTTGTAAATTTTTTAAAGCTTATGGCATCTACCATTAAGATTGTTTAAGGTTTGGGGGAAGCGGGGGGATAATTAATAACTTTAAACTCTAAGATTAATTCTTTTGTTCATTAGTTCTTTTCATTTGATTTTTTTATAATTAATAAAAAATCATTATTGTAAAACCTTTTTTTTCATTTACATGTGTTTATATAATTATTAAGGTTGAAGGCATCTACCATTAAGATTATTTAAGAGTTTGAATTTAAGGCTTTGGATGATGTAATACTTGCACATATGGACCCATGGAAACCATACAATTCTAGTTGAAGGTATTAGGGTGATGGCACAATCCAAAAACACAAAACCCACATCAATCATAAACCATGTTTCAAATGGTTTGGGGTTCCCAAAACCAACACTTATTTTTGTGACCCACATTCAAGTATTTCACTAAAATATTAGCTTTCTTGTATGCAATATTTGGTACATGGGTGTTGATGAAAATGACCCAATTTTGGTTCATGGTTAGTTAGTTGAAAACATAGTCCCAAAATGTAATACTCACATACCTTCAAATTTGGCTTTGAAAAGATGATAAACTAGCATTTATTTTGAGACATGTATGTGGATATTACATTTTTCTTAAAATGGTAATGCATATTTCATAACTCATATGGGGGTATTGCAAATTTTCCCTTACAGCATGGGGATTTTACAAAACATTATGTAGGTGTTGTTTAAAAAACTTGAACTTTAAAAATGTAGGTGAGAAATTATAATGCAATGATAGAAGATGGATTTGAATCCAAAACAAAAAGGTTCATAAAAAATCATAATTTCCTTACATATATCTAAATGACATTGGGGATGTTTTCCAATTCAAATCTTAGCTTCTATGTACATGATATGTGGATGGGAATTGTCAGGTCTACAAAATCATATGAAAAGAAATCCATTACATAGAATCCTACCCACACACCCTAATCCCTATCCTAGGGGATAACCCTTTCTAAAACTATGGTCCACATCACATGTCCCATGTGCTTGGCAATAAGTTGCTACCACTTCTATCAGATTTTTCGCATGCTTATGGGTATGGATGTGGTGATGCTTGAGCAAGAAACGAACCAAGATTACCACGAACTTGTCCTTACTAATCTTGCAAAATTTGCATTAAAGCAATAACCCACTTTTAATATAGGCGTTCTAGAAAAAACCCTAAACCAAACAACGGGAAAAAGGGTGAGCATGAGGGCATACTGTGTTAATTTCTCATGTTTTGGTTGTTTTATTGAACTCCCATTCCCAATATGTGCAATTCCATGGCAATACATGAATGCCATTTTCAACCTTTTTGTATACACACATCAAGTGGTGCAAATGAAGGTTTGCAAGTCTTCATACTTCTTGATGTGTGTGTGGGCATTACATGATATGCTCCCAATGCCCAAGATTGAATGGTCAAGACTTGCAAAAGTTGATTCAAAGTTACCTGCACCAAATGGGGTTTTCCCACTTTGGATTTTTTTATTACAAGCAATTAAATGTGATCCCATTCCACATGGACCTTCGCCCAAGCTTGATCAAGTGTCTTTTGGTCATTTTACTAAATCACACGCACATTACTTAAAATGCATGAATTCATACAAATGTGATATTTGTGATGAACACCACCCTCACGAATTAATGGAAAACTAGATTTTAAGTCTTTTTGCCACAAGGTTGTGCACTTCATTGAAATGTTGGGTGAGCAATCATATATGGCATAGGCAATGGAGCATGTGCTCACACACCCACTTTGACCCCACCCTCGCCCAATCTAAGTCCTTTCAAGCTATCTTCAATACTTAAAAGGCTTCCTTCAATTGCCCCCCCAACCAAAAATTAAAATTGAAACATTAAAAAAATGATTAATTTGCGTTTAATACTATTATCAATGTGGGTATTGCATAAACCCTAGACTCTAAACTATATTTATCCCATCATTTAAAGAATTTTTTTTAAAAAATAAAACCAATCTCATAATGAGATGAAGGTTAGAGTTTTGGGATGGAAGTTGGGGTTGTTTTTTTATAAATTTGATCATAACTTACCAAAGCAAACAACACAAGTATGAGGTTGAGATATTCAACTCAAATCAACATATTGTACTTCAAAGATATTTTCATAAAAATGAGAATTCTTTTAAAAGACAAATGATGCTTTACAAAGAGTTTTACTAAATGTATAAGTTAAAACAAAAACTATATTGTCATTTTTTCTTTGTATACCTTAATCATTATTTGTTTTAGTTGAGTTGAACTCATTGATTTGGTGGGAAAGCATCACAATGAAAATAGATAATGTTATTTGGATTACATAATTGGAACTAAGACATTCAATCTCTTACACTTGATCATCCCCTCCAACAGCCATTTGTAGATTAACTTGAAATGCATTCAATGGAACATCATGTTGTTCATCAACTACCAATTATAATACAGCAACTTGTTGGCGATTAACTTCTAATTCTAATGAAACATGTTGACTCGCAATCATGGTTCCTTTTAAACTTCCTTCCCCAACTTAGTGTAAATGGCACCCTCATGCTACCAATGGCTTTTTGAGAAGAAAGAAAAAAATACAAAATACAAAAGATAGAGAAAGAAGAAAAATAAAGGGAAAAGAGATGATGGAGTCACCAACAAGTTAGTAATAGGATTAGTAGGTAAGGTTAGTAAGTAGGGGTTAACATAAGTAGGTAGATAGGTAGGCAGATCAATAAATAAATAAAAGTCAATAGGTAGGTAAATCAATACATAAGAAAATAGGTGGATAAGTAGGGATCAGTATGAACAAAAAACAAATGGAAAAAAAAACATAAAAATTTATTTATTCTAAATCGACCCAAAACCTAACCAATGCTCACTTTAGTTCAATCCAATGAAACCCAAAACTATTTCTTCCCAACTGATGCGCTGATGGCTGTCACACTGGCTGTCACATAGTCCCTTCCCCTCATCTGCCCCCACTGCCCTGTCGTTCCAATCAATGGTGCACTGGTGGGTGCTGGGTCATCTGGGTCACTTCCCCTCCTCCTGTTCCCCGCTCCCCTCCCCCCTCTTTCCCCCTCTCCTCTCTCCTTAAGGTGCTGAGTCACATGGGTCCCTTACTCTCCTCCTGGTCTAATGTAGGATATTAAGGTGGGTGCCTTTAACTGAGGTGAAGTCGTAACAAGGGAGCCATAGGGGAACCTGTGATTTTTTATTACTATTTTCAAATCTTGTCACATCTTCTGGAGTACAAAGGGGTGGCATGCATCTGAGTATGTACATGGTAATGTCCATCTTTTACTTATAACAGGTCATGTATGAATATTATCGAGAAACTTTTATAAATATGATGGAACCTCGTCTGTGGAATTTCGATATTTACAAGTTTTTTGGCCAAATGACAATTAATGCATATGATATGACCAGTTGCTTCTGGGGGATTTTCCC
>Ga0209208_10009604_pt1 | contig 12690 bp, 5 predicted proteins | sample S1TSphfallax_3_FD_187694 | JGI IMG/M metagenome (GOLD analysis project Ga0209208, IMG submission 187694) | Host-associated microbial communities from peat moss isolated from Minnesota, USA - S1T2_Fd - Sphagnum fallax MG (SPAdes) (version 2) | ecosystem: Host-associated > Plants > Peat moss >...
TGATAAGAATATGTATGGTAGCCACTGGCTACCTCAAACCAGATACCAGACATAACCAGCTCTTGAAAGCCATTTTCATGTGATTTATGTCCTGTGACTGGATCCAAGTTATTTCAGTAAGCCCAATCCCATGTGAGCAGAATTAGTGGAGACAAGTTCTGCATTCCAACTAGTGTTGATTTTTCTTTTCATAATAAGTCTAGTAAGTCTTTTTCTTTTTTTTCTTTTTTTCTTTTTTTAAAATTATTGTTGGATCACACAGAGTATCAATATATTAAAAAATTAAATATGTAAACTCAATAATTATCAATTGGACCATCAAATTAATAACCCCGATTCTCAATTTACTTGGTTATTTTTTGGGTAACGTCCAACTGTTATGCATAAGGGTCTTGTTGAGTCTCTACAAAACACATACCAGGCTGGGTAAGTTATTCTCCCTGTTCTTAGTCATTTAAACCAAACCCAACAAGTAGGTTATGAATATCCTACCCTCGAACCCTTGTTGATAACCGGTTGATTTCTCAACAACTGACCAACACTAGTTCTAATCAGGGTGCAGTCACCCACTAGGGTGCTGCTGTCCCCCTTGTCCAAAAAAACCCAATTATGATTCAAAATCGATCACTTTTTCGACTTTTTTTTAGAATGGCTCGTTAATAAGGGTCCCATATACCCGACCCTTACCCATGAGTTAGTTCTTTCTTTGAAAGAAAAGAGAGAGAGACACCAAACACCAGTTTCCATGCTTAAAGATACTAGGTCTACCAAAGTTTCCATCGGGGGATTTCGAGAGTTGTCATCATTCGTCATTCATTGTCATTGGTTAGTAGGGATTGTGAGGGTAGCCGTTTACCTGGAAGAGAAGGCATGCTAGATTTCCTATTGGATTTTTGCTTCACGAAATGATGGAATGCAGATTTTTGTGATACGGTGCAACAGCCCCACCACCCTTTTGTTGCTTTGTATCTAAAGGGGGAGGGGGGGGGGGGGCGTGTCTAGGAGGTTCCGTGAATTTCTTTTAGGCATTAAAGAAATCCGTAAAGTCACCCTGTCTTCACCCTGTCTTTCACCCCCCCCTAACCCCTCTTTTAGTGGTATCCGTAAAGTAAGAAAATCTCAGTACGAAATGCTGAAACTGAGTGCGAAATGCTGAATCTGAAAATCTCAGTACGAAATGCTGAAACTCAGTGCGAAATGCTGCTGAATCTCAGCATTTAATGCACAAGGTTCGAGAGGAATTATAGTAGCTGTACAAGTAGGAGCAGTGAAAATCTATGTACCAGAAGTGAAGGCGCTCATGAAAAAAAGAAAGACAAGGTGAAACTCAGGAAACCATCAAAATTTTGGCCCCTAGGTAATAGTAGGTCTATTTTTTTATGAGTATTTTTGAAAGATGATATTTTGGATTGTATTGAAACTTGAGATTAGTTATTGAGTTATAATATCTTGAAGGATTTTGGTTTCTTTAGCGGGGGGTTTTTTTTTTTTGGGAAGATTATATTTTTGCATGATGAAATATTTGAGTTTTCATAATTCTTCTTTTGCCTTAAGATACTTTTTAATGTAAATGGCAAGGCCACAATGTCACATACCCTTTATTATTATTATTTTTTATGAAACCTCGAATCTAGTCAAGATTATTGAACTGTGAATTTCTAAAACCTTTGGTTTAGGTCATTTTTACAAAGAATTTAGAACCAATCCAATCTAAAATTAGCTCCCCATTCCATCTCCCTTACATACAAGTAAATTATTAAAAACAAGTGTAATATTAGTTTGTTCAACTATTGCGCACATTTTCACATAAATGTTATGTAATATTAAATGTGTATAATCCATCATAAATGCAATAACTTGCCTAAAACATAGGGCCAAGTTTATATAAATATAAAAGGTGTTCTTATATACTTAGAGAACTTGAACCTATTTAAAATGGGGTGACATCCAATGTTCATGTTGTAATTTGATTTTGAAAAGAGGCTAAATATCCCCATTGGGTTCCAATGACAATTTCAACAAAATCGAAAACTTGTGATCTAAAGACCCTAGAAAGTAACCTACACAAACTAGTAAAAACCCCAATTTTTTTGGGTTGTTTTTAAATTTTATAAATACCTCCATTTGAGTGCAAATTTAACATTCCCCTTGCTAAATATTAGTTAAGTCTAATAAGAGCTACTCAAAAACATGAAGGTACTACTCAAGGTACTAGTGGACGGTGCTAGCGAGATCGAAAATGAATTGAATTTCCATTCAAGAAAACAATCATAAATTTTTTTTGAAATTTTTTAATTGATTGGGATTCATGGAGCAACATTTCTAATTGTTTCCTTGAGAGAGAGAAAACAAAAGAAACACCTTTATTGCAACCACATGAGAACTCACTTTTCACACATGAACCATGTACATTTGATTGACATGTTACAAATTCATACACAACAACGGTGACATTTGGTAATATAGTCAAGTTGCCCCCAAACATATGAAACATGGCACCTTGCTTGTGCCATGTTTTAAATTGATGTTTCAAGGTTGGTTCAAGTTTTTTTTTTTTTTTAGTCCAAGCTTTGAGGTGCCATATTTTGAGTTGTTGAAACATGGTGCCCACCTTTTCCACAAGTTTGTAAAATTCAAATTTTATTTTTTTTACTATTTTGATTTGCTTGATTATTGTTTCTCATTTTGGTTTTATTTGTTTGTTGTTTTGCTACTTGGTTTCACTTGTTCATTTTTCTTGTTGGTTGTATTACTTGCTTGTTGTTTTGCTTGTGAGTTTCATACTTTTTAATTAGTTGGTTTTTTGGTTTTCTTTCTTATTAATTTTGCTGATTCTATTTTGTGTACTTGTGTTTTTTTGTTTTTTGTTTTTTGTTTTTGCTTGCTGATCTTTATTTCATTTTTATGTTTGTCATTGAGTTGTTTGTTATTTGTTAATATTTTCTTATTAATGTTTATTTTCTTGTATAAATGTTTTTTTTAGTAATTGTAATTTGTCGCTTAAAATTTTAATTGTTGTAAGTTTAATATCAGAAAATTTTATATTGCATTTAATATGAACTTCATTGCTTTTTCATATTTGCTTACTACTACTTATGATTTTATTTTTATTTTTTGCATTACTTGCTTCTTTTTTCATATATTTTGGTTGTTGTAAATTTAATATTTCAAATTTTTTAGAAAAAAAAACCCAACATTGAAACATGGATTCAAAACATGCCAATGTCTAAAACATGGCATGAGCCCAATGTCATGTTTCATGTGTTGGGGCAATCCAACTATACCACCAAATGCCTCAATTAACATGAAGGCATTTACAACCAAATGGTCAAACAATATCAAAATAGGTGAGCAAATACCTATGATAGTACAATATAAAGTGTCAATTGAAGGATGGATGGTCATGTACTTCCAAAATGTTTTAGTAAGAGATGGGTGAGTAATTTCCAACAAAGAAGAAAATATAAAATGGAACTCCTAAATGGAACACATCATTCATCAATGTCCATAAGTTTGAAAGATGTTTATTTCTTTGGTAGGATATGTAGACATGTGTTTTGAATATATAAGGCATAATGTCATATGTGATGCAATGTTTTACGCCAAAACAATTCATCTAAAGTCTTCCAAAAGATCTTTTAATTAGGGTATGGTGTGTTATAATACACAATTCAATTGCCTAGTGCTAGCTTTTATACATACAAAAAAACTTATACTAATCAAATAATCATGGCCATTCGTGGGACTACATTGTTTCGATCAAAGGCATCAAGCTTGATATGAAGTCTATTAGATCATGGCATTACCCAACCAAAGAAGCCTTGCTTACCAAAGGCCTTGCTCTTCAAAGGTTTCATATTTATTTATCAAAGTAACTTGTTTGTTGGCTTTATCCTACATATAGACATTGTAGGATCCAATTTTGAACGGCTATAGGGGGGAAAGAATAAAAAATGAGTTTAATGGATAAGGTTATGGGTTTAGGTGTAAGTTTTGTCCCTTCTAAAATTGGGTGAGGTGGAATTTTGAAGCTATAGGTGGAAATTTAAGGAAAGTGAAGAAGGAAGGTTGAGTTGAATGAAGTGGTGTGGGGTGGGTGGCTTAGAAATGTGTTTTTTCCCATTCTAAAGAGTTGTTTCTTGAGTGTGGTGGTGAAGGTTTGGCTATTTTTATGCATTTTTTGCTCTCCCCTAAATGTTCATTTTTCCTACTTCAAGTTATATTCAAAAGCAATAATGTTTTATCCCATATCTTTTGTTCAATGTTCAATTTTTAAAAGTTATAAACATGAAAATATTGAACTTATTCACTTCCCTTCAAACCTTGTACCACAAATTTCTTTTCTTTTCTTTTTTCAAATAGATTTTGTTTACCACATTTTTTCAACTCCAAAGTAAATTTGGTTATTTTCTAATATGTTTTACAAGTGTTTTTACATAGGTCATTGCTTTCCCATAAGTGTGTCACATATGTCAATTATTGTCAAGAGTGTTTGTTAAGGGGTGAAATTGCAACCACCAATCATTATCATCCTTTAGGAGGTAAGACTAGGGGGACAAAATCAACACCCTATTACTCCTCAATATATTTATATTCACTAACTTACCTTACTACAACTACTTGGATAATAGGTAAGGAGTTATACAAAGAAAAATGAAGAAAGTAAAGGGCTGATGTCCAATAATAAACCTACCTTCTTTTGTTTAATCTAATCCAAGGAGTAGGAGGAGAAAGTAGACAAGAACAATCATGAAAGATAGTTAGAACCTAAAGGTAGTTACTCTCCTTGGTCTTGCAGTACCTTTAATGCCCTAGATGTCGCCTAATAGGGTTTGTAGACCTTCTACCACTACTATCTTTCCCTTTTTACACCTACAAGTTCTTTAATAACTCAACCTACTACTTACAACACCTCAAGGAGTCCATCATCTCTTCTCTAATGTCAACAACCCGTTGCCTTCCTTCATAGCCCTTGCTTGCCACATGCAAAGGTACCTTTTAGTCTATAAGCAATTCTTTGTAGATCTTCCCTTCCTTTGTTTTATACCAATGGCAGCTAATAGCTTGGTTAAACAAAGGCTACCAAAGGTTAAGCTTCATTACTCTTTTTCCCTAAAAAAATGTAGATTTATTAACTCAATGAAACATCATATTTGTATATTATTAACTACTTTACCTTCTTTATTTAATAGAATAGCCATACAACACAAGAAACTTGAATCCTTCCATTAAAATATCACACAAAGTAAATCTTTCTCCATTCCTTACATCCCTTTCCATGAGAATCTTACATTCCAATTGTCTCGCTTCCCAAAATATCAAATGAATTTTCCCATCCTCCTCCACTTCTTCTAGTCCCTTTTACCCACATATCACACAATGCCCACATTGACCCCTAAAAAATAAGGCCCTTATCCTAATCCCTTCCTAGAAATCTCCTAGATGATTGGGTGGATTACCCCCAACCACTCAAATTTTTCACATCACAACAAACCAATGATAATTGTGTCATCATCAATTTATAATTTACATTTTGAATGAAAAAAAACCCCCTCTGGTCTTTTATTGTGATATGCATGTTTGGACTTTGTGGAAAATAACTTCAATTGACTATATGCCATTTTTTATGTCTAAAATCAAAGTGAAAAACTAGATGGACACAACTTTCAATAGTGGAGAATGTGATTATTGAAAATGGAAAAACAGAATTTGATTAAGATGTCCTTGCCATGGGCAACAATTCCAAAATAAGGCTTGACCAACTTTTAGAAGCATACAATGGAGGCCAATGCACAATGGTTTCAATCCAAAATGTTGTAGCAACCTCCAAAGGAAATTATTCCTTGAAAACACAATAGTACACAATTTTCAACAAGGTTATTGATGAAGGTAGTTGAACTTGCCTTCTTTAATTACACAATGAAATATCAAACATTCAAATAACAATTAGAGAAGTAAATTTTTCTTTTCATTTTCATTATGAATTAAACTTTTTTTTTAAGGTTTAGGAAAAATGCATTGAAACTTGTTCAATACTCATATAATCGGAAAAATAAATAAATAATATTAAATGCATTTGGAAATAATAATCGTATGAATTACAAAAAAGGGGGGAAAACCACATATTGAGTGTTTTTTGAAGTCATTTGACCCAAGTTGTTGAGTGGTAACTCAATTCTTTTTTACCCTCATTCAAAAAAAAGATTGTCATGCAACATCTTGATATATATTTTACTTCATTCAAGAAAAAAAACTCATCATTCATCATGGTTTCTCCCTCATTCAAAAAAAATAAAATGGTGAATGATTGCCTCATTTTATTTCATTTAAAATGTTTGAAGAAAAACATCAAACAATTATCCAACATTTTTCCTCCCACATTTAGGAAAAATAATGTAAGGTGATGATTCAATGTTTCAACATTAGGCAACCGTTCAATGCTTTTCCTTTAACATCTGCACAAGGAACATCCAATAACCATACAAAATTTTGCCTCCAACCTTTAAAGAATAAGTGTTTGAACAATCATCTAATGTTTTGCCTTCATTTCTTTAAGAGGAATATCATGTGACCACCCAATGTTTTTGCTCTAACTTTTAACTAAAAGAAAATAAAAATGACTAATTTTTTTTCTCCAATTGTTAATTCAAGAGAAGTGTTCAACTTGTACCAAATGCTTTGTTTCCAACTATTGGAGGAGGACCATCAAGTGACCATCCAATGTTTTAGTTCCAACCTTTAAAGGAAAAATATTGAGTGATGTTTTTCCTCCAACCTTTAAATCAAAAAAAATGTTGGGCATGCACAAAATGCTTGGCTTCCAACTATTGGAAGAGGAACAATGGCCGCTTGATATTTAACGTTCAACCTTTGGAGGAAAAACATTTGGCTTCCACCCAAGGCTTTTCCTCCAAAATTTGATACATTAAATATTTAAGTGATAACATAATCTTATTTTCATATTTCCAAATGTTTGAGGGAAAGCATTAAGTATAAGAAACTTTTGAATTCCTTTTTGGTTTGTCAACAATGCAAGAAAACATATCATGCAACCTAAAGAAACGAATTAGAAGTTTGCATGTCATTGATTTAAAAATCAATTTGAATCATTTATTGATTGTTCTAAAATGAAATCTGCATTTTTTTAGGTTATCAATGTGTTGTTGATAACCAACTTTATAGCACCTCCATTCCAAAAAGTTTGTGAACATTGTCATGCAATGAATATCATCATCTCATTAATTGGTGAAATGCATTGCAATGCTTGTAACTTGAAATCAAAAGTTTAAAATCCAATTTTTTGTGGTACCATTGCAACTAATGACAAACTTTTGTTAATGATCATTGAGGGTAAATCAATGGAAGTAATTGTGCATATGATAGAATTTGCATTGTTCAATTTGCTTTGTTTTAAACAAGATCAACTCCTTGTTTCAATTTAGATTCATGGTAAATTCCTATTATCAACTATGTTAAACCCTTGTTGGTTTTAACAAGGATATTCAATAGTTTTTATTATTTAATTTAATTTGTGTGAGGTTGATTTGGTTGTAGCTCTTCAAATAACTATTTATAGTGATGATGTGCAATGTAGTGTGAAACGCAAGTTTGGCCTTGATGAATTGAAAATATTTTATAAACAAAAACCCTTTTTGTCACAACCCCACTTTGAGGCAAGTGTGAGAATGAGACTCGCACTCCCAAAAGTGGGAACTTGGAGTCCTTTGGGACTCCCGAAACTTCAAAAATTGCAAGGGTCAAAACACCTCTCCTTCATGTGTTCTTTATACCGTTGGAAAGGTCTTGAAGTGTAGATGTGAAAATAGTCTTGCATGAGCCATTAGAACATCTGCAGCACAAGTTATGGTCGAAAGAAGGGTCGGGAGTCAAACTGGCAATTTGACTCCCGACCACTAAAAGTCGGGAATTGACCCAACCCCGGTGTGTGCAGGTGGAGTGCGACACACCGTTGGAAAGCTCTTGAGGAGAGCTACAAGTTTGCTTTAGACCTCATCCTAATCAGAGGTCTGAGATGGGAGTTATGAGCTCCCAAAGTCCTAAAAGTCCAAACTAGGATAGTTTCGAGACTTCTCCTTGGGATCCACGGGACTAAAAGCCATTTGGATGCGGGTGCCATGGAGCAACACAAAGAATACTATATGGGGGAAGGTGGTGGCTTCCCCCGAGTCTGGGCCGTGGTGAGTCAAGTGAGTCCATGTTGCCCATGGCTTGTTCCAACACCAATAATGATTCCGAATGTGAACTAACCAACTTGTTGGTTGGTTTTGATGCAAGACCAAGTAACTAAATAAGTTGTCCCTCTTCTTAGTCTAATCCCAAAGCTTTCAGCACACCCCTCTCACCCCCCTTTAGTGCTGGAAGCTGGGAGTGGCACCAAGTTCCAACTGCTTCCGTCCTTTAACATAGTTGGACCCTTTTTGGGTCTAACAAGGAACTTGGGGGCACATCACTTTTGAACACATAATGTTGTTGATCATTTTTTGTGTACTTTCACCCTTTTGTACATTTTTTAAAAATCCAAATAATCCATGGATGTGAAAGTTTCTTATATCACAATTTTTGTTGAACAACCTATATTATATATATATTTCAAGAAAAATTTAATGAGTTAAGGAATATTTCTCATACATCAACTTCCATTATGTGCAAATTATTTTATATATTAAATTATTTTTTGATGTAAATATTTTATATGTTAAGTAGTCTTCCTATGTAAATGGTTTTTCGATAAAAAACTAAAATAGCTCTTTTGCATAACCAATTTTCCAATGAAATAATTTTCAATAAAAATGGGTTTTTAATGAATCAATTTTTTAAAAAAATAATTAAAATATGTTTTTCAATTGAGACATTTATAATACAATTGGAATATTTGTATATTCCATTTAACTTTGATTCATAGTAATGCAAAAAAATTCATCAAATATTGTTAATTTGTTATTTGAACATGTATTACATTCATATGACTTTCATATAATTTCAACTTATAAATATGAAGGACACAATTATCATTTCTTTAGGTAATAAAAAATAATATGACACATTTAATTTAGTTTTTGTTATTAAACAAAAAGGAAGCTCGACAATGTTACATTCAAAAATTAAATTTTTGAAATGTTCTATTTGATTTACATCAAGGTATAGTGACAAATGAACATGAATATGTGACAAAAATGTCACAAAATTTACAATGGGAGGCTTATGAGTATATTTCATTATAATGTTTTGAATAACAAAACATGTGCTAAAATCAATTTACATGTGAAATCAAAAGTACAAAAAAACGAGGTGCAATTCATTAACCTAAATCATTATGGGATTTAAAAAGTGAATAAGTTCATTGCATTTTAATCATTTCACTTTGCTGAAAATTATGTCACTATACAATCATCACATTTCATTATTAATGGTCATAATACAATAATTATTATAAAAAATCACGATAATAATAAAGTTTTGATGTTGTTTTTTGAATATCTTAGGTAATTTTTGGTTATTCTAAGTTATTCCGCTTTATTCTATTTTTGAATATTATAAATTATTTTTAATTACTTTAAGCTAATCCACTTTAAGTTATTTGAAGTTATTTGAGGCTATTTATCTTAAGTTTTTAAAATTATTATAAGTTATTTCACCGTAGGTTATTTTAAATTATTTTCAATATTCTTGATTATTTTCAACTATTTGAATTTATTCCACCCTAGGTTATTTGAAGTTGGAATATATTATTTTATTATAAGCTATTTCAGGTTATTTTATTTTAAGTTATTATAGGTTATATCCTAGGTTATTTTAATTTATTCTACCTTAAGTTATTTTAAATTATTTTACTTAAGGTTACATAACTTAAAATAACTAATGACAACCTATATTACCTTAAGGTGGAATAATTTAAAATAGCCTAAGGTGCAATAGGCTAGAATTTTAAAAATAACTGAAAATATTGTAAGGTAGAATAACCCAAAATAACCTATAATGGTGAAGAATTGCCTAAGGTAGATTATTCTAAAATAGTTTATGATGAAACAACTTAAAAGAATCAAGAGTAATTTAAAATAAAATAGTTTTAAATAACATAAGATGGATTAACTTTAAATAATTGAAGATGTTTTAAGATGAATTTTCATAAAATAGACGAAAATAATTTAAAATAAAATACCTTGAAATTTATCATAACTAGGTAGGGAATGTAAATGATTACTATGTAGTCATTTAATTGGACAAAACACTTAAAAATGTATCGACTAGGGCAGAATGAACCAACTCCCACACTGGCATCTTCACCCTCTTGAATTGAGCCTTTTAATGTTTTAGAGTTTGGTTTCAAATGTTTTTTCATGTGTGTTGCACACCAAGTTGGGCCTCCCCCATCTTTTGGCATTTGGGTTGATTTGTTGCATTTATGTTTAACTTTTAAATCCAATGGGGACCCACCATTTGCATTGTTCCCATGGTGAGGAACAAATTATGTCACATGATGTTGTTTGGGATGATTTCGCCTCCATCGTGAGAGATTCAGGGTTTCATATTTTGCATGAGTAAACACATGTTCTTTTGTCACTCTTCATTTAGTTTTTTGGTTGGCAAGTTAACATCATGTTATTGCTTGATGGAATTCACACCTTGATTAATGTTATCATTGTTAATCTCACCTGAACAAATTTATTTTCATGTGTTGTTTCATATTGTGAGGTGATCGCAACAATGGCAACAAGTCAAGCAAAAAAAAACTTTGTCACAATCAGCACTCAATGGATGCATTTCTTCCCTTGGCCATAGAGGTTTTTGGTTGAAACACTAATAAACGAATGATTTTTTTCATCAATGTGCTAACATGGCATGATCAGCAAGAGGCACCAATGGCCTTCCTTTGTTGATTTTGCATACTTTCTATAAGTAGAGGGTGTTGATAGCTTCGCAAATAATTCAACCCACCTCTAATTTGAAACATGCTTTCGTTGTAGGAGAGGATTCTTTTAAGCTTACTACTCTTTCAAGTTTCTCATCACTCTCTCTCTCTTTTTAATATGCTTCTTGCAACTAGTGAAGCCTCTAGAGCATGATTTGTTCCTTCGCACCTTTCTAACCCACTTTGGGTTTTGCTCTTCTAGCTCAGGCTAATTGGATCCTCTATATATCTTTTCCTTCTTTTTCCCTTCTTTTCCTCTTTTGCTTCATGTTTTGTGTAATGGAGTTTGCAAGGGTTTCATCATTTTAGCGGTGCATATTCAACTCAAGAAATGTTGAATTTGGACTCAGAGACCTTGATTTAGTCTTTAGGATGGGATGATATTTACCTTGGTACCAGTGTGAGTGCTGGTCCACCCGAGGCTTGGTATGTAGGTATGTATGTAGATGTATGCATGTGCATGATTCGTAAAGAGCTAACCACTGTGGTTAGTTAGGGGACAGAAATACAACGCGAAAAATGTTTCCTGTCCACAAATCATCCATCCTACATGGTGCATTGGTGGTTGCTGGTTCATGCAGAAACATGTAATGACTCAGTTGTGGATGAACCACAACACAATTGAGTTACCGAGGTTAACCTATCCTCCAAACTATCCAACTTCCCCCTACCAAGGTAAACTACCCAAGTAAGTGAGTAACCATCATAGGTTAATTTAGGTAGTTGGTTACCATGGTAGTTAGGCAGGTAGGTAAGGCACTTGGTGGCCAGGTAGATGGAAATGCATAGTTAGTTAAATAGGTAACCACTGTGGTTAATTGTGGGACAGGAATACAACTGAAAAATTGTTTTCTGTCCATATATCATCCATCCTGCATGGTGCACTGGTCGGTGCTGGTTCAAGCAGGCCGGAATTTTACTAGTGACTTTCTTGGTTCAGTTGTTACGGACCATTTTTGGAGTTTAAAAAAAAGTTTTTCCCCCCAAAAACACTGCCCGTCCTGCCCCACCCCAAAAGAAAAGTTTTGAAAGAAAGGAAAAAAAAAGCAAATTGTCAAGATGCTGAAAGTGCAAAAGCAATAAAGACCAAAGCAAAAAGAGGAAAGAAACCCAAAAGAGAAACGAATCCGGAAAGATTCTTTCAAAGGAATAAGACACAGAAAACTGGCCTTTTCACACCAGGCAGCCAATTGTGGGGATCCAGCGTTTTCTTTTTAATCTCAAATAACTGGATCCAATGACTGCCTAGTGTGAAAAGGGAAATGAATAAGTCGGCGGGAGTACACATGGCTTACATCCAAGTTGGCTAACGAGGCAAGTTGTAATACCAACCTACGTTGGATGAATTATTTTTGCAGCGATTCCGAAGCACCAGAACAAGCCACGTGGCTATCACCACGCTACCAGAACTTATGGTACCTATGCAATCTACAGATTTTGCACTTTATGTGACCTTCGTCGACGTGACCACATCCTGGCTGTACATGCATCTCTTGCTACTTGAATCGGACGGTCCTGGCCTTACAAGGGTAAGTGGCTGGCTGGGTGGCTGGCTGCCCGTTATTTCCCCGGTCACGATCCGTCGGAGAGGACCAGCTACCAACGGACTCTGAAGAGGGGTTAGGATTTTTTTTAAAAACTGCCCGTGAAATATTATTTTCTAGAGAGTGCAACACCATATGGCCCCAACTAGTAGCTCCCTTAAGCTACTATACTCTATAAGGGTCTATAAGGCACGTCTCCATTTACACTGCTGCGAA
>Ga0209208_10009605_pt1 | contig 12689 bp, 9 predicted proteins | sample S1TSphfallax_3_FD_187694 | JGI IMG/M metagenome (GOLD analysis project Ga0209208, IMG submission 187694) | Host-associated microbial communities from peat moss isolated from Minnesota, USA - S1T2_Fd - Sphagnum fallax MG (SPAdes) (version 2) | ecosystem: Host-associated > Plants > Peat moss >...
AAAAAAACCTTGATGAACCTCAAGTCCAATAAAAACAAGTTGAAATCCATAGTTTTAGGATAATTTTGAAGCCATCATCTTTTGGTGGGGGGTGGGGAGGAGGGCGTAAAAGGTGCAATCAAATAAAAATTGAATAAATTACTTGAAAGTTTCAATCAAATTGAACCAAAATTAGTTTGAGATAAACCCAAATTAATTATAATATAATTGATATGATATTTCCAATTGATTTCACCTTAATTTTGAAAATCTAGCTTTTAAGACTAACATATCATTAAGAATGACAATGTGCTCTATCTATGAGCTTGCAACCAACCTTCAAGTATGTTCATGAAATACAACCTTGTCATTCCTTTTCATTTTTTCATCATGTCTCCTTCACACTAATTTTTCTATGATTTGCAATGTGATTGATTTACTATGGATAGATGTCAATGTGACAATTAGCAATGAGTTGTTTAAACATGCAAATGCACTTGAACATTGGTCATGCCTTTCATCTCCTTATGGTGAGAGCTTGGCAAAGTCATTGTAGTGACCTTGGAGGAAACATACTAATGTAATGCTATGGAAAGTGGGTGGGATGTTTGTCCACACAAATGAGAAAAGCTTCTTTCAAAATGTGGTGAAATGATATGATTCAAAGCTTAAAGCTCATTTGAAGCTTCATTGCTTTCTTAGGGTGGGTCCTTTTGAATCATTAGGAACCAATGTAAACAATTTCATCCACATTTTTTTTTCATTCCCCATCCTTCTAATACATGAATCCAAGTACAATTCTTAGGTTGAAGACATTTGTTTCTTGCTTTTGATAAACATATATCTATATGTGTGTGTGTGTGTGAGTTTTGAAATATGTAGGGTTGAAAATTTGAGAGGCTTGAGAAGTAACCTATTGTAAAGCATTGTGATTGCTTTTCTAGTGTTGTGATAAGGCAAATTATGAAATGTAATCGTTTCCTCGTATTTATGATCAATTGCTTTACAAAAATAAAATAACTTTTTATTTTCTAAAAGGTTCTTACCAAATGATGGGTAATTTATTTTTTAATTTCTAAAAATAATTTTTTTAATGTGCAATAAGGCCCTCGAAGGATGGTGTTACTAGAATAGGGGTCACATTTCGCTCCACCTCACTTGAGCTCATTCTTTACCCACAAAAACAACCATAAGCACAATTCCCACCTTCCAACTAGTTTTTTAAAAAAAATACATGTCATAAATAATCAAATGAAAATTTAAAACATAACATAATACACATAATATAAAACATATAAAAATTAATTTATTATTTTTTTAAAAATTGGAATTTAATATTTTGAAAAATTGGAAGTAGAAAGAGATTTTTGATTCCATCTATGTGTGAAACCGGAACTAGAGGTTCTTCACAAAATTAAATAACCACCCAACAATGGTATTTTCTCAATGCTTATATGGTTTTATATTATGGGTTTTTTTTTATTTTTCCAAAATATTAAAAATAAAATCATTTAACAGTTACTACATTATCATGTATCCGCCGGGTGGACCCGTTGAAGTCTCGGGTCGGGGGGAATGTCCGAGGCCTCGGACCCGTCCAACCGCCTCGCGCTTTCTCTCTTTCTCTCTCTCTCCTTTTTCTCTTCTTCCTTTTCTTCCTCCTCCTCTTCTTCAATTTTCCTCTCTGCGCATTGTTCTGCAGAATTTTCATCTCCCTGCTATTAATCTCCTGAATGCACGGTTTTTTTTTTCCCTCTTTTACGGAGCTCGATTTGGTCCAGTATCGAGTTCTTTTGAAGCAGGGAGAGCATCATGAGAGCTGTGGTAACTTGGACTGATCATGCTGTAAGAGTCTCTCCCTTCTCTCTCAACTCCCTCCTTCATTCTATTTTTTTGTTTTTTTGTTTTTATTTTTTTTAAACCATTTTATAAGTTCATGTTGTTTTCAAGTATTTTGCAAAATCTTAGAATAGGAGGGTTAGAATCATGTCTTATCTGCAATGTCATGCTCTTTAAACCCTAATAGATTAGGGTTGCAAGAAAAATGGTTTCCAGTTTTCAGCTCTGCTTAAGAAGATAAGGCCCCGGGTTTTTCAATGTTGCTTGATTTCTGTTGTGCAGCCTCAGCATGGTGGTGTCAAAAGTGTGTGTTATGATATCGCCTTTCGTCCAGGTAGTGTCTGTCCTCCTCCTTGCACCTATCTATCTCCATTTGGTCTGGTTTTTCTTGGGAATGGGAATGGGAACGGGAATGTATGGGGTTTTTCTACGGGTTTTTTCTTCTTACTCTTCTTCTTCAGTGAAAAAAGAGGTGAAAGGATTTGGTGAATGAGCTAGTGTTGGTGAATAGATGGCAGTCAATTGATAGCAGCTGTCGGAAGTAGAGTGCTCATGTACGATGCAGCTAATGGTGACCTTCTTCACTCCCTCCAGGGTGAGTTTGCATTGTATAACCCTTCTCTCCTCCATTGTCTCTGCTTTCTTGACCTAATTCAACATCTTTCCGAAGACAAGACACAACCCTCAGCGAATTATTTCTGCTTTGCAAATTTCTGAAGCTGTACGTAATATGTACCTATATTGTGCACAACATAAGCAAGATTTTGTTGCTAAGTGAGGGAGGGTTCAAGAACTGATTTTCACAGGGCACAAAGATTCGGTTTACTGTGTGGCATACTCTCGGGATGGGAAGAGGTTTGCTTCAGGTGGAGCTGACAAAACGATCATCATCTGGACTCACAAGGTAAAACTCCTTTAGGTTTGGCTATTTGAATTGTGCCTTTTGGCTCATGTGTGTGTGTGTGTGTGTTTTTAATGTTTCTGTTTGAAACCCTGGTTTGATTCTGCAAACAAAGAAGTATTGAATTTCCTGATTTGCATGGAATATCTTTTTGTGTGTTGTGAAGGCAGAAGGCATACTCAAGTATAGCCATTCTGATTCTGTCCAATGCCTGGCTTACAATCCTGTCACGCAGCAGGTAGTCTGTCCTTTAAAGCTGGTTTGATGTTTGCGATCAGAACCAGCAGATTTGGTTAGTAGATTGGCTTTTTTGGGGAGTTTTTCTTAGGCAAGAAACACATTCATGATGGGCTAATATCAGAAGGTTATTAGGGTTTGAGAACATGAAAGTCCAAGCTAGTGAGCAGCACTAATGATTTGTTGAACACTTGGTCATTGCCCATTGGACAGCTTGCAAGTGGAACAGCAACTGACTTTGGCATCTGGTCACCTGAGCAAAAATCTGTTTCAAAGCATAAAGCACATTCAAAGGTCTAGTAGCTTAGAGCTTTGCAAGTAACCTCTCTTCCTCTTGGAACTGTTGTAGGCTTTTAGATGGACATTTTGTTGAGTACAACAATCACATCAAACCAAAACCATCTCACATTCTTGGAACTTCTTCATGGGTGTGAAAGTTTTACACAAAGGGTAGTTTCAGGTCATCAAACAGAAACTTGCAAAACAATGGTGTCTGTGAACCACTGTGAACCAGAAAGAAAATTGGCATACCAAATCTCTGCAGGCTTTTTTTGTCAATAAAGTCCCAGTAAGATATGGGTTTGACCATATAGCACACTGGAAGGTCTAATAGGTAGTGAAGGGTCAGGGTTTTACACACAGCATACAATTTCACTTACCACATGGTGGGTGGACATCAACAGGTGTTGTGTGCAGCATGGACAGCTGATGGGCAACATCTAGCTCTTGGAATGTACAGTGGACATATCTCCATTTGCAACAAATCTGGCACCCAACAAGTAAGCATGTTTGTATGCCTTGTACAACTCCTTTGTTTCCAATCTTGATTCCCTTGTGACAACAACAACACACCAAGGATACCTTTTTGAAACCATGCATTGTTGAATCTCTTCACTGTCACGCCGCATAGCTCATGAATGCCCCAACCTTTTTCAATCTGACTCTTTGTAAATGGTTTGAGAGTTTTCAAGGTGGGCTTGTATCACAAACATGTCTGTTGTGTGCAACCAGACACTTGCACTAGTAACATTTTGCCTCCATTTTCCTTAGTTTTTATCATCAGAAAAACTAGGTTTGGTAACACATGAGTTTTGTTTGAGCAACAGTTGACAATAGAGAGGTCAGCACCAGTGTGGACATTGCAATGGAATACCACACAACATAAAACATCAGATGCTCTTGCTGTCGGCTGCTGGGATGGCACTCTGTCAATCTATGATTTAGCAGGCAAGCAGGTTTGCCTCATAACCACATTGAGGCAATTCATCACACATGCAGTTCTGTTGCACAAATTATTGCAGTGGAAGTCAAATTTATGTGAGCATTGGGTGGTGGCAAAGAATTGGTTTTCTGACTTCACAAGTATGGATGATTTGATCAGGTGGGGAATGACAAGGAGCTTGGATTTGATCCATGTTGTGTCACCTACCATGATGCAATGTACCTTTGTGTGGGTGGATCAGATAAAAAGGTCAGCCCTTTTGTTGTCTTTCCATTCTAGTCAAGAATCATCTTTCTGTTCATAATTCTGGTTACACCTCTCTTTCTCTGAATGTTGAAGGAAGGTATCAGCTACATCTTTCATGGGTTCTGACAATACAATTGCTCTTCTGCCTCTTTTTCTCACCACCCTAATTTCAAGGTTTTGATGGCATTGTAGCAACTCAAACTCATGATTGGGGGACAGCTATGTCTGGTCCTTATAGACTCCAAATTATTCCCTCATTCCTGTTCTAGAATTGTGATTGCCAGACATCTGGGTGATTTCAGGTGCTGTTGTATTCAAGGGATGGAGTAAAGTTGATGACTATGTGTGAGACAGGGGACTGGATTTGGACTGTACGTTCCCGCCCCAAGCATGATTATGTTGTTGTCGGTTGCAATGATGGCAGTATCTCCATGCTCCAACTTATTTTCTCCACTGTAAGACTTCTTCTTCTTCTTCTTCTTCTTCTTGTGGGGTGGGTAGCTTTTGCTTTCATATGTTCATCCTTTGCTCTCAAGATTGAAGGACAAAATGGTTGCAAAATATTTTCATATGTTTTCTTAAGCTTGTCAAGCAGATAAGTTGGACCCCAGGGAAATGTTATTGTTGTGTTCAGTATACTCTACCTATGGGGGAATGTGTATGTGGGGGAAGATCAGGTGCATGGGTTATACCAGGAGCACTATGCCTTTCGAGAGGCAATGACAGATGTGGTCATTCAAAACCTTATTGAAGATGAAAAAGTTGGTTCCCTTTTTTTTCTCTCTCTCTCCCCTTAAGGTTATCATGTGACTGAATGTGAGGAAAATCAAAACATCTCTTTTCTTCTCTTTTCAATCTGCTCTCTGCCCTCAAACTTCTGCACCAGTTTGGTACCCATTTCATGCTTTCACCTTAAGACCAGCAACAGGTACGAATCAGATGCCGGGATTACATAAAGAAAATAGCAGTATATCAGGAGCGTGTGGCAGTCCAGCTCTCAAACAGCATAGTAGTCTATGAGAAAAGCAGGGAGGGTTGTGGATCCAAATCACAGTATCGTGCATGTGCTCGGATTGATCGCTTACTTGAATGTAATCTCCTTGTTCTCACAGCCGACCATGTCACTCTTTGCCAGGTCCTTTTTCAATATCCGGTGATTTCCCTTTCATTATCGGTTTCAAATCCCAAAGAAATACAATATATATCTCTCTCGCCATACATGTTCTTCCTTTTGAGAAAAAAATTCATGTTGAAATGACTGTTTTTTCAGCATTATGAAAATGTGGATTGCTGTTTCTAAATTTGTACTTTGTTCAGAAACCCATCTCTCAGAATGTGCTTCTGAGCATTATACAGCCCTAGTAATAGAAGGAAGTAGGCACCAGAATTTGAGTACACAGAAAGTATCAATCACATGGGGTAGTCTTTCCTCAAAATTCAGAGGAACAAAAGACATGTTCTGGATGTGGAACAGGAAACCAAGCTGCAGCTTTTGACACTGAGTGGATGCAAAGAGAGAGAATGGCTTCTAGAATCGACAATCAAATACATCAAGGCAAGTTCTAACTCATCAGCTCAGTCTATTTGCCTTAAGTATGTCTGTTTAATGCCCACCACAATTCAGCTCTCTTGCTTGTTGTAATCAAGCTAAAGTTCTATGTTTTTCTAAATTTTACAGTGACCATTGTCTTCATGCTTAATGTTTGGTCTACAGACTAGCTTACAAGGGGTGATGTTAGCATTACATGTGAGACACAGGTTGAAACTTATATCCTTTTTGTTTATATAAGTTATTTCCAAGTTTTGAGATGGGATTGAGAGGTTCTTGTTGATTCTAGACAGTTTCCATCTTTTTTGCAGGTGTGTGGTGGACCACGGGGAGGAGAAGGACTGCTGATTGGGATGAAAAATGGGTTGATTGTGAAAGTGTGGATCAACAGCAATTACCCAAGCAAGCTTTATAAACACACAAGTGGAATTCGCTGCCTGGACATCTCCTCTAGCCGCAATTGCCTTGCTATTGTTGATGAATGTGCGAATGTCCTAGTTTACAATCTTCAGGTTTTCCCTAATTTTTTGTTTCCTACTTATTTTGCATGTGATTCAATATTTTTTGCCCATTGATCTTCCTCTGAAGCCACTTTTGTACCTCTGAGCAATCTGTGACATGCCAGACTTTGCATGCATTTGGGGGGCAGACAAAAGAAGTGAATTTTGAGGATAAACTGGCAAGTTCTGTCGCTTGGAATACACAGATGGAATCTATGCTGTGCTACTCAGGAAGTGGTATGCTCAATATAAAAACTGCAAATTTTCCAGTTCATCGCCAAAAGCTTCAAGGCTATGTGGTTGGCTTCCAAGGGTCCAAAGTATTCTGCCTTCATCATCTGTCCATGCAGGTATCATTTTATTCCATGATTTAATGCACATCATCTTCACCTCAATGAACTTCCTGCAATTCTTTCCTGCACTCTTAAAACATAAGAAAACAAGGAGTCTGACTGACTGGCCTTATGTCATTTCAAATGATTATAATACAGGAGTGTGGGTGGTTGAGGAATGGATCAAAAACAGACTATTGAAGTGCCCCTATCGACAAGCATGAGGCATTACATAGAGAGCAGTGACTATGTGAGTGCATATCAAGTAGCATGCTTGGGTGTTACAGAGGCAGATTGGCACACTCTTGCACTGTCATCCTTGCAAGGACAAGCCTGGGATGTGGCAAGAAAAGGCTTCATTCGTGTACAAAATGTATGCTACCTTGATCTCCTAAATTGGCTTCAGCAAGGCCATGGGTCCCACTTCAACAAGTCAACTCTCACTGCACTTGTTCTTGCTTATGAGGTACACGCCAACAACTCTATCTTGTACACCGTTGTGCCAACACATCTTGTAGCTTACCTAAGGCATACCAACTCGTTTTGCTTGCAATATCCAAACCCACCCAAAGATCTCAGACGTGACACTCTTTTACACTACTGCATGATAAGCCTTGAACAGTTTATGCAGGCACAAGTAAAGTAGGAATGTTTGTGGGTGTTATAGGGAAAGTTCAAAGAGGCAGCCAACACCTATGTTGAGGAAGGCCAAGTGGAGAAGGCCATGGAGATGTACTCAGATCTTCGAATGTTTGAGGAGGCAAAGGCACTGGCACGAACAACAAGTGGAAGGGATATAAATGACACCAGCAGTGATAGAGAAGCTAATGTGCAGGAAATCATTCAACGACAAGCTGAGTGGACAGAGAAGACGAATGATCCAAAAACTGCAGCTGACATGTACCTCATTGCCTCCCAACCAGAGAAGGCCCTTGCTCTTCTTGCAGAGCATGGTCCTGTCTCTAAGCTCATTGAGGTGTGAACTCTCAATTTTAGTGTACATTTGTCCGTAGGGCACTATATTACAGTAAGCTCCATGAGCCATTTTGTTTAATTTGTACAACACCCATCACCTTAGACTTTCATATTGTGCACATTGGTATGTTCCAGAACTTTCTGTTTTGTACTTGTGTCATCTTGTTCAGTAGAGTTTGCAGGGAACTTGCATTAACTGCAACAGATTTGTGGTCAAATCTGTCACATTTCCTTGATGTGTGCAATGTTATGTTCCATGATCCTGTGGAGAAAGGTAGCAAGACGACTGAAGAAAACAAAGGTTGAAGAGCTTACTTTGTGTGCGACACTGATGCGGCGTGGTGGCCAGTATGCACATGCACTTGAGACTTACACAAAACTTGGTGATTTCAGGTCTGCCTACATTCACAATTATCATTGTTGTTGGTTGCAAAGCAGATATTATTGTGTTTGGAGATATTGAACTTGTCATCAAATTGTTTTACATGGCAGATCCATTCTCTCTCTCCATGTTGAGCTCCATCAGTGGGAGGAGGCATTTTCTTTGAAAATGCTCCATCCAGAACTAGAAGACAATGTCACACTCCAGTATGCTCAATGGTTGATCCATCAAGACCGCTTCGACCATGCCCGTATTGCCTTTACACATGCAGGAAGGCCTGATTTGTCAGAGCATCTGCTCAAGCAGCTCATTCAGAATGCAGTTCAGTAACCTTTCAACTCTGTTGCTCTTGTTCAGAATGTCTAATACGAAGACAGAAATAACTGTGGCAGAAAAGTAACTGTGCAGTATATCTGACCATGTGTTTGTATACTTGTAGCTACAGGTGTAATTTCCCAGTCAATAGTCCCAATTCCATAAGTGTGCAGGTAAAGGAGAGGAGATTTAAAGATGCTGCAAAGCTTTGCCAAACATGGGCACTGGAAATTCTAGAAGAAGTTGCAGAAGCATCAAGAAACAACCTTCCCCAGGAAGAGGAGAAGAGGAGATATAAAGAGTATTGTGAGCACAAGGAGAATGCAGATCTTTATTATGCCTACTCTTTCATCGATCAGTCCATCAGTGAACCCTTCCGAACAACAATGCCTGAGATACTGTTCAATATTGCTCGTTTCCTTCTGCCACGTTGTACAAAGCAAACACCACAGGGAATATCTCTGGTCAACATTTTAGTTACTCTTGCTGAACACAGTCGGGATCTTGGTAAGCTTCCTGGATTGCATCAACACTGCAAATTCAGCAACAAAACTCACTTGCCTCTTCATAAAGATTTGTACTTGCTTCTACAAGAGAGAGAGATTCCTGACCCAACTTCTGTGTACAACAGGTTGTTATAAAGTAGCCCGACATGCATATGGGCGCTTACAATGTCTACAGGTACCAGATAGCTGGGTTGATAAATTGGAGGTTGCAACATTGGCAGTGAGGGCCAAGGCAGGAGGAGGATGTGAAGAGGCAGCCCATATGAGCATTGATATACCTATGTGCTACAGTTGTTCTTCCCCACTCCCTCTTGTTTCACAATCCAGTGATGACACATGCAGTGTCTGTCTGCAGCCATTTTTCCGTTCCTTTCTGACCTTTGATCACATTCCTTTGGTATCCAAGTCTCACTCACACATAGTATATCTTGTTGACTTTCTCAGATAGAATGTCTAGCAACTCATCTCTCTAGATTCCTCCCCATCTAAGAACCTGTTTTGGATTCAGTGTACTTTTTCTCATTAAACCTGGCATCTCTAACATGTACTTAATTGAGGTGTACTCACAGAAGGCTCCTGATGTCAAGAGACCAATTTTGCTTTGTGGCAGCTTGAGTTCACACTGGATGACAGCATCACACATGAGCAAGCAATGGAGCTGATAACTTCTCACCATTCCAGCAAAAATCCAACTACCCACAGCAAAAGGGTCAATGAGCTAAGCAATCATGGAAGCAGCGACCACAGGGCTGGAGTGAACATATTGGGTCTGAGAAACTTCCTGGGACAAAAGCTGTTATGTTCTTCATCCAGTTCAGAGCCAGGGCTTCCTCAGGTAAACCAAGACATGCTTGCCAATTTTATCCCATGGCAGGTACTAGTTCTCATCTGTCCTGCTCAATATGAAAAGCCTCGCTACTTCCATGTTGTTGATCCTACATTGGCCTTATGTCGGTGCTCTTCATGTCATCATTTCTTTGAACAAGAGGAGTGGGATCTTGTCACCTTGGAGCAACCTTCTTGTCCCTTTTGTGGGACTCCTGTATCTGCTTCCGGGGAGAGTACTGCAATTCACACTCCAAGTAGTAGTCGGACTTGGAGTCTTCTTGAACATACCGACATGAGAACACTTCCTTTGTTATGTCTACCCCCACCAGTTGTTGTGGGAAGGACTTACGAACAGAATTCAAGTTTAACACTTGTTGCTGGAGGAGGTCCAAATCATCATCATCATCCACCACCGCAACAAAGCTCAGCAAGAATCCCGGATCTCCCTAAGCTGCAACCTGAGGTGGAAGCAGTTGTGGGAGCAGAATCATTATCATCAAACCATCCAAAAAGAGAACATGATATTTCAGTTGCAGGTTGAGCAAGAATTGTTCCATCTCCGGGACAAAGACTCCCAAATGACAAAGTTCCAAACATACCCACAATGTTGCTGCACAACATACCTCCACCGTTGCTGCACATATTTTCACTGCTCCTACATGTACAACTACTATAATTACCTCCAACCTTGTGCATGAAATGCTGAGTTTCCTTAAGTTTCACCATTTCATACCTAGATTGAATGAAACTTCCTTACTTTGTGGACCTCACTCAAAGAGGGGATACGGGATGAAAGGAGGCCCAAAATGAAGGTGAAGACAGGGTGACTTTTAAGGAAAACTCTATAATGTCAATGTTTTGTCTAGAGGCTTGATTCTAGCTATGTGCATAATTAGTACTCTACTTGCATGCCCTCCTAAAATCAACATTCTTGCCGTAACCATGGATACAATAATGATACATCAACTTGCTCAAAGGCACTTGTATAAATTGTAAACCACAACAAAAGAGAATCAGCATTAACATCTTGCCCATATTGCACTACTAGTGCATTATCACCATTAGTTCTAGTACCTTAAATTAAGGACATCTCCCCCGCCCCCCTTCCCCTCATCCCCTCACCAACCTTCAAGCTTTTCTCTATACATGAAGCCCTTGGAGAAGTTTTCTAGTGTGTTTGGATTGAGGACACCCTTATATTGATAAATACTCCTCTTAGAAAAGAGGAGGGATCTTACACCTACTACTTCAAAATGGGATGAAAATTATGCCTACTTATATAGGTGTAAGATCCTTCTCATTCTTAAAGAGTGGTTATAAGAACTCTCTCGTTAAACTATGGAATTCAACAACTTAATTATCATCAAGGAAAAAGGTTGTTGAATAAAAACATGAAAGTAAAACTTGTCTTATTTATGTCTGCTTATTATCATTTTGCAACTATCATTTTATAGCAACTACCATCTTGCAACAACCATTGTCATGCACATATTATCATCAATAAATTTGAAAGAAGACTCTTGATTGCCTACAAACCTTCGATAGCTACTACCTATTGTTTGCAACACCTACAAACCTTTTATAGTTATTATCTATCGTTTGTAGCACCTGCAAACCCTTTGTAGTTATTACCTATTGTTTGTAGCAACATTATCTTCCTTGCAAACTTTCAAATCTTATGTCTACCTCCTCTTGGTTGTTGCCTTCCAATGGTAACGATTGTCTTCTAGTAGAATGCACTTTTTACCTCAATAGCAAGTACAAAAAATATTTTCATTGTAAAAGAAAAGAAGAAAAAGCAAACTAATGAACTAATAGTCTAAATCAACTAAGAAAAAATTATTTTTCCTACCTTTTTAAAAGTCAATACAAACAAATAATTATAATGCACTTGATAACTTTTAACATTTTTCCATTTAGTACAATATTTTTTTCTTTTTTTCTTTTTTCTCTTCACACACTCAAGCATCCTCATAATGCTAAATGATATAATCTTCCTACGATCTAATGGTTTAATGAAATCTTTCACTCCTCCCAATAAATAAATAAGGAATTCAAAAAAGATTTTCACCATACAAAAGGTTGAATGTTTATCCTAAAAAAATTTATTCTTCTAAATATTCTCATCCTAATTCTTGTCCCATATCCTAATTAAGAAAAATCCATCCATCCCGTATCCATTTGGACTAATTAATGTGTATGGTTTCACTCCATAATAAATTAAAAATGGTAAGTAAAATGCTCAACACTAATAACTAAATAGTTATTAAGATACCTTTTTAAGTGAACTGGATTAGAATATTATTTCTAGTAATTAATATTATTTTTATTTAAATTTTTCCCATAATTAACTTTCGATTATTTTGTCCCATGAAGGTAGTTCACTATACTAACGATACTACCATCAAAAAAACATTTTCATTTTAAAAAAAATTTAATGGTTTTACCATCTAATGGTATCTACCATCTAATGACAATACTACCGTCTCTTTAACACCCATAATGTTAAAACAATTATCTACCTTTAACATCTCCCCTTCCTACACCTCATGGTCTTCAGTTATAAAAGACCCTCCGCCTCCTATGCCTCACGATCCATGTATCCTAACATTCATCTCGGGCTTTACAATATGGGTGGGTGGATAAGGGGGGCATTCCCAAAAATAAAAAATGAGGATGATGAACTTAGGGTACCACCTCATCATCCTAGGCCTCTTCTTTCGAGAATACCCCCCACATTCGAACACCGGCAAAAAAAAAAGTTTCAAAACATGTTTGGAAGACACTTGGAGTTTTCCCTCAGCAAAGGGTACGGTGATTCGAAAAATTGAAATGCCCACTCGGACAAGCATTTCACTTTTAAAATATTTCTTGTGAG
>Ga0209208_10009606_pt1 | contig 12687 bp, 7 predicted proteins | sample S1TSphfallax_3_FD_187694 | JGI IMG/M metagenome (GOLD analysis project Ga0209208, IMG submission 187694) | Host-associated microbial communities from peat moss isolated from Minnesota, USA - S1T2_Fd - Sphagnum fallax MG (SPAdes) (version 2) | ecosystem: Host-associated > Plants > Peat moss >...
TCCTCATTCAATACCCGATTGCTATTATGAGGAAAAGTCGAAACAGATCCACTCCCAGCTAAAGTGACCCCCCAAAAGTCACTTTTCATTTCAAATTGCTCTACTTGTGAGATCTTGGATTTTAAGTTCTCAAAATCTCGTTTAAGATCGTAACTATAGATCAATGGGAATGCACCAAAGGCCATTTACCTTCTTTTTAATAACTTAAAGATGCTATAAGCCTCATCCTCAACAACAAGGGGTGTGTCACACTATGGCCTTGCCATTTACATTAAAAAGTATCTTAAGGCAAAAGAAGAATTATGGAAACTCAAATATTTAACCATGCAAAGATATAATCTTCAAAAAAAACCTCTAATAGAAACCAAAAGCCTTCATATAACTCTATAACTAATCTTAAGTTTCAACACAAGCCAACATATCATCTTTCAAAAATTCTCACATAAAAATAGACCTATTACCTAGGGTCCAAAATCCATTAAGCTACTACTATACTCTATAATGAATCTAAACACAACAAATTGGCCACTAATATGCAGCTGGCTCATCACATAATGGCTCTCCCCATTATGGAAAGTTCAAACTTCAATTCAGCAATGGTTAAACTAGGAAATATTCTATTATGTCCCCCAAAAATGAACTCACATCTCACATAGTAACAACTTACAAGGGGTGAACATTCGTCAAAAATGTGAGACCAAATGACAAAGTACACAGTTGAGTAGGGTCTCCCTTCTTTTGTGATGGTTCTCTTGTAATGCCTGGCACCATTGCTGGATGTCATAATCCCCCCCCCCAACCCCCCCCTCCCTGCCCAAATGCAGGCACAACTTCCAATGCTTTTCTTTACAAAAACTTAAAGGATTTTGTGAGGTAGCCAAGGTGATGATCATCCAAAAAATAATTTAGCCAAATTTGGTTACATACTAGATATGAAAGTTTTCTTTTAAAAAACAATCCTTCTATATTCTTGGCTATCTACTATAACTTATCATAAAACTTTCGTGATTTGGATTTTCATTTTTTTTTTAATTTGCCAATTTTGAGCCTTTCTTTTCCATGAAAAATCCTTTCTTTTGGTTGAAACCAATGTTGTTTGAATATGTGCAAATATTCAAATTTGAATTTGGACAGTTGTCGAATACGGATGTAAACATGTCTTAAAATTGTGTGTTTTCGATTTCCCACATTATGGGTAATTTGGTAGATGTTCTTTCAACCAACAATTAACAACTATGTATGTTTGGACGTTAACCAGCTTGCACATTTTTTAATTATTCATATTTGAATGTTATGGCTAGTAGGGGTTTGAATATGAATGTTCATGTTATTCATATATGGTAGACAAAATTACAGTTGTTGTATATGCATATGCAAAATATATTTGTAGAATTAGGGTTTAAGGGGGCTTGATATGAAGCACCCCGTTACGGTTTTGGGTTTTGAGTAGTTTGTGTGTCTCTTTGTGTTTTTCATCTTTTTGAATTGTTTTTTTCTTGTCACAAGGATGAAACATTTTTGTTTCAACAAAATGTGGGTGGCAAACACCTTTGTAACTATCTTTTGAACGTTAGGTACTATGCACTTTGTTTAGTTCCTCAAGGTTTTTGGTTGTCTTTTTTTATTGAGTTGTTCTAGTTATGGGAGTTTGAATATTGCACAAGTTATGGCTTCACGCATAAATTTTGATTTCAAAAGGTTCTAGGTTTGAGCAAATTTCACTTACTTTTGTGTTCACGCATTTACAAGTTTGGTGTTTGCATTACTTTTTATCTTCTTTGTGTAGTTCATGGTGTCTTTCAAATTTTCGAATCTATATTTTACTAATGTTGTTGAACATGTTTTTCACACTCTAAAGTTTGGATTCTTGCTAATGTTTAATGTGTATTTTGTGCTCTAGAGTCTAAATTCTTGCTAATGTTGTTGAACATGTCTTTCACGCTTTCAAGTTTGGATTCTTGTTGATGTTGATGAAGTTACCTTTCATGCTCTAGAATCTCAATTCTTGTTGATGTTGATGAAGGTGTCTTCATGCTCTATAATCTCAATTCTTGCTAATGTTCTTGAACATGTCTTCTACATTTTGGAATTTGGATTCTTGTTGATGTTGTTGAACATATCTTTCACATTTTGGAATTTGGATTCTTGCTAATGTTCTTGAACATGTCTTTTGGGTTTTGAAGTCTAGGTTCTTATTTTGGATTCACATTCTGGAATTTGGATTTGAAACAATGTTGTTGTTGTAGCTCTTATGGGTAGTTAATGATGTTGTTGCAATTCTTGTGGGTAACTAATGTCATTGTTGTAGTTTTTTTGGGAAGCTGATGATGTTGTTCCAACTCTTATGGGTAGTTAATGTTGTTGTTGTAAATTTTTTAGAAAGTTGATGGTGTTGTTACTACTACTAAGCATTTTCCATCTCATTTGCTTATAAATACACTTCTTTCTAACAATATTTATGAATTCATCCTAATTTCACAAGTTTTCAAGTTTGAACAAATGACAACTACCTTTGCAAGTTCTAGTTTCATGAATCTCTAAATGTGAGTTAATTAATTTGCATTTTGGCTTTCTAATTAGTTTTTTATCATGGTTTCCAATTTTTATTTTGGATCCTAGTTGGTTTTAAACATACCAACAATGATGATTAACAATAATGTGTGTCTATTTGAATTTGTCGATAGGGTTGAAAAAGATCAACACATTAATATAACTTTTAAGGTTTTCGCATTAAGTGTTACAATTACAATGAGCTTGTCAGATGTTTAAAGCATACATCTACACATTATGATTGACTTTGTTTTTATTGATGTTGAAATTATGTAACTTGCAAATATATAAACTCAAGTTGTAACTTGGAAGCCACATAGTTAGAAATCTATTTGTTGGGGCTTCTTTGCTATCAATGACAAGTTACATGTGGATCTTGTGAATCCACAGATGTTGTGGTGTATAATCTACAAAATAGAATAAATAGATGGTAATTTTTTGTTCCAAGCATTTACCCAAAAGAAAGGTCTAAACAAATATAACAAAACTAATGGGATCACACCCATGATAACTCATGTTGACTTTACACATCCTAGGTTGGTTGTTTAAAAAAAAATACAAATTGGAACTAAAAAAATTATTGTGGAAATAAAACATCATAATCAACAGCCAAGCAAAAAGAGGTGTGAATTTTCTAGGTATGTAATCATTGTTTTTTTGGTGCAACCAATCTGACAAGAAAATTGATGAAGCACAACAATAGTTTTTTGAATTTTGGTTCTATACATTTACAAAAGGTACAAGGCCATTTGAAGTTGTGAAAATGTTTAACTACAAAGGTTAGTAATATGACAATATCCTCATGTGATTTTTCCTTCTCGCTCTAATTTTATTGAAGAAGTTTTACCAAGAATGGTTCAAAAAATAATGAACCTACATGTGTTTCTTAATTTCAAATCTACAGCAACTATGTATATTAGTTTTGATTTCGATATGTAAAGGTAGTGTAAATACAATTTTTTGGTTATTAACTACTTGAGTGATTTTTGGACTTATGTGGATGCTATAGTTGGATTGTTTGAAGTGCATGATACCACTAGGGTTTCCATGGTTGGGTAGTTGGAATCTTTGTTTGGAAAGTATGATTTGATGCATCATGTGATCACCTTTATGAAAGGTGAAAGTAGCAACTTAACATCAATGGTAGCAACATTACATGAATATGTTGTTGATTGTCAACCTTTGAAACTTCAAAAAGGATTATGAAGGTATGTGTTTTGGTCACATTATGTTTAAGGCATGCCAATATGCTATGAATGATATGATTGCAAACAAAATTTCAAACATCAAAAATTTATGTGTATCCATTGTACATGCCCTTTTGTTAGTTTGATTTTGACAACCGGCAAATCCATATCCAATCAAGGAAGAAAGATGAATATGAATTCATATTTGTCTTGACACAAACATGTGAATTTTTTTTTGATGCATATCCTTATGTTAATTTTTTATAAAAAATATGTTAAATTGGTATCTTGCAATAAGTCTCAAAACTTGATATCCCGAAAATATTGGTTGAAACCATATTCTTGAGGTCTAAATTTGGCAAAAAAACTCCCATGAAAGAAGCGCTTGGCACAATTTAACAATTTAACAAAAGGTCTACAATGGTCGTAATGTGGGTCAGATATTGGCCATTAGTCAGGTCATTTTATATCGCAGAATTGCACTGGACAGATTCTGGATGCAGAAATTGATCCAGCTTAGTATCTGTGTATGTATGCTCCTATATGTCAGGGGAGAGAACTAGTGAGATTCTATCAAGGGGGTCATTCTGACAATTTACCGAGTATTTACCAGTTTCAATACCAAGTTCCATAGTACAAGGCAAGGGCAGCTTCAACATATGTCAGTTGAATTATTTATTTATTTATTTATTTTGGAGATCCCATCTTGAAAAATATGATATTCTGAAATATTCCAAAACATTCTTCATTTTCCTTCACAAAAGTTTGTCCTTTAAGAAAGTAATTTGTGAAAATTTCAGCATTTCTAAAAATAATATTAATTTTGTGACAAAGCCACCAAGGTATTTCAGTATATACTTGCCTGATACCAGCCAAAAATCAATCTTGGAGCCAATACTAGGACTCAGCTGGTACTAAAGTTTTAGAAAGGACTCAATACTTGGACCATGTGGTATGTTCAAAAAATGGCTACTCGGGCTTAGAGAGGTCAATGTCATGTTGCTTTTGCCATCCTTAGTAACTTCAGCCTTAAGCAGGGTGTACATTTACAAGTGTTGCCCTTCGTTTTGAAGCATAGATTGTATTGTTGCACTTGACATTTTCATGTTTGAGCAATGCATAAGTTTTGGTATTTAAATGCCAATGAATGAGAACTTTGTAACGCATGAAGACATGTGATCAGGTTGACATCTCTTGTGTTCTAAAGCTTTCAAGTCTGCAATTTAGGTTATGAGAGTCATTGATCCAGAAAAAGGTGCCACATGAGTGCACTTAAGCACCTACTAAACGATCATGCTTAGGCTTTATTCCTTTTAGGCTGGATGACATCGCAAAAGCCATCAAGAAAAAGGATGAACTTGTTCACATTTGATAGTCACTTTTGAGTTTTAATTGTATACCATAATATAATAAAAATAATATCCATACCCTATTATATTTGGAAAAATCTTTGATATATATATATATATATATTTGAAACATTTTTTCAAAAACATTCTAGTGGCCCATTTCAAATTTATGTCAAAATTTTGTTCGAGGGCTGATTGAATTGTGTGCAATATTATTGTTGGCTTTGAATTACTGTTAGTCTAAAAGCAATGTTCTTCATATACAATCACCAAAATAGATAAATACTTTTAATTATTTACTCAATTTTCTTATTCATTTACATCTTTCACCTTGAATATTAATACACAAGGGACTAAACAATGTAACATGATCCAATATAATAATATGCCAATAATGATTGTGAAAGCATTCCAACATTGACCATCATTTTTACTTCATATACTCTGTACATGAATGATGATCATACATATTGCAATTAAACCCATTTTTCAAAATTGCATTTGAGTCAAAACAATCACAACATTCATGTTTCTAATGGCATGAAAATGTTTAATTAATCTAGTTAAAATTGTTGCAAGCATGACTACTTTCAAGTACTTCCAACCTTGAATCATCACATGATAAAGTGAACAAGTAGACATAATATGTGATGTTATGTTGTTTTTAGTTGACTATTTGGAAAATTGCAAAAGTAATGTGATGATCATTTATATGTTTTCTGCTAATGTTGGTGATTGTTGAAATGACTTACATTGTAGTTAAGGTATGGTTTGTCACAAAAGTTTTGATACTAGTTTGATGTCAAATTGGCATTGATGCATTATCCAACAAAAACCTCTGAAGTAAATTAGCACTACACTGGGTTAGAAAAAACATATTGAAATGGATGCCTAATTAACAAGTTTGACATTAGAGTTATATTAAATTCACCAATTATATAGTTTATATCATATAAAGAAAATTTTGATATGATTTACCTATCATGCCAATTTCCTTCAGTATGAAAGGTGGAAATAATTGTCACTTTGTTTTATATCCACCCAACCCTAAACAGATGTAATAGTAACTACAAAGATGAAAGATATTTTACAATTATTTGGTCAACACATCTTGTTTCGGTATTCAAGAAAAGTTCAACCATATTGTTTAAAATGGTGTAAATTCTAGATCAATATTTCAAAGAAAAGAATTGTTTGTCCAATGTATTTTCCAAGTTTATTCCAACACAAAAATTTGAAATTAATTGTAACTAACATGATTAAGAGCCTCATCATTACAATTTTCTAAATGTTATTTCCTCCTGGAGATGAACTTAATTTGAATTTATGGAGAACTACACTTATTGTCAGTCACCAACCATAATATGGTTTTTACCTTGAAACATGTAATTTTGAACTCAATGGGCGAATTGCTTTCATTCAATCCATTTAATTAGTCCTAGAACATTGACCAAGCTTGTCATTTTGAATCATTCGACCTATGTGTGTGTAGGAATTGCACAATTGAACCAACATTATTTACTATATAACTTAGATGTGCATTGCTAAACAAAACACATCATCTAGCATGAGATCAATAACAATCCAATATGCACAATGACAAATCCACAATTGATGCCCAACCTAAGAGCATGATCATTAACAATGCCATAATGACCCATACATAGCAATTTGGGGGAAGTGCATGCCTTAAACAAGGTGAACAAGAGTTTGGACTAGTAAATTTGCATAGGATATTTACAAGGCCCTTTCAAAAAGGCCAGTAAAGGAAAAATCATTTCTTTTGATTGGTTGGTCACAATAATTGGTCAATTTGGTGCCTTTGAAACAGTCCCTCAATTTATATTGTCCAATATTTCATGTTCATTAGTGACTGGATGGGGGTTGGGGAATAACTTGCACACTATTTTGGATGTTAGAGACACTAATAGAGGCCCATATATGGAGTGTGGCTAGACAAGCTCTAACATTGACGTCTTTGCCCCTTAACTAAGATCACATTACCTATGTGTTATGGGCTTTGTAGGGAAAGAATAACATTCAGCATGTCACTATATCTGGTAAGGAACATGTAAAAAATGAATCACTAAAACATTAGAATCATTAGGTAGTCACATTCTTATTGGCCTTTGATGGTTTTTGGAGTCAAATCTCAAAGTGGTTTTTGATTATTATCCAACACCATATATGTAACATCTATCACCTCAAATTGTATGTAATCACTATGATTAATGGTAGACATACCTAAAATGGAAGATATCAATTCCTGTCTAAAACCCTTGAGGGCCCAAAAGGTTTAACTAAAAATTAGTTCCCTACCAATTCGGTAAATACAACAGAATTAACTAAAAATAATACCATTGGACTATGCCTTAGCCTTCCATAGCATAGCATGGTCCCAAACACCATATCCCATGATAGTCCAATTTCAAATTTTAAAATAATCTTTAAGGTCTTAAGAAATCAATATAACCCCAATGTTTTTACTTGATTACACAATGGTAACTGACATGAGACACAAGTTCAAATTGGGAACTTCATTGGGCACATGATGACCGAGCTAGGAGTGTCAAAAACTAGCCAAGCAACCCAAGCAACAACTGAGGATTGCTGGCAATCAGTGTTTTTCCAGCAAAAATATTGGGAAATTGTTTTTGAGACTTGTTTTTCTATTGTAAATTCAACTAATTTTGTCAATTTTTTGGAAAACATTCACCCAGTTTTTTATATTGAAAAATTGAAAACCCATGTTGGCAATGTGTTCTGAGATTAATTTAATGCATAAAATTTAACTAAATAGGGGGAAAGAAAATTCCCCTACCACCACCCCCCCCAAAAACAAGAATCTGCCCAAGATTATGGAAGTCTGGGCAGCACCAAGCCAGTGTTAAGAACACTGAAATATGTTTCCATAACAATAAAATAAAATAAATAAAACACATATAATTTGGTCACAATCACCAAGCTAATTCTGGAACATCCCCAGAATGCTGCCCACAGGATGGACATCCAATTTGGGTCTTGGAATTTTGAGATACCAAACCAGGGAATGAATGATATACTAAACCAAGATTAGTGAGGTCCTAAGAGCATCTCCACCCACACCCCCCTTCTTATTTGGGCCTCTTCCAGTGGTTACAAACTAAGTTGTGTTCCAGTGTACAAGGAACTACACCTCCTGCCTCAGTTTGGCCTTGGAGTTGATATTTCTGGTACCACCTCAGATTAGCAGAGTCCATGATGTAGAGCTGGAATAACTGACAGTATTTTTGGGTAGCAACTTGTTTAGTAGCCACAAACCAAATTGGCTGAACCTACTTACCTTTTTTAAGTCCAATTTAGAATTGCACACACTGTGCAGTATCACTGACAAAAGAAGGGCAGTTTTAGTAGTTTGTCATGCCTGCCATGATCACTTCTAAATTGCAATTCCCGCCCCCCCACCATCCATTGCTCCATGATTCCCACCTTCATCACCTATCCTGTGAAGGGTCTTAGTTTCCGCCTCACACTACCTATACATGTAACAACTTCTGTAAGAATGCAAGTATTATAGGTAAGTAGTAAATATCTGTGTTGGACAGCTCTTTACTTTTACGAGGATGTAAAAGTTCAGGTGTGACCTAAAATTATGACGGGATGTAAAAGGGGGAGTGTTGGATGGATCAGTGTCGCAAGGTGCCCTAATTTTCGACCGGTTATTTCATATTCATAAAGTGTGAACCCCATTAATTGGAGGATTATGATAGAGAAATGTATCCTCATTGAAATAGTTAGGTTTGTTTGTTTTGTTTTATATGTTGTAGCTGATGATGGCAAATGGTGCATTGAAACCACTACAGACATTTGGTTTGCTATCAACTAACAAAGGTGTGGTGTGAATTTTATTTCTAGTGTTTTTTTCTTTTGCTGGTGAATGTTCACTTTGTGAAAGGTGATGAATGCAAGAGATTGGCAATCGATATCTTTTTGCTTGTGTGTTTGGTGTGTAAGAACTACAAACAAGGGATTTTGTCCTTGCAACAAAGTAAGGTGCAAGACGCTTTCAATCCTTTCATTGTGCACATTTCAACCTACTACAAAAAATCTAAACAATGCTTATATATAAACAGCAACTTAATGCGATGAGAACTAATGGAAAACATAAAGAAATACATAATGGAATAAAGTCATGGTTATTTGTTGAGGAGAAAAGGGGAGTGAGGAGTGAAAGCAATGTGCATTTTTTGGTGATGTGTCAAAGCTTTATCACCAAAGCCTCAAAATAGTTTTGTTATATTTCTTATGACTACAAATGTGTGTGTTATTCAAGGGTTTGGGTTTCAACCTAGATTGATGTAGTGGGAATAAAATGTAGTTCATATGGGTGAAACATTGTGAGGACCTCATGTAAGTTTAAGCCTAATATTTATTGATTTAAAAATTTACTAAGCTTTGGGAATTGAATCTATGAAGGAAGCTTTTGGGAAAGAAAGGGTGTTCAAAAGTCTGAACCCATTTTATGTTTACAAAGGGATCCTCTAAGCATGATTATATGAGGGTGTTATTGTTAAAATCATACTTGATATTTCATGATGTTCTAAGAAAGATTCCAAATGGATTTATCCTCCAAAACCACATCATCTTTGTATTTAATTTAAATCATATGTTAGGATTGGAAAAAAGATGGGTGTTGATAAATCAAATGGCCTTTAGTTTGGACATTAAATGAAACTTTTGTGTAGTTGGAATTTCTCCCCATCTAGTAAACATCTACATTAAAATTTCTTATTGTTTCATGGTTATTTGGAAAATTCTCCATTGTCTAATTAATTAACCTTTTCTTTTTTTGGCTACATGGGTTCTAGAAAATAAATTAAGGCTTCACATTATTTCACAACCATTGTTTAGTATATTGTGACCCACAATATTTAGTTATGGGGACCCCTAAAGTTCAATTTTTTTTTCTTTTGTGATGATCATTTTTTATTGACCCATCATAAAAATATATAAATCAAGCTCTAAACAATTGAAAATACATTTGTTATAATCTCCTCCTTTGGGTTCCTTATATAAATATTAAAAGTAGAAATTAGGGCACCTATATGGTTGTTTTTCATTAAATTCCTTCTTTCCATTATTGAAACAAAGAAAATTTATAAGATTTAATGGAGTTTGAAAGGGTGGGGATATCCATATAACACATACAACATGCATTGATAATTCCAAGTACATGACAAAAGGTTTGAATATCTAAAAGTTGAAAGGTTAAAACATGTAATATAATATGTTAAAAACATGGAAGAAATTGAATAATTAGTGGATCTACAACAACTCTTGTCATGACATACATCCCAAAACTATGAGCACATTGCTTCTTCTCTTCTTGATTTAACATGTAATTACTTGTATATTTTTCATCATTTAGGCAAATGTGGGTAATGAAATAAAAAGCAAGAAAAGCAAGAAAAATATATAAGTTTTTGCATAATTTGACCAACATCAAGACCAAAACGTAAAGATTACAAGGACTTACTCCATAGCAAAATCCATAGTAGTGACATACGAAATACGCGTATTTTTTGAAGGTGCTCAAAAAGAAGTATTTTAAAATACGCTGAGCAAGCTGAGTTGAAGTTGTGCCCAAATCTGTGACCATTTTGAGCAGACATCAACTCAATAACATACGATGAGCAAAACGCTGAGCAAGTTGAGCTTAAGTTGTGCCCAAACCCTTCTTAACTAGCTTGAGCATAGGCATACCTTGAATAAAACTGCACACTAGTTTTAGGGTCTGGTCCTTATCGAGCTTGCAATTGGTTTCAAAGATGATCGAAAACATTTGACACAATTTTACACCTACTTCCGAAACAATGAACAAAGACAACGATGATCACGTAAGCTCACCGTTTACAGAAGTGCATTGCGTCCCCTTCTTGTTCCCGCTTTAATCGTCGTTTGGCTATTTTTCTTCCATCCAACTAACCATCTCTTCCTCAAACTCAATGTTGTTCACTTTATGTGCTAGGCGCAAGTTTGAGAAGACATGCACTAGATCCTGAGCTCTTTGCGGGGTCAACCTGTTTCGCTTTTTCGAATGGATGAAATCGTAAATGCTCCAATTGCGTTCGCACGCTGAGGCTCCAGAACATTGGCTGAGGACCGTCACGCCTACTGTCTAAAGCTCTGGAACTTGCTAACCCCACTATTGCCAAAATTTCCACCCGGGCATCGCTCTCATGGCCGCTTGAATGCCGGGTTGCCAAACAAACTTTCCTGGCTTCTAAACTGTGCCAATTGTTGTAGGGCTTTTGCTTGATCGTCTGCATCTGGGATAAGCTTTTCTAGGATGTTCAAAAACCCTTGCATCACTTCCGCATTCTGGTCCTGTCCATATTCTGCTGACTGGAACTCCGGCTCCAGAATAAACCCAGCCGAGTGCATATCTGAATGCAAGTATTCCCAGCGCTTGCACCAAAGCCAGCTGATCTGCTCATACTTGACAGCAGAAAGTTTCACCCCCGGATGCTGCTCGCTTGTTCCCTCCTTGAGTGCCCCCAGCTCCTCGCCAATCAAGAACATGGCATAGTAAACCTTTCCCACAACTGGAACACCCTTGTCACACTAGCGCAAAAGGTAGACTATCGATTCTAAAACAGCCAACAACTCCTTCACACCTTTCCAGAACGCAGTGGAAGTCAGGATGTCTTGCACCTCCTCTCCCTCCATCTCATGCAACGACTTCTGGTTCCACTCCCCCCAAGCGTCGCTGACCACAAGCTACTACAGTGATGCCTTCACCTCATGCATGCGTTGTAGCATGATGAAGTTGGTGGCAAATCTGGTCTCCCTTGGTTTCAAGAGCTCTAGCTTGGACAGGTTCCTAAAGAGAGCTAGACTCTTATGATGGTTTGTGATGAACTTCAGCGCTATTCTTGCTTCGGCTATGACGGAGGAAACCCAATCTAGCTTGCCCATGTCCTCGAGCAACAGATCTAGGCAGTGCGGGGTGCAAGGAGTAAATGTGATATGGGGAAAGCGGGCTTCTAGCTTGCGACCTGCAGCCTTGCAAACTGCTGCACTATCCATGCACACCTGGACCACAATCTCTGCCCCCACATCCTCGATTGCCTTGCCAACAACCTACGCAATGAAGTCTGCATCCTTGGTATCCCCACTTGTGTCTACACTCTCAAGAAACTTTTCGCCCTTGGGTGTGACCATCAGAAGATTGAGAAGAGGCCTATTCCGAGTGTCTGACCACCCATCACTGGTTATGGTTGCCTTGCTGCTCTACGCTAATGCCATAAATGACTTGAGTTCTGCTGCCACCGATACCTTTTCCTTGTCTAGCAGGGTGGTACGAAGAGATACAAGACTTGGCAACTTGTAGTTCTCGCCAAAATCAGCGGTAGCTTCAACGGCTGCCTTGAAATGAGGGTCATTGATCAAGCGGAAAGAAAGACCATTGCCATAAAAGGCACGACCCCACAGAGCATCTACTTTAGACTTATCTTGCTTTCCAAAGGCAGCTTTGAAAGTGCTCTGTTTTTTGGTGGGGCCTTGCGGGAGAGCAACTGCAGCCTCATCCAGATCTTGCACCTTCCGTTTTTGCGTTTCCT
>Ga0209208_10009607_pt1 | contig 12686 bp, 9 predicted proteins | sample S1TSphfallax_3_FD_187694 | JGI IMG/M metagenome (GOLD analysis project Ga0209208, IMG submission 187694) | Host-associated microbial communities from peat moss isolated from Minnesota, USA - S1T2_Fd - Sphagnum fallax MG (SPAdes) (version 2) | ecosystem: Host-associated > Plants > Peat moss >...
TCAAGATTGTCAGAAATTATTTTGTCCCAACCAGCTCTGATCACTACCCTCAGAGTGTCAACTTGGTATATAGACTTACTAGTTTAATGTAAGGTGTGTGCCAGAGACAACTGATCTCAACACTCTACTTCAGATGAAGTACAGCCTTTGAATAGTGTGAAATTTGGGTTCTAGCCCTATACATTATAAATATGTATTAGTTCTGAGTGCTTCTGAAATAATTGCTTCTGATTGGTTGATCATAATGATTGGTGCAAGTGGTTTGCATTCAAATAATCTCTTGTGGAAAAAAATTTATAGGAATTTATTATTATTTTTGGGTAGCCAAAATGGTTATCATTCATAGGAAGATGTAGAAAAAAGTGGCAATCTTCCTAGCCAAGTCTGGCTAAAATCAATAAATGAAATTCAAAATTCTTTAATCGTCTTTTTATATTTTGGCTACACATTTCAAAATCAAGTACATAAATCTCATGACTTTTACCTTTTTTTTTTCTCTCACTTCTGGAAATTGAAATTTACCTCTAAAATCACTTAATTTTCTAATTTTTTATTTTTTATTTCTCTTTTTGGCGAAATTTCACCAATAAAAATTGGACATTTGCAGCTATGGCCAAAAAATAGCTGCATAAGTCCATTTTTATTTTTAAAGTCCTAAACCCTAAACCACCAACTTATAAATAATCTTGTCCGACCATTAGTCACTAGATTAATGAATCAAAGATCAGCACCAAAATTTAGCTTTTAAAGTTACCCCAAAATTTTACTTTAGAAATTCTTAAAGTTCCCAAGTTCCTTGGGTACTTTTTTAGGGTGTGGGTTCATATTACTATTGAGAACCTTAATATGCCTCTTTCATTTAACTTTTTGATGTTGTTTTTGAGATTGTATGGTGTGCCAATGCTAATGAACATTGTAGGATCTCACATTGTTCATATACCATTGCCAAGAGGATGAGGTGCTCTCCAAAGGTCTTGACCACTTCCTCTCATTTTATTTTTCATTTTTTAAAAAATAATTAAAAAATTGCTCTTGCAATTTTTCATATATCAATGTTAGCCCAAACTTCTCCAAGAGGTTGGATGCAATCTCATTCCAATGGCCATTGTTAAGGTTCCCACTTTCACAATAGATGTATTAGTCATAATACAATGCCAAAAACCATTGAACCGTTTCATTTGACCAATGAGCCTTTAATGAGCTTGTTGTTTTAGTGTTAGTGAGTTGAAAAATGCTCCAACCAAAACAACCAATCAAGAAAACTATTTCATGGCACACTTAACAACTAAAATTTATTAACAAATGCCAAAATTCACATATTATTAACATAAGCCATAACATGCATAAAATTTAACAAAAGTAATTGAAACCAAATTGCATAGGTCCATTTAACAATTTCACCTTACACAAGAAGTCTTGCAATCTTTAATTCAACAAAATTTGATGGCTGAAAATGAAGAAAAATCCATCTTTTTCCTCATAGGGTGAATTTAAATAAGCATCCAAAAACAAAACAAAAAATCCAGGTTGCTCTATTAAGTTCAAGGGATATTGCTCTCTCAACCCTATTATGGCAAGCTCACTCAATGTAGCCAAAGTTAAAATACGAAATGTTTCTTCTTCACAATGAATTCACTCATTTACGCCATTTTTTTTTTATAAAAAAACATAAATGTTCCACTTCGAAATAAGCTAACCCTAAAACCCTAAAACTATGACGAACTCACAAATAATTTGTCAAATAATTATTCCATTTTGAAGATTCCATTGTGACTACAAAATGAAATATTAAATAATATTCCAAAACAAGATGCTTCATTTTGTTCATTTCACAACCAAATTTCTTGGACAAATTTTTTTTTGTTGAAAATTTCAGCATGACTAAAAATAATATAATTGTTTTTGTAAAACTTACTACTATTCAAACTAGGGAAATCAGTTGCAGGTTTGAGAAGACGAGAATTGGTGATATTTATTAGAAATCCTCTCCTTTGGCCACAATGTTCAAATCACACAATTTCTATTACTTACGGAAAATTGACTCACATGAAATGCACCCCAAAACCACCATCATAGACAAGCCCAAATTATGGGCCAATTTTGGCCAAATTCCAAGTGTAATTACGGACTTCTTACAAAGTGGCCCATTGCATAACACATGAATAATAACATGGAGAAGGACACCCCCCAAAATTCTGGCAAATTTCAGCTTGACTTGACCCCGGACCCAAACCAAGCCATTCCACAATGATTTGCTTGTTAGCAATAAACAAATGTGTTAACATCAAACTTATGAAAGAATTAATGTTGAGCTTTGCTTAAGCGAATTAGTCTAAACATGAAAATAAGGCAAGCAAAACAAAGTGAAAGGAAAATTGGAATGGAAAAAATATAATGTTTATCTTTTTATTTCTTCTTAGTTCTTTTTATTTTGTTTTATTTTATTTTTGAACTTGCCTTTTCTGAAAATTCAAAGAATAAGTTCCATTTTATTGATGAGTGAACCTCCATTTAGTGTAAACATGACTTTTTCTTTGGATTTTGAAATTTATTGTTATTAATTATTTCCCTTTGGTCATGGATTCTTTGGCTCTAAAAGGATTCCATGCTTTTGTAGGGGAAAAAGGGGATATCTTCTTTTGGTTGTATAACACAAAAAGGTGAGACAAAATGTGAGGAAAGAAATAACACTCCACAACTCACATAACATTTCTTCAATAGGAATACCAAGGTCAAGTTAAAAACACAACAATTACATGATTAATAGAGCTTTCACATCATTACAATATTTATTCGTAAAAGTTATCATAGACTCCTCCTCAAAAAGCTTTTCTATATTTTTCATAATTGGTTTTTAGGTATTGGAAGTTTTTCATCAAAAAACAAAATAAAAGATTTGAAAACAAAGGGATTTTGGAGGGTTTCTTGGCGATTTTTACAATTGAAGAGTTTTCAAAAAAATAAGTTGTAACTTATAAAAAAAAATTCCAATAATAAATCACATCCTCAATTTTGAGGTCATTTGTTTTTTGGGTTTTTTTAAGTCAATTGTCAAACTATTAATGCAACTTTCAATCACTCTTTTCGTCATAAAGGTGAAAGCATAATTAAGTGGATAATTTGGATTGTCACAATTATATATTTAGATTGCAAATGATTTTAAAATGTAAAGTCATATTCAACATTAGTATTGCCTTTTTTTTAATTATCCATGTTATAATAGACTTTAGTGAACATCATGTTAAAAATTATTGATGAGTTCTAAGAAAAGAATGGACTCATAATGGATATTTGTGATAATAACACTATGTTGGTTATGCAAAGTGAAAAATGTGGACCCAAGAAGTACGTCATAATAATGTCCCCAAAAAAAAAGGACGCCATCCAATGAAAATTTTAAGAATAAAATGCATTAAAATTTTCCTAATATAAGAATTTTTTTTTAAAAAAAACTTAATGTCATGATTCTCATCATTTTTTACCATTTTTCCATTTCACATTGAAATCTTCAAAGTTTCACATGAAGTTTTGGCCAATCACATGTTTAGGGTATCTACATGGTGGTCTACCAATATTTATGACCAAAAGCATAGGGGAAAATTATAGGATTTATAATTTGATCATTATTATAATTGTATGATCTTTAGTTAACATATGATCTAAACTTTTCAAAATGTAAAAATTGAATCACGTAACTATGATTTCACCCATAACTCTTAACTTACAATTCCCTATGAAAATACAAACTTGTTTTAAATATCTATGTTTTGAAAAAAAATCAATAATATATTGGGGGCCTAATTTGAATCGTATTATTACTTGCATTTTTGTCCCAAAGATTTGTGACTCCCATAGGACCCGAAAATATTTTGGTCTTGTTTCTTTGCATTTCCTAAACTTGCAAAAGTGTGTATAAGTCCCAAGACATTTTCCTTACTCACTCCTAATTTCATGCCTTATGTCACAAGCCCAAATCTAAAGTCATAACATATTTAACCCAATATGCCATTACATCTCCTCCTATATCAATTCTAAATTTTACACCAAAAATCACCATATTTAAGAAATCAATTAAGATTTTTTTTTAGTTTGTCATGATTCACACAATCTTGTCATTGCATTTGATCTAGGTTCATGAATTTACAAGTTCCATAATCATTGAAAACCTCATAAATGATATATGGCCCAAACTACTTAAATAAGAGGTTTTTTTATGCTTGACAATGATAAGCATTATAAATCATGCCAGGATCATCAACCTTGAATCCTTGTTTCTTCATGTTCTTATCAAACATCTATTTATGATAAACGTGGGCAATTTCAATGGCTTAGTAAGCTCATTGCTATATTTCATGCATTTCATTTACTCCTTGCTTCTACTTAATTGGCAACACAATTTCAATCCTATATATCAATTGAAAGGTGAAAATCATGTTGGGGACTTGATGGAACTATATACCCACATCACAGGATGGATCTTACAATCCCACCCACATAGTAATTCAAACATCTTCTTTTCACAACCTTGAACATAAAGTCTTATTCATATGCTTTACCAACCCATTTGCACTATGCATATAAGGTGCGGTGATTGAATGTTTAATAGCCAAATATCCAACAAATATCACTCGTGAATTGAAACTCACAATTAGAAACCATTTCAATAGCAATTCCAACTCTTATGACAAACACATAGATGAATCAAACAACACATTCCTTAATGGAAGTTTTCAAAGCTCAAACTTTAGCAAATTTGGTTAAGCAATCCATAGCAACAATCACAAGGCATGTGTCACACAATGGCTTTGTCATTAAAATTTTATTTATTCTCAGCACATATGTAATGAAAGGCACATAAACCAAGAACCATTTCTTTCTTTATGTTGATGGACAAAAATGAAATGTTTTGATTTTATTTTTGGATATATTAACGGCATGGTCAACTAAGGAAAATACAACCTACAAAGTAGGGGCCAAAGTCCTTTGAAATTAATGTACTCCATAATGAATCTTAACACAATAAAATGGCAATCTCTTCAAATAATCAACAAACACACCACAAGATTTATACTCCACTTTTGAACTAAGCACTAGATACATATGAATGATTAGTATTTAAATAAAAGGGTGTATGGTTTAGGAAAAACTTTTATCTTTAGATCCTTATAAAATTAAAATTGTTGTCATGAGGTTGATAGGCTAAATGGAGGCATTGAAAATTCATATGCATAAATTGGTTTCCTCATCTATCTTGTTTTTTAGTAATATTTTTTGTCCTAAAACATTGTTTTGCTCACTTCTTTTAATCATCAGTTCCACTATCATGTTTGATTTTTTTTTGGTTCAATTTTCTTGTTTTTTCGTTGTCTTTATTTTTCAAGTTGGTGATATTGTTTACAACATAAGTCCATTCTAAGATTTTTTTTTTTTATTTTTTTTATTTTTTTTTTATTTTTTTTTTATTTTGGTGTTTTGTGAAATTTTTTCGCAAGTTGGCAATGTCATCTAAAATAATGCTCCAAATTGAATTTTTGTTTTTGTGTTATGTGATTTTTAAAATTTTTTGTTTCTTTTTTTACTTTGCAAATTGACAATATTATTATAATTTTCCTTTGTTGTGTTGTTAAACTATATTTTGTGTAAGTGTTACATTTATATGTTGTTCCAATGTTTGCACTAATGTTAGGCCTTGGCACCTTCAAGCTTGAACCATTATTGCATCCTTGTTCAAAACTACATCTCTTGTTTTTGTAACATTGGTAAGCTCGATCCAATGTTTGCATTTTCAAATAATGGCTTGTTCTTGTTTTTAATTTTTTTCTTCATTTTTTGTGTTCTACATCAATAGCCTTGTAACTACCATCAATTGTCATTGTGCACATTCGTGCAAATAACTTCATCAATTTGTGAAAGTATGTTCTATTTAAGTTTTTTCAATTATGTTGAATACATCATTGTAGACTAGTTATGTTATTTGTATTACAATTGTTATTTTAATGTTGAGAGCTTTGTTCACTTTCTAACATTTTTGTGTTTGTTGAACTTTGTCTTATTTGATCTTATGACATTTCTTTTAACTTTTAGGGGCTTGAGTTGCTTTGTTGTAGGGAAAAAAAATTTAATAACACAAAAAAATTGGTTGTAAGAAAAAACTTTAAATGTTTTTTAGAAAAGGTACCTTACAAAATCTAGAAGTGCCAATGGCCAACTAGAGGGATCTTTCACAATTCGAAAGGTATAAAAAAATGTTGTCCCCAAAACCAATCAAAATTTACATCATCGAAATCTCATTGGTTTTCTATAGGTTGATGTAAAGGTTGAAAGCACATTATGTGGGGGCCAACATGGGTAGTTTCATGATCATGTGCATAAAGTATACACTTGCAAAATGTGTTACATTTAATTTTGATTTAATTTTTGGTGTTTAGGCTTGATATTTTGAAATTCACAAATTTGATACTATCTAATATTATTTGAATAATTAAATAAATTTAAAAGATTAAATTCAAGGAATAATGGGTATATTTATCGTATATGTAATATAATGGAGCTTGGTTTTTTTTTGGACTACACTAGGTTTTGGTTTGAGTTAATAAACCAAAAAACATTTGAAATGAAAATTTTTAAAATGACCCATCTCCCTTCATCCAAAATACCTACATTCATCCAATAATGTTGATGTTGAAATTTTTTTAAACCCCTTTAAAAATTTGGAATTGATGATGGGGCAATTCATTAAGGATATGAATTAATTGAATGTGAATTTGGTCCAAGCAAGGGAGCTCTTTGTTTTTTCAAATTGTTGTAAACACAACAACTAATTTTTGATTTATCACTTCACATTTATAACAAACAAGAAAACTATGTAAGAGATTGTGTGGAAAGATGTTCAACATATTGAGAGAAACTTTCCCCCAAAAGGAAGGTATCATTTGAACATGAAAAGACAAAAACATAAAAAGCTTTATGGAACTGGAATTTCATAAAACATGTGTTTCAAAGTCATGCTTCATGGGGATTATTCCTCGAAACCAAATAAATTTACTCTTTAAATTTCCATATTAAAAAGGACACATAAGTTTATTTTTGCATATGTTCATTGCACAAAAAGCTTATCCCAAAGCTTAACACAAAATAATAACATGAAATCATGAAAAGAAATATAAATTCAAAGCTCCACACATAACCTTTTATATACTTGAAAGTCAATAATATTATCCCATATACAATGAGTCATTAAGCTATATGGAATTCTTTTCTTTTGGATTTAGTCAAGTTCACATAATTCACTTTCAATTATGTTAATTGAATTAAAATAGTTAATTGAATTATTCATGAATCTAAATCTTTGTCCATAGTCAAGATGTTCAATGTATTATTATATTCCATACTTACCCATCCTTCTACCATATTATTATTAGTTACAACTTTGACCTTAGTAACCCATCTTGGTGTAATTACATTTACATATTTTGAACAAAAATGTTACAACATAAAAAATTGGTGAAGTTAGTGTTAAATTCTTTAAAAAGTTATGTACATTATTGATACACGAGTGAATTTATTTCGAAAATTTAAGTTCTTACATTACCCATCACAAAAACAAAATGAGTCTAAACAATTGTGAAAGTTGAAAATATTTAATATATCATTTTCATAAGCAATTGTTTTGACAATATTGTCATATGACACATTCAAGCATGTACAACATAAAGTGTTGTTTGATGTGAATTCATAATTTTTTTTCAAATTTCAAAATGTTGTTATAAAAATGTACATAAAGGATAGGTTCTATAAGTAATCCAAACAGATGATAAATGTAATTGGACAAAATCATATGAATATAATTTTGAACAACATTGAAACATTTGGTGACTATTGCATTAATGCCTCGCTTAGCAATGAAAGGCAAATCTTGTCATCATGAAAAAAGTGAAGAACTTACGTAATGATACAATTGAATTTGACATTACAATTTTACATATTATATGGGAAAAAGATTGACATTTAATTGACATTTGACCAAAATAGTCTTCATTCAAATAAAGGATTGGTATGTTTCACAAATGGACCCAAAATGTGTGCAAAATGTGGGAATTTTGAAATTTTGACATCGTATAAACTAAGAGGACTTCAAGGTGAATCTTTTGATGAGAAAATAATGGGATTTGGATGAGAAATGAAAAAACACCAGTATTTAAACTTGAATTTTTTTAGTTTTAGACAACCTTTGTCAAATTATAAGTGGGGAAGGGGGGCATACCAAGGTTCACATAATTTCACACATAAAAGGACAATACTATTCATTTTTCCATTGCAAATTGAGAATGTTTCAAGAAAAATGTTAAACACTAATTTAACAAGCATTGTCTAATGCAAAAAGTGGTCAATATTATTTAGAACTTGATTTTTCCTACATGGTTTCATTATTTTGACCTTAAACATGTTAAATATTTTTAAATGGTTATTTTTTAGTGTTCAAAAGTATGTTGTCGGTTGGCATTTCTTCTTTCATGGGAATTGTGTTGAGTTCGAATTTGACTCAAGAATACAAAACATACTAAATGATGTCCTTTTTGAAAAATACATGTAGAACATGAATAACCACACTACGTAATTCAAATAGAACCATGCAAAATGTAAAAAACCAAACTTGAAAGGGTGTTGGGTAAAATTCATTATGAAATATTTAATGTTTCACATGTTTCAATATTCTAGAAATTTTTAAATGGTTCAAATTTTTTGTCTTGTTGCCAAATTGATGATCACTTTCCAAAGTAGAATCATTTGATTTTCAAAAGTCAAATCACTTTCCAAAACTAACTTCATAATGTTATATAAGTTGAAAATGAGTTTGTCATTACTTTTAATCATGTTTGTGTGAAATGTAGTTCGTGTGGAAGTATATGTAATCCTTCATTTGTTAACTAATTTTTGTCACAATGTTTACATATCATTATCTCATAATATTAAATGTACATCAAATACATCAAAATAACAAAAGCCGTTTGTGCCACTGTCATAGGCACAATAATTATGAAAACAATTGATGAAAAGATAGGCCTAAATTTAAATCCAAATAGAAAACATAAAAACCAAGACAAAACTACAAAACTCAGCTAAAAATAAGAACATGAAATGTGCAAACAAAAGCGTAAACAAATATTTATTGTGATAAGCATGAAAATATAAATATTAAAAAAAAAATTGGAACAAAATCATACCTCAAATAAGTGTTGAACAAATTAAATATAATGAGAAGTTTTATTTTTATTTATACACCTTTGGGGACCTGGCTCAACAAAGCTTCCATGGAAGTTTTCCATGTGTTCATTGACCATGAAAGTTTTTTAAAAGGTTTCAAATGAACTATGAATTCATTAGGATTTAATTAAGAGTGAACTAAGAATTAATTGTGAGACAACTAAAAGAATTAATTAAAAATTTGCTAGAATAACTAAAACTGAACTAAGAGTTATTAGAAATGAATTAAAAATAGACTATGAATCATGAATGAATATCCATATCAATGAACTTTAAAAATGGTGTTTGTGACAACCATATATGAAAATGATAATTTTGTCGTGACTTTAGGTGTAGGGTGAAAGCATAATTAGGTGGACTATTTGGATCGTCATAATTGTAATTTCTTGGGATTATAGATGAACTTAAAATGTAAAATCACATCAAACATTAAAATTCTCATTTTTTTCATTATCCATATTGTAATATACTTTAGTGAAAATCTTCTTTAAAATTATGGATGAATTTTTTTTATAAAAAAATGGATTCATTGTGGACTTTTGAAATGATGACTTTATGTTTGTCACATATAGAAAATGAAAAATGTGGATTCAAAACATATGTCATACTAATATCAAAATTAAAATTACAAAATAGGCCACCATAAATGAATAATTTAATTATAAGATGCATTGAAATTTTTGCAATATAATTTATTTTTCATATTTAAAAATTTAACTCGTCATATTTTCATCATTTTTTACAATTGATATTCCATTTCATATTGAAATTTTTAAACTTTTCTCTAAATTTCTTGACCAATCACATGTTTAGGGATATTTATAGGGTGGTTTATTAATATTTGTGACCAAACCCGTAACGGATAATTATAGGATTTATAGTTTGATGATTATTTTAAATGCAAGAATTGTGACTAGTGTAAGATGTGGATTCTTCAAATGTCAAACGTGAACCACTCAGTCGAGAAGATAAAAACGAAAAGGAAGTTCGTGCTTTTACCCTATAGGAAAAATATTGTTTCTATGTTGATATGTAAGGCTTTGAAAGTTGGGTCCAAACAAGATTTAATGAGCCAATGTGTTTCCTTGGAATTAATGACTATTTTCTTTAGACGTTTCTTTGTCAAAAATCACCTTTTCCATAAAAATGAATTTTCAAATGAATTTTGTTACAATTTTTTTATTTATCATATTTACTATGGCCCCAATATGTCACATGTTTTGTGTTAATCATTTTAATATAATTTTTTGTTTATTTAAACTCATTTAGACATAGTTGTATAAGGTTTTAAAAACCATTTTCATTTATTTTTTGTGGTATGGGCATTACACCAATAGGCAACATCCATGACTTGGACATGTTTATAATTACATGTCATAAGGTTCACAATTACATGACTAAAGCATGTGATTTGATTCCTTTTGGAAAATTGTATACTTACGTGACAAAATAAAAAATGTAACAAACAAAGGGTTTAAACCAATGTTGGGTGCATATCCGGATTTTTCAAATATTTGCCTCAAATATCAACCTAGATATCAAAAATGATATCCAACAGATATCACTAGGAATGATATATGGGGTGCTAGATATTACCCATCATGATATCCGACACCTTGATATCCAAAAACTATGCTAGATATCAAAGATGTTGATATCCAGCCCAAATATCAAATCAAAGGTCGAATATCAAAGTTAGTAGTTAATAAGTAGGTTAGGTTTGTAATGAAATTAAGTTTGTAAGCTCACACCTAGCCATGATTTTTTTCATTTTTCTAATGCAACTAGGGTGACGAGAATCCTTAAGACTATTTTTAATTATTCTAGGGACACATTTTCAAATGTCTCTTCAAAGTTGTAGTCAATAGTAGTTATTATTGTGGTTATACTTCTTTTTTATATATAATTTATGATTTTTAGAAAAAATATATATATGTGTGAAAAATATATATATATTTTTAAAAAAGGATGTTGCCTTTTGGAGATTTTTCGTTCCAAAAAAGGATTAACCCCTAGCATAATTGGTAAGCGAATTTTTGAATTTTTATATTCAGATTTGTTAATATCCAAATAATAAATAAATAATGGATATTCCAAAACCTTAAAAATGTGGGTTGGATTGAAAAATGTGAAAATTTGTGATATCTGGCCAAGAAATCTAAATTTTAAAAAATAACTCAAAATGTAATATCCTTATCCAACAGATAAACGAAAAATGGATATCCTTATTTGATAGATATGTCAAAAAGGTGATATTCGCCCGACACTAGTTTAAACTTATGAAAGTTAATTTTTGATTATATCCCTTGTTAGCAAGTAAGTATGTTGTAACAATTAAATCCCCCACACATCATACAAAAACATTTGAATAAATCCAGAAAATTAAACTTATATATTAGAATCACACCATGCGCCTAAAGTTTGATTTTTATGTATGCTCCAACCAATGGGGGCTCACCTCAAATACCTAAAAATGGTGTTTCACAAGGATCACTCATCAAACCATAATAAAAAATCAAGTTTTAAATGCATGTGTGATTCTATTATGGGTCATTTCCATAATTAAAATAAAACATAACAATTTATTATTGCATAGGTTCATTACACAAAGTAAAACCATGAAACCACAAAAATCATACTATCCTATTAAAACTACCATTGTTCTTATCAATAAATCAATAAAACTACTTGAAATTTTCTTCCTCAAGATTTAGTTAAAATTACATAATTCACTTTCAATTACATTGGATCTAAAATAATTAACTAAATTATTCACAAATCCAAACCAATATTCATAATTTAAAAAATCAATGCAAGGCCCATTACTTATAGTATTTATTCTCATACTTACCCATCCTACTACCCATAGGCCATATATTATTATTTCTAAAATGTACCCCTAATAACCCATCTTTGTGTTATGTAACCAAAGTTTAATCTTATTCATGTTTGAAGTGTCTATTAATTCATAAAAGAGATGAAAATTCTTCATCTTGTTCATCTTGAGATCATAGTCATTGTCGACATATCCTTGTAGCAATGGCAATTTGGTCTTTAAAGACATCAGCTTGTACTTTGTGGCTCCTTTGTGAGTATTTTCATGACAAATTTTCACTTGGTCACAACTAAATATGTCATCTAGATAATTGTGTGCACACACATACAGATTTGATTTCATCTTCTCTCATATTTAATACGATCGGTGTTTGGAAATGCAACCTCTTCATTTGTGAGTTCAATTATATTGGGTATGTTTCATCTTTTGCATGATTTAAAGGTGAAGACAGATAAGAAGAAAATGAAAATTACTCTCCTACCACAGCAAGAATTTTCAACATATTCAATGTAATCTAATACAAGCTTGTGTGCATCTTCATTATAGAGAGAGAGAGAGAGAGAGAGAGAGAGAGAGAGAGAGAGAG
>Ga0209208_10009608_pt1 | contig 12685 bp, 8 predicted proteins | sample S1TSphfallax_3_FD_187694 | JGI IMG/M metagenome (GOLD analysis project Ga0209208, IMG submission 187694) | Host-associated microbial communities from peat moss isolated from Minnesota, USA - S1T2_Fd - Sphagnum fallax MG (SPAdes) (version 2) | ecosystem: Host-associated > Plants > Peat moss >...
TGCATTCACCCCATAAAGTGGTATGCCTTTTTAGTATTCCAAAGTTTTTCTAATTGTACAAACAAAAACAAAGAGCTAAAAGATGCCCCTAAAGTTCAAAAAGTTTCCATTGCAATTTCATACCAAAGACATAACGTTTAACATGTTTAAGGGACACACCATTTCTTTCAAAGTGATTGAAGAATAGCAATGTATTTTTTTTCAATTCTATTTTTTTTTTCCATAGAATTTGTGAACAATTACTCTTCCTTAGTTATTATTCTTCCACTATCATTAATGTTTGACTCAAAAAAAATTCATAATGTATTAAGTGTCATTTCTTGAATGATTAATTTTCTTTTAATGATTATTGTTCACAAGTTTAATATGATTGGGATTATATTTCTATGAAATGTACCATGCTATATTATAGCAAGTTACATTGGTTGAAGTCATATTTGACTTACCTAACCTTTTGGCAAATATTATTTTTAATAAACTATGTCATGTTAAAAGTTCATGTATAACTAAAATATAATTTAATGTTGCAAGTTACATAATGATATGTTATGCCAATCTAGTAGGTGATAATATGTTCATTTGCTCCATGCTGGGTTATAACTTTTCAACTTTAGATATTAACTCAATTTATTGACTTGATCATCTTTTTTTATCAACATGCTTACACTACATGTTTTTTTCAAAAAAATTCCATTAAAAAAAAAGGAATGTGCATATTATTTTGCACTTTTTGTTCATTGACATCAATTTTTTTTATCATACCTATGATTGATGTTCAAAATTAAATAATTCTCAAAAAGGTAACTTGGGGGAAAAAATTTGACCTCACCTTGCAAAATTTGCCAAGAATTAAATTGGAACTTACAAAAAAAAAGAAGAAGTGAAACTTAGTCCAAAACATTGGGTTATCATGCAATGAATTCAAAATATAAAGTAAATAATTTTAAATATATATATATATCATTAATGTTGAATTCCTAAAATATTCAAATTGGGGTTGGTAAACCCACTTTATGAAAAAGTTAAATATGTTGACAAATTTATTGATTTTCAATCATAGATGTGGTGGTTCAACACAAATTTTTCCATTGCAAATCTCTTTATATTTTTTAAATGACCTTGAAATGGTTATTGAACACTTCCCATCATTCCTTTCATTACTGTTCCTTATAAATACTTTCATAATATATCATTTTAACTATGTCCATCCCCATCATCAATGTTTTTGGTCTTTTCAAAAAATCTTCTTACATGTTTTGTTAAAGAAAAATATGATCATTTTTTGAGATTAATGCAAAATATATAAATGAAAAAAATGATTTTCTTTTTGAGATGATGTTCAAGAATAACACATTACAACACAACTATTCCCACATCTCTTGTTGAATGTAAACTTGTGTAACCTAGGCCATTGGCCCAAGTGTGAACTAGTTACCTAACTAATTTTTCTTTCCAAAATCATTTTTTTCATTTAATTAAAATTTCAATTACAAAAACTATTCAATTTTTAATATCTCCCACACCCCAATTCTAGAAATTCCCTATTCACCTTATTAAACCCTACTCACTAAAGGCTTCCCAATGATACCAAGAAGATGCCCAAATTCCTCTATAATTTTTCATTTGAATTCGAATTTATTTATAGTGAAAAATTTGTTCAATATTCAATAACTTTTCTACTATAAGTTAAAACATTATGAATCCCATTTGATGCACCCTTATTCATCATGGGCTTTTCAATGGTGCCAAAAACGTGACAAGAGGCACCTTGGTTTGGGAGATCTCAATGTGACAAACAAGCCACATTCCTTCATAGATATAGTGATATGCCTTTCATGCTATTTTTTACCTATCATATCTCCATGGAAACTTTGACTCCCTTATCATATTCTCATGTAGTGAAAATCTTAAGAGATTTTTTACACCAACCTCCTAATCACAAACATATAAATAAAACTTCATGGCTTAAATTAAAAAATTTGTTGAAAAAAAAAGCACCTTGTACCATTATAAAAAAAAGCAAAATGGGAAGAGTTCAAATATTGGTGTCCCTACACAAGGTGTATGTTATGGTTTTCAATGTAACCATACACCAATAATAATGTTAACTAGTAAGAATTTTCAACATGTTGGGGAATGTTAGAAGAACATTACTATGGACGTTACAATATCAATTTTCTTGGGTTGGAAAATTATTGTTGCATATAACCCAAATGCACTTGAGATATTTAACAAAATAACTTAAGGAAATGAAACCAAATTTTCAACCCTTCCAATTTTGAAGTTTTTATACCAAAACCATCAATACTTAATCCAAGGTGGATTTTACAATTCAAGCCAAATCAAGGTCATAATCCAAAAATTATTGGTTGAGGATTTTTTTTTTTCTTCTAGTTGAATTGGAAAACATCCTCACAAATTTTGGACATGATACTTCAAAAGTTTGTGGCACTTAAGGTCAAGAAATCAAATTTAAAAATACCATATTTGTGAAAAGTTTTTGTAAAAATGGCAACATTTTGAAAGTCCATTTATATATCTAAATTGATTTTTTCAAAACTAATATTGAATAGAAGTTTTTAAAAAGGTTTAACTTAAATGCCTATGAACTTGGACATGGGAAAATTTGTTAATTTCAACATCATTTAAATGTTTGTAGTTTAAGCCTAATTTCATTGAACTCAAAATATATCGATTATGGATTTTCAAAGTGGACTTTCAACTTTTTTTTAGTCCACATTTGTGTGTTTTTACCCATAACCATGTATACAATTAGGTTTCCCCTCCATTTTAAAGAGATTCATTTAAATCACATTTGGGATGATTCAAGGGTTGTAATTCCCAGAGTGGGAGTGCCTTGGGATGTTTCCTTTTTAATTCACACACATTTTTCAAGCCCTCATTTGGATGAATGCCTTAATCAAATTTGCTCCCATTATATTACTTTTTGTTCTTTGCTTGATCTTTTCATTTGCCTCAAGATTCCATGTAGATATAAAATTTAAGGTCACAAAACTAAGGGTTCAAACTCTAAGTTGGAACACTAGAAATGCTTGTTGAAAATTTTCATAACACTTTTCCCTTTTATTTCCCAACACATTTCCTTTTTATAAGGTGATGATTTCATTCTTAACCTTCACCAAGCTTTAACTTACAAGTTTGTGACATAAGTTGATATTTATTTATTTATTTATTTTCGTGAAATTAATTGCATGCCCAAGAGTATGTACATATTGATATCAATATATGTTCATTATATTGATATCAATAGTTGTTGAAATTTCCCATGTTGTAATCACTTGTGTCAACAAATGAGTTTTATCGTCCATGGTTCTATCAAAGGTGTTAAACATTTTTCATTATTAACACTGTTGATATGAGAGGTTATGATTTTTATCATGGACAAAGTTCTTTCTCTCACTTGCCATAAACAAACTTAACACCCAAAAAGGAAAAAACTCAAATTCTTGTCAAAATACATGTAATGTAAAACAAATATACTCACACCAATAAGGCAAAAAATGCCTATAAAAAATAAGCATGGAATTCTTTTGATGTCACACAAAGAATTTAGGGATATTTAACATTGCTTTATTTTATTAACCATTTTCACTAACTATTCCTACTTTTTGTAGATAAAGGATGATATCAAGGTCAATTTTAATATTTTTAATTATATGGCACATTCATAAACCCTTAGGCTTGTCAAATGGTGTGAGTGGTAAATTTTGATTAGACACCAAAATAATTCAAAAGTCTAGGTGCACTCTCTAGCTCTCCATGAGTATAAGGAGGTAAGAGCTTTGGGATGACTAATATGAATTGACATTCTTCACTAATAACTTTCATTCACTTCAACTACATAAAATAGACAAAGAAGGTAGTAAATACAATTGGAGCCAAAATTAAATCACAAATTCACATTGATTTCACCACAACCCAAACCATTATGTAATCTATGTTACTTTTTTATTGTACTCTATAATTCCATGAGGTGAAAGCGTGGTGTGTTGAACCAAAATGGATGTCACAACCACTATTTCTATAAGTGATGAATTGTAATTGAAAGTTACTTGATAAATGTACTGAATGTTTTATGTTGTGGATTTAAATATGTGTGGTAGTTTATATATGTTGTGTTACATGATGTGAAAAAAATGGTGTGATGAATTGCCACGTGAAAATGAATATATGCAACAAGTTCATATCAACTTTTGATTGTCGATTTCCAGCCATCATGGAGATGGATGGATACAATGTGTCTACCTCATGAACTAGGAAGGATGATGCAATGTCTTTTGCCTTTGTGTTTTGTGTAATGAACATTACAAGTGTGATTATCAATAAGGGTGGCGTTGATTAACGAAGATTTTGTGGGATTCTTGAACGTGGTGTGGGAATCAAATGATGGCGATTTAGTTAACACATGTAAACCATGTAAAAATGCATTGGCACATGATAAAAAGTTCATACATGAGTATTCTAAAGGTATAATTGATTGATTGTTAGGCTATTAAAACTCTAAAAATGATGTGTTCATTTTTCAAATGGACAAATCATCTTGAGAAAAATAGTTTGTTTTAGCCACCTTTATATAATATAAATATGTTGTTTTGCAAAACCCTATTATGACTTCCTTAGCCCATATTTGAGTCTTTCACATAATTCAAGCTTTGAAATAAAAGACATCTATGCAACTACCAAAATATCATAATAAAGTTCAAGCTTTTCAAACTCATGGTCCCATTGTTAGGATAAAATGATTTCAAAAGTTCAAAACATCATAAAAAATTGTCAAGAAAGTGATTTATGCACTTGATATGAATGACATCCTTTTAGGACTCTAAAATGTAATAATAAGAAAACTAAATAAAAGATCTAGAGTTAGTTATAAATGATAAACTATTTCATATAATTCATGTAGGTTGTCCATGGGTGAAATTTTTCCATGTGACCATTCACCTCTCATTTATATTGGTAGAAATGCATCCATATGAATCATTTAATTTGTTGTTTATCAATCTTGGGACATCCTTGCATGTCCATCTTTCATCTATTCTAAAATTCATAATCATCTAATTCAATATTGTTTGAGATAAATTTCATCCATGAATGTATAATTTTTCTTCTATGATGCATTAAATTCATCCATTTTCATGCTAAAATGGATGGTGTTCATCCATTATGGTTCACCATTTAAAGTCCATAATGAATGAAATTCACCCATCACCATTCAATTTTCATCCACAAAGACATTTAAGAACTTGTTTAGAAGGAATCATTGAATAATGGATTTTTTGGAAACTAATGTGACCTAACTCCCCAAACATGTATAAAAAAATGTTTTCTAATTCATGTTATTGAAATCAACAATAGGTAGTTAAAGGGGTGAATGCACACCAAGGTTGCTCAGTTTTTGTGCCTTTCTAAACTTTTTACAAAGTGTACTATATTCAAATGACACGAACACATTGTAAAATCATCAATTTGACAAAAATATATATAGATTAAAATTGCCAACTTGAATAAGAATATTTATTGAGGGGTGAAATTCAATAAACATACACCAATCATTTGCATTAACATTCAAATGCATTTTTTGTTATGATTTCATCTCAATATTTTTTATTGGGACTTAATATATGATACATGATGGGGGAAAAAAATGGATTGAAAAAAATTATAACAAAAAATTTAACCAACAAAAAACTATGGACTTTTGAATGACCAAATTTGGACATTAGTTTCCTAAGTCCCTATCTTGGTCATTTTTTTGTTAAATTGATTGTTTTTCCCCCCCTAACATGTATGTCAAAGAATTGTGTAGATGGGTAGCCTTTCATATGGACTTTATTAGTTGATTAATCACCACATAGGGTTCATTCAAAATTGAGTTCCATTCTAATGTTAATGTATGGACTTTTGGGATTGGGACTCTTGTCACTTTTAAGCCACCCTAACTTGCATCTACCCAAAGATACATAATTTGGGCTTTGTAGTACTATGCATTATTAGTGACAATCAATTATTATTATTATTTTTTATGTTTTCATATGGTTTCCAACAATTCATCATTATTTATGTCAATATAAAAAATAATTTGAATTAATATAAATTTGTGTTGGTGTAAATAATTGGGCATTTGGTTTATTTTTAAGTATACAATGGTGGTATTGTTTGTTTGAGATAACTACATGGTACGGTTTATACACTTTTAGAGAAGATTGAAACTATGTATAATATAAAAAATAACAAGAAAGATTGAATCTCTATTGCTAATATAATTCGAAAGTGAAATACAACTAGCAACATTTTAAAAATTGAAATGACACCCCACAAAAAGAAAGGATGTACTTGGCCACACCTTTGGCATGAAAATGGTTTGAAAATAAGATACACATAATACCCCTCAACATTTTGAGTTATTTATGTTTATTTACTTTTCATTATTGAATGATTTTTAAAACCTAAAAACATGAGTGCGAGTCTTCAATAAGACATTACAAGATTAGCATGATGTAAAAATGGTCATGAGGATTCCGATTATTAACTTAGACAAATGAAAGGCTAAGAAATGTCATTAAGAGTGTGAGAAAAGTTTAGTTATGAAAACAAGTCTCCTTTCCCCTCTAACACCTACACATTATTCATTTTTATTCTCATTGCCTTGCAATTTATATGTTTATCAAATTTTCAAATTTTTTTCATCCACCACATTAATAGGGAAATAATTTGATTGCACAGAACAAGAACACTCTATGAATGTGTTAATGAGAGTGTTGTCGCTTAAATTATGTATTGAGGTTTCATCCCAATTGAACATTGTTTTCATCTCTAACGAGCTTTACATTAAGTACAATATCTATGTGAAGGTGAGTTCTATGTTTTGTTGGGCTCTGCCCTCACAGGGACAGGGCTTATTGCATTGGATCCAACTTTCAGAAGTTTTACCTTATTAGAACTGGTTTCACATTAGGTGAACCAGTTTCTTTGGTGAAAGTGTTTAGACTGTTGAGATTGGAACAGATGTTTTTGGTGTTCAGAGTGTGGACATAGTAGGTAGATGTACAACATCTTATCTATTGGCAGGGCCAGCATGTTTGTGATGCCTTCTTGTTCATGCCTTGTCATTTGGTTGTCATGGTTGAATTGTTCTATGTGTGTGTGTGTGTGTGCGTACCCATGTTGTCTAGCTGACACCTGGCACTATATTGTCTTTGCCACACCCCTATTGTCCACCTCATCCTCATCCTCATTCTTGTCCATGTCGTGCCATCGTCTCATCACCATCCCCGTCATCCTTGCACCATCACATCAACCAAGTTGGACCAAGGTGTTTGTGAATTGAAATGACCTTGGATCAAAATGTCTTGAATCCACCTCAAAAATTTGAGTGATATGCTTGGATTTTGAAGAAACATTTAACAAGTCAAAGTCCCATCTCGGGATGTAACAATGCAATATCTATGAGATGTATGACTAGCAACCGTGGTTGAGCTATGTACATTTCAACAACTTCAATTGCAAGTTGCAAAGAAAAGTTGTAACGTGAAATATTCACGAATGAGAAAATTTGAATGATGCAATGTTTTGCCAATAAAAAGTAATGACAAGTTGCTTCATCCTTTTCACTATTTGTTAAATGTCATAACAAGGATAGATAAAGAAATATGGATGAACTTGTGAAGTGACCTTATAATTCTAGGCCAACAAATCTAGACTACACCAACAAACCATGGACAATGCCTTTGAAGCTAAATGAGTTATGGCTTACAAATAGCTAGACTTGCTTAATTTGATTGAACATAAAGCTTATATTTTTCCAATTTCGTTTGATTTTGGGTTGTTTAGAGAAATATGGGGAAGATGTGTTGGGAACCTCATTACAAGAACACCCAAAATGATCAAAGAAGGAAGTACACAAACAACCACTACAAACCTAAAGTTTTAATTTTTAAAAAGAAAGGAGAGAGAGAGAGAGAGAGAGAGAGAGAGAGAGAGAGTCGCAAACAAGGCTAAAACCTTCTTCACAAACATTACAAAATTTAAACAAAGCGAAGGACAAATCATGGGGGGAGCAAGAGAAATCAAAGAGGAGGGTTGAAAAAAATAGGGAGACTATTGCAACTCCAGGAACCCTAGTATTGGTTGCATATGATAGAAAGAAAACTAGCAATAAAATCAAGGTCTTGTTTTCTAGAATAAGTTAAGACACACAACACTGGAACATCCAAGTGTATTGTATGCATCTTAGACCATCAAATATGGGGTCATGGTCATCATTTCCACCTATTGCTGGACAGCACCTTGAACTACCACAATTCAACAAAGGGAAGGAAGAGGAATGGCACTCGTGGGTGTTACATTTTTCACCTATTCACATCAACTAGTTTCTTACCTAAACCCTAAACCACACAAGTTCATTAAGCTCATTAGATACACAGAAGATCGTCCCCCTCAATGAAAATGACATGCTTTTAATATCCCCTATGTTTTCCTTATTTCCCACACTTGCCCATGCTAGTCCAAGAAAAACTTTTCAAAATCACAAGGCCAAATTTAGCATACACATCAGGATCTCTCACAACTCGTCAGTTCATTCCTCTTCTTGCATCCACATATTGAAAATTCATTGCCATTGATCGCATTTGACAACCACAAACAGTACTCAGTTTTTCTTATTATGTTCACCGAAAATCTGTTCCTAAGTAACCTTGAATAAAAGTCAGTGATAAGTATGTAGAGCTAGCATTGCATTGGTCAACTTCCTCCGACATGTGCGAAATGCCCTCAGAAGATTCCTTTGTTCTTGTATTGATGCCTGAAACACAGCCTCTTGGACAAACCCATCTGCCATTAGTCTGAATGCCTCTTCTACCAATCCTGCTCTCAACTCATTGGTATGGTAATTCAGCTGCAGACCACCAACAGATAATTGGTTAAGCCAGTTTAATGATGATAAGCTTCCCTCATACTCTTTGACAGCTTCATGGTAATCAGCTCCTTCCCTAACATCTTTCAGCATGCAGGTAAACCCTTCTTCCATGAGTTTACTATGGGAACAATCTTCAGGAGTAGTCAAGTCTTGCTTTGCTGTGGATGACAATGGTAACCAAGCCTTTCGGAAGGTCATTGTCTTATTACCAGTGTTTCTGATGGCAACATGAAGAAGCATCTCACAAAGATCTTCCATCTTGTCATCACCTGTGAAATACATCGACTGTTGTTGTTGCCGTTGGTGTGACCACAAGCGTAGTGCAATATGCATTAAGCCTTCCCACCTGCTCAGTAATCCTTGCTCATCAGTAGGCAATCTTGGAGAAAAATCTCTGCCGCCAAGACTCAAACTTTTCTATTCATGCAAACTTCAATCCCATCCAACTCTAGCACACATAATCTACAACCATTTGTAAGGTGCCGCCCTGTCAGTAGCCTACCTAATGCACCTTTGACACTAATGTGAACAAGTTGCTTTGGACCAAATAGAACAGTTTCTTCATCAAAGAACAAATTCAAAACTTTCCACAACATAATGACACTGCATAATGAGAAGCATCAAGACCAACAAGAAGGCTATATGCTTTTCCACTGCAGAAAAACATTAAAAAACGTAGCATCATATTCCAAAGGTAACTTACTCAAATGCAGGCTCAACCTCCACACCTAGTGAAAGATGGAGAGAGACTCCAGTCCAGTTTGAAACTTGTGATCTTAAACTGTTCCCAGAACATTTACACGAAGGACTTGCAGAGTGAGAGAAAGTGGGTCCTGATTCATCTCCAGATGCCACCAAAGGTGGAGAGCCCTTGATTCGCTCATCACCATTCCTCTTACACTCTGGCCCAATATTCTGCAAGGAATCAAGCAATTCAAGTTTCTCTGAGCTGCAGCTCGTATGTGCTTCATGAAGAAAACCCCGTGGTATGTAGAGCACATCTCCTTCACAAAGCATGTACTGAGCAACTGGGTCATTCCTTGTATTCTGTGAAAGAGCTTTGAATGTATACAAGTGTGGAAGCCATTGTTGGGGAGGATAAATCTTCCATTGTTTGTGACCAACTAGCTGGCAGACAAAGACACAATGATCGTCAAAATGTGTGACCAGACCCTGTGAATGTGGAGGAGTCAGATAGAGATTTGCCCCAACTGTTACCTGACCCAACTGTGTGGCTAAAGCATCTGAGAGGGCTGCAATCTCTGGAAACCGAAACTGCATACCTCTTATTACAACTGTGTAGCCATCTCTATAAGCACTTACACAATCCTCAGCACTAATGAATGATGTCATCCCTTTGTTTCTGAAATAGTGAACTTCCAAAGGTGAATTGCCACCGGGCTCAGATTTCACAAGGCGTATATCCTGATCATATACAGGTGGTTCCCCAAGCCTACTCTCCAATCCTTCATACTGTATTCTAGGATCCACTTCATCTGCAAAAGCTGGAGGACAGCCTGCCATCCCATAGACAACAGCCTTCAGAAATTCAGCAGGGCTATCCAGGCAAATTCCATTGCCAAGCAACTGTTCCAAAAGCCCCACATTCATGGTCATAACCAGAGGTGAAGACTCCCAGTGCTCCTCCAGAAAGCATTTCAATTGGATTCCTTCTCTTCCTCCGAAAAGATGGGTGGATGTCACTACCTCTTCCGAGTCACAGGGTGGCACTACCCTCTGTTGCATTGCAAGCTGCACAATCAGTTTTGCAAGTTGGTGCTCATTCTCAGGTGTGCACCAGTTATCAATGCTTCTTAACTGTGTCTCCAACTGTGCAAGTCTCATTGGTTTCCTACCATGCACAGATGGCAAATGCTGTGTCATTTTCCAAAGCTTTTGCAAGCTAAGGAGCACCTCAGATGTATCAAAGTCAAGTTCAATATTGTCACGTAAGACCATATTTGCAACAACCAAAACCTGATCAAGTAGTTCCCCTGCAACTACTACTGCATCAGAAACTGGGAGCAAAACACACTGACCACTACCACTGCTCTTTTGATGATACTTCTTCTCAGATCCAATAGCTAGACATTCTTCCTTGTCAGCAGCTTCAGCAAAGCATTCTTCTGCAATGGGCTTCACTTCTGTGACTCCTAAATGTGGGAGACCTTCAGTTTTGTCGTGCCCAGTCAAAATATTCACCAAACAAGACACCAAAGACCTGCCAGAACAACTGTCAGAAAGACCCATCACGAGAATTGCAACTCCACCCTCTCTGCACAAAGATGCACATTGTAACTTTAATGTTCCACAAATCACCCTTATACTTTGTTGCCTACTTCTTACATTCGTACTACTAGAAGAATCCATTACAGGAGGCATCAATCAATCAGGTCTCATTGAGATTGCAGTTGGCAATCCTTGAAGATTTGTCATAAACCCTAAATCCTAAACCCTAGACAGGACAACAACATACATCAACTTACAACCACACTGAATGAATTCTGCAAACTGCAGACTGTGAGGTGCTAGCTAGCTTAGTAGAGAACTGGCAATGGCATAAGAAAGAAAGAATACTTCTCATCATCATTTGCTGCTAGGATTTGCAGTGGTTTTTCTACTCACTCACATGAGTTGTTGGTGAAGACCAGGTACTTGTCGCATGGCAGAACACCCAAGTGGTGTGATCGCCAGATCCATGATAGCATGACAAGCTGCCAAGCAGCATTCTCCTGCATCTCTTCTACTAGTACTCCAGAGCAGAAGCTCTGTCAATGCTTTCAAGACTGCCCTCGCCTTCACCACTTTTGCATTGGTTTCACTGGAGCTTACAGCCAATGCTCCCACTATCTCAGCACTCCCAATTGCTACTTCCACACACCTGCTGGGTCACAAAGCCACTTCAAGCTTCTTCAAATGCTTTGATTCCTCGCTTTTCCACTCCACAAGAGAACCCTAATTCTCTTGCAGGTGGTGCATCCCACCTCACAGCTTGTGAGTGAGACTTCCCTTAAGCTTCTTTTTTCTTTTACAGACACAGACAGAGAGACAGAGACAGACACTACTCACGAGTGTTGCAGGAGAGAAGGTAACAATTCCAGCAAGCCCTTGTCCACGAGCTCCCGGGCTAGGTCTTCTGCTTCTGTTTCTTCTTCTTCTTCCCCACCATCTGCAGACGAAATTTGCTGCAAAGATTCACCCACTTCCTGCACGGCCTCCGCCAAAGAACCCAACTGCTCGTTCGTCGACTCCACCATGGCCAGGGTGAGCCATTGCAGCAGCAAATCTGCACTACCCATCATCCCCTCCTCCCTCTTCTTCCTCTTCCTCTTCATCCCATCCCCACCTGCTCCTCCTCCTCCCTCCACCATACTGCCCATCGTCGAGATTTGTATTATTCCCCTGCACCAACGAACCCACAAAACACACCTCCAAAAATCTCTTCTCTCAAATTTCTTCTCTTCCAAGTTTGCGAGGTTTGATGCTGGCTGGCACCGGAAGGAATCATGTGCAAAGTGTTTGATTCTCTCTTACATGCTGCATGCATGCTACAAAAACCATCATGAGGTTGAAGAAGCCTAGTGTTGCGCTAAATATCATGATACTCTCCTGTTACACCCCCATGATGTGATTGCTATGAAATCCATGAGCTCTTGCCATGAACTCTTTCATGAAGTCTTAGCTTTGGTTGGAAAAAATACCATTGTGATGTACCTATCCTCACAATGCTCAATTGTCTTTCACAATGTG
>Ga0209208_10009609_pt1 | contig 12684 bp, 8 predicted proteins | sample S1TSphfallax_3_FD_187694 | JGI IMG/M metagenome (GOLD analysis project Ga0209208, IMG submission 187694) | Host-associated microbial communities from peat moss isolated from Minnesota, USA - S1T2_Fd - Sphagnum fallax MG (SPAdes) (version 2) | ecosystem: Host-associated > Plants > Peat moss >...
CCCCCCCATTGTCGCCCTTTGACCTCCTCGCCTATATATTAAAAAAAAAAGTAGAGTCTTTCCCATCTACCTATCCACTTATAAATTTAAAATGTGCTATTTTCATCTCCACTCCCCTTACCCACCCACCCCCTTCAATCTATTTATCTACTTACCTGCCTTTCCACCTTCCTACTTACCAACACTTTAATTACGTATCTACCAAACCTATCTACATGGTTGCCATTCCAATAGACCCCCAATGGTCGACAACGATGAGGAAATAATAAAATGAAGGTATTGCATGGAGCTTGGTCTCGTTCATTCAAACAAATAAATAAGGGGTTGATTAAAATATTTGACGCACCCTATATAAAAGTATTGCGAATTCTACTTAGGTAGTGTTTTCCATGGGGGTACTGCAAACCAAATGGATAATCAAAGCAATATGGAGCTCTAGTTCAATTTAAACACATTTGATGTATGTTGTACTCAAATTCATAAAACAAAATACTCAATGAACATGAAATAGTTCGGGATACATATCATATCTTTTGAAACTTGGAGAGGTATTGTGTAGCCCTAATAAAACCTAAAAAGAATACAATACCCTCATTAGCTACACTATAACATCATGGGCAGAATTATTTTGGTCCAAGTTATTAGAGGGATATTGCTCATGCCCATAAGGATTCACTAAACATGCAATACCCCTCTTAGGGTATCCTATAAATACATTAAGCTCCATAACATATATTTTGACATGTGGAGGGGTATTGCGTAACCCTATGAAAATTGATAAGGAAACCAATACCCTCGTTAATTGTATTTTATAATTTAAACACAATGGGTCTACATTATTAGAAGGGTATTGTTCATGGCCCAATCTACTCAATACATATGCAATACCCCTCACAAGGTATCCCAAAAATACATTGGGCTCCATAACATATCTTTTGAAACTTGGAGGGGTATTACATAACCTTACCAAACCGAAAAGTAAAGCAATATCTTGCTTGGGGCATTTAATAAACACCATGGGCTAAATTATTTTGGTCTAAACTATCAAAGGGTATTACCTATGGCAAGGAATACTTATGCACATGCAATACTCCTTGTAAGGTTCTAGAAATCCTTTAGGCTCTATAACATATCTTTTAAAACTTGGAAAGGTATTGCATACTCACACCAAAACCTACAAGGAAACCAATACCCCTCATTTGGGTATTTTATGATTAAACACCATGGGTGTACACATGGGTCTATGTTATTGGAGGGGTGTTGCTCATGGCCAAAACTACTCAATACACTTACAATACCCCTCTCAAGTTATCCCAGAAATACATTGGGTTCCATAACATATTTTTTGAAAGTTGTAAGGGTATTTCATAACCCTACCAAAACCTACAAGCAAAGCAATACCCTACTCATGGTATTCATTAAACACCATGGACCGTGGGTTAAATTATTTTGGTCTAAACTATCAAAAGGGTATTGCTAATGGTTAGAAATATTCAATGCACATGCAATACCCCTTGTAGGGAATCCCATAAATCCTTTGGGTTCTATAACATATATTTTGAAACTTGAAAGGGTATTACAATACCATACCAAAACATAGAAAGAAAGTAATACTCGCATCATATTGCGATAATATCCTAATCCATGAAACAAAAGGACATTTATATATATATTCCATGTTCAATATATCATGCCAGACATATTGATTCAAATAAATGAAGGTATTGCAAAGTTGGTCACATTAATGGTAGAAGGTCACTTCAACAAAGTTACGAACTTTAAATGAAATACCCATATCATATTGTGATAATCCATTAACCATAAAACATTAAAAAAATAATTAAACACTTGGTTCCCCCATCAATACATCATAAAATTCATGTTTTCAAAATTATTTGTTCACCTTTCAATATGAATTAACATATATAAAAATGAACGTAAAATGAAATTGGTCACATTGATGGTAAAATGGTTTAAAGTAAAATATGTTACTTAATGTTAGAAATTCACAATTTGTCAAAATTAAAAAATTAAAGTTCATGCTTAACATTTCTTCAATGATGTACATTTAAAGTTTTTTTCCCTCTTAGAGTTTTAAACTCATTTATTTAAAAAAAACATAACATCTATAATTTAATAATATTTTTGTGTCTATTTTTAAAAAATTAAAGCGCATGATTTTTTTAATGGTTCACATAATAATAAAAAATGATCTTTCCCATATATTAATCTTATGTATGATTGAAATTTTATTTAAAACTTTTTTGACATATAATAAATTATTTCTAGGCTAAAGTAATTATAAGGTAGGTCATTAATATTTTATATTTCATAAATATATAACATAAGTTTTTATGTAAATTTTATTTTTTATGATGTACAATATTGGCTTAATATCAGTCTAAATATATTGTTATTTGTGACATATCAAGTAACACATTATATATAATTAATAATATTATGGAATTATATTGTTGAATAATTTTAAGACATATAATATCTTCTTATTTATTTAAAATAAAATAAGAATTTATGAACTTTATTTTTAATGATAATTTAAAAATTCCAAAAAAAAAGTTATTAACATTGTTAGTTTAATGGGTAAAGAAGTTTAGTATATTTAAGAGCATGCAATCCTTCTTCCAACAATTGATTTTGCCTAATATGATTTACAACTTGTGTGTTGCACCCATTAATCTAACTTGTCATGAGACTTCTTTTTCAAATTTTACAAATTGATAGCCATCTTTTCTTTGTTTAATAGACTTCTCTTCAAGCTTTATACAAATGGGTTACCATATGTTTTCTTTGCTCAAGAACTTTTCTTCTCAAGTTCTCTACAAATTAGTACCCATGTCTTCTTGCCTCAAGATCTCTATGAAACTACAAGTTGCATATCCAACTCATGAACAAATCAAATATGTTCAAAGCTCCATAAAATCAACCCAAGTTTGAAACTTCATAAAAAATTCTTCTCTTTGAACAAATCCATTGCTAGCCAACCCAATTGATTGAAATCAACTAAGTTTGAAGCTTTGGCTTCAAATCAACTATGTCTTAGAAACTTCATGGAAGTACTTGAATAATCATGTGTGATGGTGTTGTGTTAGAATGTATTTATGTGTTTTACTCATTTTGCTTATGGTGGATTGTTTGCATGGTATAATGAGGATGGGAGTACCAATAATGTGAAGGTGATGAGTCATGTTGACATGTTATTGTGGGCCATGGATCATCCACCACCCACAAAGATGTATGTGATATTGACCTTGCAAGATGGTGCATTCAAGGATGTGGTACATTCACTACACGCTCGGAAGTATGACATCTTGGTGGCTGACATTTTCCTACACATTTTTTCCTCTATTTATTTCCAAAGTAGTCACAACATTAATAGTAACAATTCAAATGCTCTACAATAAGAATAATGGCTACAAAAATAAATAATGCAATGCCTGAAATTCAAGTAGCAAAAAATTTATTTATTTTTCCTATTACACCTTCCTTGAAAAATGTAGCAACATTATTGTCAAGAAGGAAAAAGAAGAAGAATAGTACAAGGAGAAGCCTAACAAAAAAAGCCAAGTCTCTTCCATAGTGTTCCCAAAATTCCTCCTCTTTCTACAACAATAGTTCAAATTCCCAAGCTGCTAGAAGATCATCATTAGCAAAAAATGGTGAAAACCCACCCACCCACACATTTCGTCTTTAATCTTCCATTCCATTTTGAAAGTAACCATCAACTTTTTTTATGTTTTCTGCATCCCTTAAGGTTTTAAAATTTTGATCACTTGAATCATTTCAAGCATGTATGTAGCATAAAATTTGTTTCAAATGACCAGCTGACCCATGAATCCCTCTAAAAAGCTTGTTAGGAAAAACTTGTCCTTGTCATTAGTCATGAAGGGAACTGACCATTTGAAGAAAAACCTTAACAATATCTAATGACAAAATTATGGATGTTGTCATAGGGGCTTCATTTGCTTAATCAATTGGTTCAAAATCAGGATATTATCACATCATATCCCTTGCAAATTTTGCAACAACAAAATTAAGGTAACAACCTCATCAATGGCCATAATAATATGTAGGTCTTAGTTCTAGTTCTAGTTTTTAGTTTTTAATTATAATTCTCAATTCTAATTCTCAAAAATATTGCGATTCATTGTGAGCATGAAGATCAAATGACCATTAGATAATCACATTGGATATTTGTTAAGATGAGCATTTTTCACACCATATGGATGGAAGCATAAACACGAGATGAATTACTAGTTACAACAAAAGTTCATAGCCAAAGTTGTTTGGTTGACTAAAATGTCAACATTAACCAAATTAGACAACCTAACCTAGCATAAATAATAGGCTAGCAAGTTAATTCTTATGTAACCTAACCTTATACATATATTAATGTTATAAAATTATATTTCTATTCATTTTCATATATATTATATTGATATTTATTCAAAATAAATTTTTTTTTCTTAAATTGTATATTAAATGTATATTTAATATATATAAACCCATTGTTATGTATAGTGTAATTTAGTTATGATGTTTTTAATTTTCAAAGAAAATTAAAAATTTCCCAAAGATGTAAATTGTGTTTGTGTTTCATTTAATTTATATATATATATATATTTGGCTTCAATAATGACCCAATTTTCTCCTTTTTTAGAATTAAAAAAAAAATCATTCAAAAAGAACCTTGAATTCCTTGAATAAGGGTTTAGGTTTAGGAATAAAGGTTTTAATTGAATTTTAAAATATAAGTACTTATGTATGTTTGGTCAATGTAATTTTTAAAAGTCTATGTAAAATTTAATTTACAATATATGAAATAATGATATTTTTATTTAATTAATGTGTGGGTTTATTAAAAAAATTCATTCTTCAATATATAATATCTTAATTTTAAAAGTATGTTATAAATTTTAATTAAACATTAAATATTATTGAAATATATTTTCAAATTCATAAATGATAAGAATTGTTCAATGGACCAATGCAAAATCATTAATATATGTACATGAGGGTATTGCAATATTGGCCACATTAATGGTATAAAGTGCCTTCGATAAATTTTTGATGTGTAATTATAATACCTTCATTTTAGTGATAGTTTCATTGCCTTTACCATCAATGTGACTAACTTTACAATACCCTCATTTGTACTATGGTTCAGGATATTGTCACAATATGGTGCGAGTATTGTATTACTTCTAAGTTTTGGTAAGGTTACACAATACCCCTCCAAGTTTCAAGGTGAATGTAAATATCCTAGGATGATGTAGGTATTGCATTTAAATTCCATAACTTTGTTCAAATGGACCTTCTAACATCAATGTGAAGAACTTTGCAATACCCTCATTTCTTTGAATCAATATGTCTTGCATCATATAGTGAGTATGGAATAAGTTTTTTTTTTCATGGTTTACAATATTATTGCAAAATGATGTGGGTATTGATTGCCTTTTAAGGGTTGTTAAGGTTATGCAATACCCTTCCAAATTCCAAAGAATATGTTATGGAACCCAAAGGTTTTATGGGATACCCTGAAAGGGGTAGTGCATGTGAATTAAATAATTTTGGGTATGAGCAATATCCTTCCAATAGCCCAAACCAAAATAATTAAGCCCATGGTGTTTGCAGATTACCCCAAATAGGGTATTATTTTCCTTTTAAATTTTGGTATGGCTATGCGATACCCTTCCAGGTTTCAATAAGATATGTGATGGAGCCCAAACAATTTATAATATATCTTTAAAAAGGTATTGCACATGCATTGTGTAATTTTGGGCACAAGCAATACCCTTCCAATAATTTTGACCAAAATTTTTCAATCCATAATGTTTACAAATTACCCTCATGAGGGTATTACATTCTTTCTAAGTTTTGTTTAAGCAATGCAATACCCTTCCATAACCCTAAATAGGGTATTGCTTTCATTTTAGGTTTTGGTACGGTTATGGAATACCCCTCCAAGGTTCTTTAGATATGTTATGGAGCCAAAGGAATTATAATATACCCTAATAGGGGTATTGCATGTGCATTGAGTAATTTTGGGTATAAGTAATACCCCTCCAATAGCTTGGACCAAAATAATTCAATCCATGGTGTTTATAAAATACCTTCATGAAGGTATTATTTTTCTTTTAGGTTTGATTTTTTTTTTTGGGGTAAAAAAGGTTTTTTTGTTTGAATGCAAGATTAGAATCAATTTTTTGATAATTTCATCAAACATACATATAAGAATACGTGAGAATGTATTTCTAACTACTAACACAAGATGTTGTATAATGAAAGTAAAATGTTTTAAATTAAAAAACATGGATGACATTTGTTAGAAAAATGTGCAAAAAATGATCAAGTCAAGACAACCCCACCCTAAAATGGGGAACATGTTATAATGGTAAATATGTGGTTGCTTCAAAGATAAATTGCTACCCTAAACAATTACTAAAAGGGGTATTCACGATGGTTTTTTTTAGGTAATTTACAACTTCTTTTGCAACTCATAGATCAAGTGATCCCTATAACCATAGTAGAAAACCCACCCAAATCTCAATTCAAAATATTACTCAAGTAATCTAGATCACCAAGCTAAATAATTCCAACTTTTAGTTTTCTCCATGATGACAATGAATTCTAGTTCTTTGAAAAAACCAATTCAAAAAATCATTATTGCAATCCACGCATGCATCATGTTATATACTACTATATTCAAATAGGAATCATATTGAGAAATTTCACGTATTAATCAAAATCTATCATCACTTTGAGGCCGATAGAGAAAGTGTGAAGATGGGCACCCTAAACATTGGCAGCTTCAATGTTGTTGAAATGTCATGATGCCATTGCAACCACTAAAGAGGAATCCAAACCTCCAAACAAAAGCACTCCAAATGGCACATTGGTCATGAACCTTTTGATAATTGCCTACTAAGTCATGTCTAACCACACCCATATAATATATCTTCATTAATATTAGATTTGCAAGTTCAAGTAAAAATTCCTTACAATAGTGATTCCCTAATCAATCTTCAACAAGTTTTTTTCCAAATTTTTTCTGTCAGACTCTCTCCATGAATTTCACAAATAGATCTATGTTCTTGAAGCTTGTGACAAATCTTATATAACATGGATGGAGAGACAAAAACAAAAACAAACTCCAAAGAATCAATGAGATGAAAAAAACATGGGTGGAAATCAATCACATTTTCGAAGGCAACATGAAGCATAATTGGATCATATGGAATGTAAAGGATGATGGACTCTGAGTACCGGGATGGGTTGAAATATTTGTGAAATCCTCCTACATGCACCGAAGACAATTAAACAAAAATTCCAAAAAACCTCAACATTTGGCATGATCAAACATGGCCTAAGAGAATTGGGAAATATTTTTGAAAAACAATAATTTACAACAATTTACAACAATAAGTCTTGATTTTCATTTAGGTTTTGTAGCATAAAGTTCTTGTTTTTTGCTACTTCTGACCTAATTTGCTAGAATAGATGTGGCATGGTGGGAAAATCTAAAAATGTTCACAATTGTCCTTCAATGCCTTCATCTTTGAAGCGAAGTACATAGCCCTTCCACCACACAAAAACAAGCAAATGATGAAATCTCAATCCATGTTATTGATCAAATTTTACAACGATAAGTCTTGTTGTTGCATGTTAAGATGGAATTGTAGAAAGGAAAGTTGATGGAGCTGGTACCATCATTTCCCAAAACCAAGTAGAGTGTTGTTATGCCAATTGAATCACGAATAGCTATGAAGGATTTTCATAACTCATGCATACAATTATAAATATAGCAAAATGACAACAAGCAACACTATTTATCGTTCTTTTGTTCCTGCAAAACCACAACATAATGACAACAAGTAGTGCAATTGCTCATCATCATTTTCTCGCACCTATAGAACAATAGAAAAGGACGACAATGACACAACAATAGTGTTCTCGTCATCATCTTTGCAGCAACAAAAACAAAACAATGACGGCACCATCATTGTCTTTTTCTTCGTAACAAGAAGAAGAGATAGAAAAAGACGACGATAACATCATTGTTATCTTCTTCACAAGAAAAAATAAGAGAGGAAGAAGAGAAAGGAGCTTATGTTGAAGCTCCCACTTTTGCCACCACCTTGAAGCTCCTCTTTCTTTCGCGCTCTTGTTGCCACCACATTGAAGCTCCTTCTGCTGGGGCATTCGTAAAGCTCCCAACCCTTGAAGCCCCTATGGATTTTTGCGCTCCTAAAGCTCTAAGCTACTCGAGCTCTTTCTAGGTCGGAAGCTTTGGCAATGGAAGTGAGCGCAAAAGGAGGTGGGTGGGTGGGTGGGTGGGTGGGGAGGGGGTGAGCCGGATGAGGGAGGTAGTTGGGTTGGTAGGAAGAACGGTAGGTGGGTTGGGGTAGGTAGGTAGGTAGGTAGGAACTTCCCAAAAAACAACTTGGGGTCACGGGTGGGCAGGAAAAAAAGCGATAAAAAAAACTATTCCCAGAAGAAAAAATATACATATACTGATCAAGTAAAGTGACCCTAGGGGACAGTTTCATCCCATGGATGAGATCCCAAAACGGGATTTTTTGGATGGTGCACTGGTGGGTGCATATATATATATATATGGATCAGAAGGATTTAAAAGGATTTAAAAGGATTTAAAAATAAAAATAAAAATTGCCCAAGTCTTTGGGCGGCTGGGTAAAGCCACGGACTTGGGGCTTTACCCGACACTTTTTAGCCAGCGAAAAGAAGGCAAGCCATTGGCGGGTTGCTCCCCACTACGCAGTTTTGGCTGACGGCCACCAAAATAGTGGACAGCACGACAGCACAACTACTGCCATGTCTGGCGCGCGCCTCCTGCCACCCAACGAAATAGTGGGCAGCACCCACCCACCCAACCAACCAACCAACCCACCGGAATGGGAGTGGGCAACCACACTGCAAAAATGAATAGTGGGTCAATTGTCTCAGCCACCAGCACAGGATGAAAGATGAATGAATGGTAAGTGGTCAGGAACACAGTTTTCTGTTGGATCCCAGTTAAAGTAACCATGGTGGTTAACTCACTTGCTTTTTTTTCTTTCCTACCTACCTACCTACCTACCTACCTACTAACAACCCACAAGCAAGTAGGTTGTTAGCAGGTAGGTAGGTAGTAAAAACAAACAGCCCCTTAGCTCTATTTAGAAACCATCTACTTACCTACAACAAGTTGTCTATTTTCTTACCTATCTCTATATATATATATATGAGAGCTATTTCCTACAGAATTGGTTACCAAGATGAAACCCAAATATTAACTCAGTTGAGGTTCATCCACCTATATTTGACCGCGTGCATAGTTAGGTGAAGTAGTGTAGAGTAGTAGCAAAGATGACCACCATGGTGGTAATGGTGTTCCGTTTGTAAGGTGTACTTGGGGGGCTGGGAGCTGGGGAAATTTGTGGTGCAAAAAAACATGGATATTTGGAGCATGTAGTAGTGTGAAAATGAGCAGTCAGGAATAGGGTTTTTCCTTTTTTTTCCTTTTTTTTCTTTAAAAAATAAGAATTAAAACCTGTTAAGTAGGTGGATTGGCAATCATCCACAAGAGGAATTAGCCGAATTTGGCTAAAGGTCAGATAATAAAGTTGATTTTAAAAAAGTTTTGGCTAAAGATTTCTGGTGACCAATAGGAACCCATTGTCTAAATATGGCAACATGTGACTTTTTTTCCTCAAAATATGGTGATTTTTTGTAATTTTTCCTCAGGAAGTGCCCTTGTACAATTAGGACTTGGGGTTTTTGTTTTGTTACTAGAGTGTGAAAATTTGCGAGAAGAAAAACACTAGTAAGGAATTGTGTTTTTTTTCTTTTTCTTTTCAGTTTTGTCGTCTTGAAATGTTAGCAAATTTTTAACAAAATGTAGCAAAATTAGTTGAATTTACACTTTAAAATTCAAAAAAAATTATCACGAAGTTGTGAAATTTTGCCCTAAAAATTTTATAGCCTAATCCACCTAATCATCTTAAAGATTTTATATTGCCACTTCAGCTAGATCACAAAATTGACAAAAAGAAAATTTAATTTTTATAAAAAAAAATCATGATAAAAAGTAGTGAAATTATTCAGATCATCAGCTTAAAATATTAATTATGGTGAATTATTTTCCACACCTGAACTTCACATTTTCACAAAGATTCATTTCCAATATTTAAGGATTAATTTAATGACCAAATTGACCCTAGGATAAGGGAAATAGCTGTACAGAAAGAAACAAAGGGTGTGTCACTTACACTGTGGCCTTGCCATTTACATTAAAAAAAGTATCTATCTTAAGGCAAAAGAATAAGAATTATGGAAACTCAATCATATTTCACCATAGCAAAAATATACCCCGCTAATCTTCAAAAAAAATCCTCTAAAAGAAACCAAAATCCTTCAAGATATTATTATAACTCTTATGTATAACTAATCTCAAGTTTCAACACAAGCCAAAATATCAACTTTCAAAAACCCTCATCTAAGAATAGACCTATTATTATAATTATTATTACCTAGGGGCCCATAAAAATCCCTTAAGCTACTATACTCTACAATGAATCTAAACACAATATCCTTCTTGCCTTGGTAGGCAAGGCCAACAAATCCTGGCATTAAATTGCTAGCTATAGGATTTCTGTTCATAACTAACTATGCTTTAAAACTAGAAAAATTATATAGTAAATTTTTTTTAATAAAAAAACAAAAATAAATAAAAATAAAAAAATATATATATAACAGATTTGTGAAGGATGATTACTTCATGATTGCTTTGTTTGGGGAGTTGATACTTTTTTTGTCTTTAAGTTCACACAGTGTCCACACGAGGTGCTTTTTCGTCCCTTTTGTTTTTGGGGGTTGTTGTCTGTGTCTCAGCTTTAGACTCGATGTTGGTCCTCTCTTTGTGTTCCTCCCTTTTCTTTCTGAATGGATGCTCTTATATGTATATATATAATTATATATAATATTATATAATATTACTATTTCTTTGGATGGATGGAGGATCATAATATAATTTTTTAAACTATTTTATTAATTATATCCAGTATTTAGAATCATTGCTTCTTATCACACTACCCATATCTCAAATTCATACAAATTCCTCACCTGCAACAATGACAAAAACCAACATACACCAAACCACACATGCGTTGCTCCAAAGAACGAGCTGCCAGTTGCTTTTGTTTTGACGACGATGATGCTGAAATCCTGGCAAACTCCATTAAACAAAGCACCCAGCAAAGGGGGGGGAAAAGAAGTAACAAATAGAGAGAACCCAAGTCGGAGCCAGAAGAAGAGCTAAACCCAAAAAGAGTGTCACTACGGGGCAAAGGAACAAAATCAGAAATTATTACGTTCAACCCAAGAATTGTATTAACTACTATTAAAATTGTATGATCAAACAAGCAGCTCATCACATCACCCTAATGGTTCTGTCCCTTGTTATGGCAAAAAAAATTATTTATTTCGATGGCACAAATGAAGGCCAATTCACTGCGAAGAAGAAGAAGAAAACTTATTATGGCAAGTGTAAAATTCAAACTCCAAGACCAGCAACAGCTACAATGGGAAATGTTCCATAATGTTCCCCCTAAAACAAAAGAACTCACAGTTCTCAAAGTTAGTGACAACACCTCATGAACATTTCTCAACATGTGGGGGACCAAATGAAAACTAACTGACATCCATTTCATATAGGTTTTTTCCCCTTACAATCAGAGCCAACAAGCAAGCAAGCAGCAGCTCCATTGTGTAATCGCGCCGTCCTTGAAGGCAAGTTCAAATCATTGTTTGGGTGGGTATCAACCAGTGTTGTGCAGTTATTTGAATTTTTTAAAGAATCATCAATTTTGGCTTTTTTAATAATTCAAAATGATAATTGTCAGTAATGATTCTTTGCAAAAAAAAAATCAAAATCAAAGTATCATTGGGTCTTGGGTATTTCAAAAATCTTAAAGATCCTTTGATTTTCATGAAAGAACTGGTGGTTTTATGAGCCAGCCAACAAGGAGCTTCTTGTGGAGCTTCTTGTGTAAACCCTCCACCCAGCCCACAGGTTCAACCAAAATCATGAAAGATGATGAGACCAGTACCATGGTTAGGGTTTAGGGTTAGGGTAAACCTGAACAATTCACAACTGAATATTACCCTAACCCCAAACCCTAAACTGAATATTATCAAAAAATAAAATAAAAATTCCCAATGTGGAACTTCTTTTCAACACTCAAGCACAACAACAATAACAGAACACACAACCATTCTATTATGTATTTGGATAGGGTTCTTTCACAACGATGCAAATCAAGTAACCTTCAAGTGTTGGGTTGTGAACAAAAAATAAACCCAAAGAACTAGCCAGCAGGTTTCATGAAGGAACTGGCAAAAAGGACCGACTGCTCAGGGTAGGTTCTTTGACTGGTTCTTCGATTCTTTTCACAACCGTTGTGGTGGTGATGGTCGTGGTTACAAGTTTTTACCCCAATTCAAATGATTCTTAAGAACCCACCACTGTTACCTTGTCTACTAGTTCTTGAACCCACCACCGTTACCTTGTCTACTAGTTCTTTCTTTGAAAAAGAGAGAACCGCCCAACACTGGTAGAAGACACAATTTCCAGCAGCCAGAAGTGAACTAGCAAGAAGTGAACTA